>ENA-OZDZ01000066-OZDZ01000066.1-human-gut-metagenome-genome-assembly--contig:-NODE-66-length-59238-cov-8.139601_pt1 | contig 59238 bp, 70 predicted proteins | sample MGYA00245059_ERZ653591 | MGnify/ENA primary metagenome ERZ653591 (study PRJEB26926, sample SAMN06164985) | human gut metagenome | biome: ENVO:00009003; feature: ENVO:2100002; material: ENVO:00002003... | reverse complement strand
TCCGCAGGGTGAGAAGGGCGAGAAGGGCGACACGGGCGAGCAGGGTCCCGTGGGTTCGGCAGGCCCCAAGGGTGCCACGGGCGAGCAGGGTCCGCAGGGCGAGAAAGGTGATAAGGGCGAGAAAGGCGACACGGGTGCGCAGGGTCCCGTGGGTCCGGCAGGCCCTCAGGGTCCGCAGGGTGAGAAGGGCGAGAAGGGCGACACGGGCGAGCAGGGTCCCGTGGGTCCGGCAGGCCCGCAGGGTCCGGGGTGCACCGATTCCATTGTGGACGCGGCGTATACGCTTGTGCCGTCTGAGTCCGTGGTTTTCGAGAAGATTTGTCTGTGTCTCGATATGGGTGGAGATGGCGGGGAGGTATCGGAGATCCCCCGTTTTGCAGAATTGTGCAAGGACAATGTCGAATTGGGCCTTGACCCCGCCGCTGCCTCACATCCTTACGAGGTCACGTTTACCGGGTCGGTGAGCGGTAGCGAGGCGGAAATAGCGAAGCGGTTTGCCAGATACAATACCATTTTTCTTTATTCCATCAAGTTGAATGATGTGGAGTTCGATCTCGGCTATTGTGTGGACGCAATCGACGCTACACGGCGGGGCAATTGCACGGGATACGAGTTTGAGGTGGGATTCTCCGGGGTCGAGGAATATACGCCGAATACACCTCTGCCGCTTGGCCTGCTGTTGAGCAAGGTGTCGATAAGCGTAGACACTTCGGACCCGGCGAATATGAGCGTCAGCTATTCCTTCACGCTCAGGCTGGCCGATGAAGCGTTCGGTGGCGTGCCGGGCGAGCTTCCTGCGACCGTTTTGCGTGTGCAGGGGACGCGCTGTGACGGCACGGCGTTCGAAGCGAATGTTGACCTTATGACGCTGCTTGTAAACAACGGCTTCGCCAACACCACGTTCAAGAACCTGCGGGGCGATTTGACGATGCTGTTTGATTTGGTACAGGGTACCGCGTCTAATTACGACGGCGAGACTATTACCGAATCTTATATCGAAGAGGTTGATGAATATCGCGTACGAGCCGTTGATGTGGTGACGAAGAAGAACCGCATTGCCGACGCGGTCTATGGTAATGCGCTCGAACAGGCGGCGTTCAGAGGGCAGCTTGGCGATCCGCAAAGTCTGGTTTCCAACGCCGACAAGGTAATCACGTCGTCCGTGTTGCAGGCATATGGAACGACGGACGGTATGCCGTCGGGCTATGACGGAAACACGGCTGCGTTGCTCATCACGCAGGCGTTCGGTGATACCAATGCTTTCAGTAATGGCAAGGACGTTATGCAGTTTGCGGTGTTCGAAGCGCTGGAGACGAACAGGCCCGATATATACTGGAGACACAGCCATTCGGCGGACAAGGACTTGCCTACATGGAGCGAATGGATTCGGTTGCGGTTCGAGCCTTTCGTCGGCGCTACCGCATCTGCGGCCGGCGCTGCGGGGTTTGTTCCTGCGCCTGCTGCGGGAGACCAGAACAAGTTCCTGTACGGAGACGGGAACTGGTCGCTGGTTACGGACGTGGCGATTGGCGGGAATGAAAATGATATGGCCAGTGCGCGGGGGATATTCGATACGCTGACCAAGGGTTCCGTTAATTGTAATACGCTTACTGAGCAAGGCGTTTATGCCATCAGTCTTGCGGGAACCGTAAACGGGCCGGGATTTTCAGCTAAACTGATCGTCTTCAATGGCAAAAATAGCAAATTTGTTAACCAGATGGCCTTAGCTGACAGTGCAGGAGCTTCTGGTGCTATTATTCGTGTCGCATACAGATCAAAAATCAATGAATACGTCTGGTCTTCATGGTCTGAGGGGATTTTAAGCAGGCGCATCGGCGATGGCCTCACTGTCAACAACGGCATCATCTCCGTGCCTGAGTACGAGGGCGCGACGGCATCGACCGCCGGAACGAGTGGACTTGTGCCGCCCGCAGCCGCAGGGCAGCAGAACATGGTCTTGACGGGGAGCGGAAAATGGGTAGCCCCGCACGCTGAGACATTCCGTCTCTCCATGATCGGCGTCCCGCGCTACTGGCGTTCGACAACCCTCCCCGAAAATCACGTCTGGGCGAACGGAGACCTCGCTTTGTTCACAGACTGGCCTGAATTGAAAAGAGTTTATGATACTGGTGGGTTCACAGGAATGCTGCTCGCCTACAACGCCAGTGCAGCAACCATCGCAGCTAACCTCGGAAAATGGCGACCAAATGCCGCTAACCCTACGGGATTATACGTTCCTAAGCTAGGCGACCAGTTTTTCCGAGCTTGGACGCGAGGGAACCGAGCAGCGGGTTCGGCGCAGGGTGACGCAATGCGCCGGATCACTGGTGTTTTGGGGAATTTCCGTTGGCCAGCGGTTATCAGTGGGAGTCCGTTATCAAAAATGACAGTAGGTGCTGATGCAACATCAGTAGCCGAACATAGTACGATGAAAGCTTCGCAGCTGTTGACCTTTGATTCAGGGGAAGCCGTTACTACCGCAATTGAAAACCGCCCGGTTAATGTTGCTGTTCCTGTCATTCTCTATCTTGGTGTCCCGGTTTGATCTTTAGCATCCCCACACGCGTTTCCGAGCTTGGACGGGGAGAAGCCGGGAGGCGGGGAGCTGGACTACAGACCAGATGCGTGCAATCACCGGGGTTGGCGCTGAGGGACTGACCGACGCGGCAGCGCACATCACAGGCGCTTTCTTTTCCAGTTACGCGGTAAAGGTTGGAGGCTTTGTAGGAGTAACTGAAACATCGGCTGTTTACGCCTGTGCCAATGCGTTTGATTCCTCCCGTGTTGTCCCGACAGGCCCTGTCACCGTTCCGCCGCACGTATGGCAACCTATTATTCTGTATCTCGGCCTCCCGGCCTAAGCTGGAATGCCGAGATACAAGATAACGGGGAGGTTAACTGACGCAGGCATAACGGTATCCGATCCGCCGTAGATGAAGTTGGATCTGGATGCCTCTAGTGACATACCGTCCCATACATAGCCAGTCCCTCCTGTTGTTAATGCGCTGTTTCCATTGGCAGAGTTTGATAAACGGATAGCACCTGACGGCAGGGATGCGGGGATAGACATAATGGGGACATTAAAGTTTGACCACTCCCCCACCACATTCGGCAACCCCGGCGCGTTATACCCTCCAGCGTCCCCCGTTCCCTGCCCCCAAGCTCGGAAAAACTTTTATCAATATAAAACCATTAACCACAGGAGATTGTTATGACCATCCCTCAGCTTCATATGTATGATTTGGAGACTGGCGAGTACACTGGTAGCCGTGATGCTACTCAGCGTCCGAATGGCGAGTATATTCTTGAGGCGACCGGTGCGACGGCTGTTGCCTTGCCCGCCGATATTCCTGCGGGTCATGTTGCCCGCTGGAATGGCGATGTGTGGGAACTGGTCGAAGATCATCGGCAAAAGCTCGACGAAAAGGGGCGCAAATACGGCGGGACCGCATACTGGCTGCCCGCCGAAGGCGACACATGGCAATCGCCGGAAAGGTACATTGAGGAACTTGGCCCACTTCCGGAAGGTGCTGTGACAATAAGGCCGGAAAAACCAGCACCGACGCTTGAAGAGGCGAAGGCTGCAAAGCTCGCGGAAATCAACCGTGGATGCGATGTGATCTTGCAACAGGCCGTCGCAGGCTATCCGGAGACGGAACAACAGACATTTTACAAACAAGATGCGGAATCTGCGGCGTACTTGGAAAACCCAGAAACGGCAGAGACGCCATTTCTGACCACGCTGGCCGCTACGCGGGGCATTGACCTTGAGACGCTGGTCGGCAAAGTGAGGGCCAAGACTGACGCTTTTGCGCAGTTGTCCGCCTACATCTGCGGTCAGAGGCAGGCTATGGAAGACCGGCTTGATGCCTGCGGGACTGTCGAAGACGTACAGGCGATTGTCGTGTCGTATCAAGTGACGAGGGCGGCATGACCTACGCCCGTCGCGTCCTGATCGGCGCAGATCAGCTCGTCAATACTCTTTTGGGCGGCTGGCCGGACGAAATTTGCTATATTTTATCCTAGATGATATAGTCGCCCATACCTAAACAAAAGGAGAAAAGGTATGGGCACTATGTTAGGAATAGGATGGAATAGAAAATGCGAACATTGCGGGACTACTTTCAGGGCATTTTCGCATAAACAGAAATTTTGCTCTGAGGAGTGCGCTTTCCTTGGAAGGCTCAAAAGGATTGACGTTTCTGGATGTATCGAATGGCAAGGTAACATCAATAATTCTGGATATGGTGTGATGAGCGTCATCCGTGAAGGGAAAAGGAAAATTGTAGGTGTGCATAGATACGCATGGGAGCGAGTACACGGTAAAATTCCTGATGGGATTTGTGTATGTCACAAATGCGACAACCCTAAGTGTGTCAATATCGACCACCTTTTTATAGGTACAAGGTACGACAATAACCATGACCGTTCACTCAAAAATCGTAGCGGAAAGAGGGTTTTTACAGATGAAGAGCGCTATAGGTATTCGTGTATAAACAGTGGAGGAAAAAACAACTCTGCAAAGCTCACAGAAGAACAAGTCATACAGATAAAAAATCTACGCGGAAAATGTACTAGGAAAGAGATAGCAAAGAAATTCAATGTATCATTGGCTTGCATAAAAGACATTTTCGGAGGAAAGACGTGGAAATTCCTAGAGGACAATACATCAAAAACGTGCTGATTGCTATAGACCAGCTTTTCAACGCAGTCATAGGCGGATATTGCGACGAAAGTCTGTCCTCCCGTGCATGGCGCTGGGAGCAGAACGGCGTGCGGGACTGGCCCCGCAAACTCATAGACAGGCTGTTCTTCTGGCAGAGGGAACACTGCAAAAGCAGTTACGAGAGCGAGAGGGAAGGCAGGCAGTCGCCGCCGGAATTGCGGCACGCAAAGGAACGCCGTGCATTGTCGGTGTCTTCTGCGGTTGTGGAAATCGACGGGCTCGAATTCGATGCCTCTCTCGATTCCATTTATCGCATGAACGCGGTCCTTTTCGCGGCGCAGTTGGATGCCAAGCCCGATTCCGCCGTGGAGCGATGGGTCGTGTCGGACAATGTGGTTCGGGAGGTATCGTTGCGCCAGTTGCGCGCGGCGTATGTACAGGCGGTCGAGCGCTTGGTGTACGACTGGCCTGAAGTCTATACTGAGTTGAATAAGTAACGGTTACGGCACCACGCGGTTGACTCTGTATCAGCCGCGTGGTAATGAATTCAACGAACGGGCGAATGTGAGGATCTTTACAGAATGGCGAAAATCAATCCTTTGGTCTACAAAAACGACAGCCATCGGCCAGCGGGAGACGGGGATACGTTGAAGCCCTCGCTCATCCCGGTTGACTCGTCTGTGCAGGGAAAGTCTCTGCTCAAGAACGATGTCGATAAGGGCCTTTCGGCTGTCGCTGCCGACGCGCTTTCGGGCGATGCGGACAACGCGCTGAAGCTTGGCGGTGACGGCGCGTTGATGTTGCGGCTTTCCGACGTCGTTTCGGCGGACGGAGACAGTATTCTTGAGCTCGGAACGGATAGGAAGCTTGCGGTAAAGCCGCGTGAGCTTTCCGCCGACGAGAACAACTATCTCCGTTACGGCAACGACGGCGGCTTCTACATCTCCGGTTCGGATATCCTGTCCGATACGGCGGGCAACCCTCTTACCACGGGCGCAGACGGGAAGATTCTTCTGAATCCTTGTCTGTTGCCGAAGATTCCGCCTATCGTTTCTGAGCAGGCGGGAAACCTCATTACCAAAGACCGCGCGGACGATAGCGCCCTCCTGCTCCATACGGACGTCGTGTCTCCCGATGTCGGGAACATGATTGCCTCCGACGCGGCGAACAAGCTCAAGGTGACGGCGGCCACCGTTTCCTCGGCCAATGCCGCGAACTGCATCACGGTCGACGACTCCGGGCGGCTTATTGTACTTCCGGCTTCCATCATCGACCGTGGTGACGGGTGCCTGCCGGATAACCTCATTGTCCTCAGCAACGCCAACAAGCTTATGCTCAAGCTTGGGCTGCGCTACGATGCGCTCTCGGGGCGTCTGGATTTGCTCGACACCCACAACGCCGTCACCGCCTCCGTGTCTATTCCGACGGCGACCTCCATCTTGGAGAGCGTGACGCTTGAAGACAATCCCGTCGGCCAGCCTGAGGGTCGGTATCTGCACTTCACCTTCCGCAAGTCGGACGGTACGGTCGTGAACACCTACGTGGACATGTCGTCCCTGAAGGATGTGTATACGTCCGGTAAGGGCATTGAGATTCACGACATGGCGGTCAATGTGAAGCTTGCGCCGCGTGATTCGGGGCTTTCCTTTGACGAGGCCGGATGTTTGCAGGCCGGATTTACCGACCTTGCCGGTCCGGGTCTTGTGATTACCGAAGACCCCGAGAGCCTCGGCAAGCAGTTCGAGGTGGCGGTTTGCGAGGGTATTACGCTCACCAAGCACTTCACCCATGATGGGACCGAGGTGCGTGCGGTGGCGGTCAATCTTGACCCTGAGCAGAAGATTCTTGGGCTTGTCCCTGACCCTGATGAGCGGGCTTGCCCGACGCTTGGGTCGAAGCTCGAATTTACTGCCGCCTCCGTCGCCGAAACGCTTGCCGCTGCGGACATGGTGCTGAATGGTTTCGATGGTCAGGTCGTGGATACGTTCCGTTTCTCCGGTCCTTTTACGGCGGTAGAAAGGGATGCGGGTGCTGGCACGCCCCCCATTGTCAGATTCAATCTCAGCGAAGCGGCTGATGCCGTAGGCAATATCGTCGTCGATGCTGATACGAACGAAGCCGAGCTTTATATCAAGCCGGATGAAACTGACCTCTTCCTCGGCGTGAATGCCGAGCACGAGCTGACTGCGACGCTGAAGACGCGGTGGGACGATGACAAGAGCTCGGTGGAAATCATCGGCCGCGAAGAAAAGCTCGCTTCTGAAGTTCGTGTCCCGGTGCTTAAGTCGTACACCACGACGCCGACGATTGCCGAGAAGGAAGGCCATCGGTTCCTCAAGGTTGATTCCGCATCGACGCTTGCGGACACGTCCGTTGTCAATGCTACGGCGGCTGAAGTACAGCTTCCTGACGACGTGGTGGTGACGGCGGTCAAGACGACTCCGGTATTTACGACGGAGACGCCTGATAGCGGTCCTGCGGTCACGAGTATGCAGGTCGAGGCGGAAGTAACGCAGAGCGACGGCACCAAGATTGTGGCCACGGCCGAGAAGGTTCAGGTACCTATGCCGCGTACGCTGGCGGCGATCTCTGATACGCTTGCCCTCGAGGACCGGGAAGGTGTCAAGTACCTGACGGCCAAGACCACGGCCACGATGGACAGCGGCGCGCCTATAGAGTCCCCCCTTGCGGAAGTGGCGTTGCCTCCCACGGTGAAGTCCCTTTCCGGCACGTTGACCGGAACCAATACGACCGCCGACCCGTGGGTAATCAAGCTGACGCTCACAATGACTGATGGTACGAAGGTGGAAGGCGATGTGAATTTGGCGGCTATGGTACAGCAGCCGTAAATCGATCATTGTTTGCTACCTGCGTATATATTCAATAGCCTATAAATAGGAGTTTCCAGTTATGGAAGGTCTCCCGGTTTCTTATTCGCTGAACAGTGGCGATAACGGCAACAATTGGTGGGGCGATTTTATTGGTGCCGCTATCGGTGGTGCCGCCGGTGCCGCTTGGGGGCGTGGAAATAATAACGGGTGCTGCGGGAATGGCGGTGGCGGTTGCTGCAACAACAACGACCAGTTCATCATGGACACGCTGACCACCATGCGTACCGACGTTAACGGCATCGGTCGTGATCAGCTTATCCAGACGCAGCAGATCGGGCAGGGGATTTGTCAGGGATTCGGTGGTATCGCCACCGAGATTGCGAACCTTGGCAGCCAGCTGTCGCGGGGCCAGTGCCGGACGGAAGCGGCTGTTCTGACGACCGGTCTGAACGGCCAGATTCAGCAGAAGGACAACACGATTGCTCAGCTCAATGCCGCTCATGCCGTCGAGATGCAGGGCATGAGGAATACCTTCGATATCGTGAGTTCCCAGAAAGACTGCTGCTGCACGACCAATGCAAACATCGAACGGCAGGGCTGCCAGACCCGCGAAGTCATTCTTGCTGAAGGGTGCGCCACTCGTGCCACCATCCGTGACGAACAGGACAAGACCCGTGCGCTTATCAGCCAGCTTGACCGCGAACAGCTTCTCCGTGAATCTGCGGCCAAGGATGCCAAGATTGCTCAGCTCGAAGCCTTCCAGTTCAATACCGCTCTTGCCGCAGGCAATGCGCAGCAGACCCGCAATGAAATGCAGGGCCAGACCGCGCTCATTCTCGCAGCGCTTCGTGACCGCACGCCGGCCTCCTCTGGCGGTGCATCCGCCTAAATCCTCTCTTTAAGGAGAAGCACATGCCTATCAGTCTTGTGATTTCACGGGGCAAGAATGGCGGCGGAGGAGGTAGCCGGGATGAGTCGCGGCGGGGAGAACCCCGCAACGAATCTCAGTACGAGAGTCGAGGCGAAGGCCGCAATTTCATGCGTAGCGGCGGGTATTCCCCCGAAGACACCATGCGGTTCGTCGATGATGAAGGACGCAATGAACCTCGTCAGCTTGGGTATTTGCGTGCTCACGAAGGCGGCGGACGCCAAGATGAAACGGTCGAGCATCTCAAGCACGAAATCAAGCGGCTCAGCGAGCAGCTTGAACGTATGGGCAAGGGTGGTTCCAAACGCGACAAAGGACTTGAAGAAGTCGTCGCCGGGGCCGAACGCATCATGCCCGAACTTATCCTCGATGCTGCCGAAGTCGTCGAAAATCCTCCCAAGACATGGGATAAGTATCTCAAGGAAGGCAAGATTGCGGACATCATCCGCATGGAAGGTAAAGAGTTCATGACTGCTATTGAAAAGGCGGAGAGTGTGGAGCATTTCCTGAAGGAAGCGACGCATACTCTGGCGGCAGTCATGATGTTCTGCGCCGAAAAGTAAGCCTGAGCATAAGGAGCGTATGCTATGGCCTCTGAATACAGACAGATTTTCCCATCCGAGCTCGTGTTTGAGAACATGAAGTGGCGTCTCATATACGACCCGGCGAATCCTGTGATGGTGAAACCGGACCTCAGCCATTCGAAAGTCGTACGGTATACGTGTGATGCCGTGAAGCTGTCGGGGCAGGATAACCCCTTCTATCTGGCGACATTGAATATCGTCATTCCGGCGCAGCCCCAGAATGGGGATGTGGTGGCGATGGACAGGATGTTGTTGGGGGTACGTATTTATCCGCAGCCGATTGCCGGCCTTGCACAGATCAAGCCTGCGGAGCTTCTCTACTATGTGGCCGAGCCTGTTTTTGGAACTGAAGGCAGCCGGGCGCAGACGCTGTTCAATTTACTGATTGGGCAGGCGTACGAAGAGAGCAAGAAGCAGGATGAAATTGTGGATCGCACATGGGGGCATGACCTTCTCTGTGCGGCCACCGAGCCGGAACAAGCTTCGGAGGGGAATGAATCATGAGTTGGTCGACTGAAACGGAATTCGACGTAACGAAGCGTCTGTTGAAAAGGGCCAAGCAATACGACCGCCAGTTTCAGACTGCCCCCGAACTGCTCTCTGTTGCCGTGAAAGGCGCGATGCCTTGGGCGGCTTCGGTAGTTCGGGGGCAGCATGTCCCGGTATCCGTACTTGAGACGCTGTGTGCGCAGCTTCTTACCATCGTACTGGCGAGCGAGGCGGACGATTCTGAGCCGCAGCAGTAAGGAGGCAGCTATGCAGAATTCGTTGTCGCCTGCGCGGTGGCCTTCCTTGGCACAGGACTTGGCGATTATGAATGCGCCGAGTTCTCCCATTACAGACCTTTCGCAGATTTTTTCTGCTTACGATATAGATGAGCCGACGCTTTGTCGGCTTTTGACTACTCCCAAATTTCAGGTCATGGTCAAGACGGCCATGCAGGACATGCGTGCGCTCGGCAACAAGGCGGCGCATGTTTATCGTTCGCAGACGCTCGCGCAAGCGCTTTCCGAGCATCTTTATACGCAAGCCATCAGCGGTGCGATAGAGGCGAAGGAAGCATTGAAACTTCTTGAACTTTTGCTGAAGTCGAGCGGGTTGATGAATGAAGGCAAGGAAGCCACGGTCAATGTGCAGACAAACGTTGGTGTGAATCTTCCCGTGCCGCAGGGCCTCAGTAATCCGAAGCTCGACCACCTCAAGGTAGTGGAGGGGGCCACGGATGTTTAACTATGTCATGTCCCCTACGGGGAAAGAATTCCACGAGTGCGACGCCAAAGTGAAGATGCTGTGCGGGCCTTTTGGTTCCGGCAAGTCCTGCTGTTGCGCTGTGGATGTTCTGACTTACGCCTGCGCGCAGGCTCCAGCGCCTGATGGCGTACGGTATTCACGGGCGGGCATCGTCCGTTCGACGTATCCGGAACTGCTCTCAACCACGCGGCGGTCGCTTGTTGAAGTCATGCCGCAGGGATACGGCGATATCAACATGGCCGGGTCGCCCATGATGGGCGTCTATCGGTTTCCTTTAGCTGACGGTACCACGGTCAATCTGGAGCTCCAGCTTCTCGCGTTGCGCACGCCGCAGGACGAGCCCCGCGTCCGGTCGTTGAACTGGACATTCGCATGGATTAACGAAGCGACGAGTATCTGCCCGGAAGTCATGTCGTTCGTCCTTGCTCGTGTCGGGCGTTTTCCTCCTGCGGATATGGGCGGCATCTCGTGGGGCGGCGTCATCATGGATTTCAATATGCCGGAATCGGGGTCGTGGCTTTATGAGTACATGAACAATCCGGAGGACAATTGGAAGCTTTTCCGGCAGCCTCCAGCCGCGTTCAAGATTTCCGATGAGAACGGAACTCGATACGAGATGAATCCGAACGCGGAGAATCTTCGTAATCTCGGTTCGAAGGAACCGGGCGATCCTGAAGACTTCCCGGCCGAGTCTCGTGGGATGCGGTATTACGACAACCAGATTCGGTCATGGCTCAAGCAGGGGCGGACGGACGTCGTCGATAATCTATATTGCATGTTGGACGTGCCCATCATTGATGGCAAGCCTGTCTATCCTGATTTTCGTACGGGCAAACATGTGGCGGACGTCGAGATACAGCCGCTGGCATTCCATAATGTCATCATCGGCATGGACCAGTCCGGCATTCATCCGGCCGCCGTCATCTTGCAGAATCAAAATGGCAAGTGGTGCGTGCTTGATGAACTTTATGCTGATGGTGAAGGGCTTGAGAATTTCCTCTATGGGATGCTTGTACCGCTTCTGCGCACCAAGTACTCGACCAATGAAGTCGTAGCGGCCATTGACCCGAGCAATACTCGTGATTCGTGGCAGGCGATCACGCCGAAGCGCAGGCTTGAGGAATTGGGTATTGTTGCGGTGACGGAGATATCGAACAGCCCCAAATTGCGTATTCAGGTCGTGGAGCATATGTTGAATGTAGATACCGGTGGGTTGCTTGTGAATCCGACATGCAAGCTGTTGGTTAAAGGCTTTCAACATGAATATCGTTATAGGAAGCTTCGGGCGTCCGGGTCGGCGGGAGAAGCTTATACGCCGTCGCCCGAGAAAAATGAGGTTTCCCACGTCCATGATGCTTTACAATACGCGGCTTTACTTATAAACCAAGGACAGAGGACTGATTCAAGGCAAGTGCAACGGCTATCTGAAAGTATTCAGAGCAAGCGTAGAGTCCTCAGCAAAATTCTTTAGGCGGCATCATGAGCGACGAAAGCAACGATAGCATCAAGTGGTTGCAAGAGATTGAAGATATTCCGGCCAAGGCTGAAGATCCGTTGGCGCGGGAAGTTTTGCGTCGTTTCAACGGTGCCGTCTCGTGGCAGTCCAGCGAACAGGTGAATGGTAAGAGCCTGCGCACGGTGCTCGAAGAATGCTGGCAACAGCAGAATGGTGTGCTTTCCTGCGCGGACAAGGAAGTGGCTGCTACTTTGGGCGTCGATGCCGTTATCAACATGACGGCTTTGAAGACCGGCACGGCGATGGCGTATCTGCGTGATTCCCTTATTGGAGGGAGTTCCGAGCTGCCGTGGGTCATCCGACCTACGCCGCGTCCAACGTTGTCTCCTGATGCGCAGGATGCGGTCCTTGATGAGCTCAAGCGTGAGTTCTTTTCCGGGCAGTATATGGACGGCCCGAGTATGATTGCAGGCATTCAGCAATTGAAGCGGATGCAGGCGCGCAAAGAGCAGGAAAAGGCCGAGAGATCGGCCACGGCCATGATGTACCTCATCGAGGACCAATGTGCCGAGGGCGGTTTCAATCGGGCGTTGAATGATTTTCTTCAGTATTTTACGGTTTATCCCTTCGCTGTTTTTACCGGACCTTACATCGTACGAGCACCGAAGCTTATTTGGGGCAGACATAAGCCACGTATGAGCACGGAGGTCTTTCCCGCTTTTCGTGCGGTCAGTCCGTTTGATTTCTGCTATTCTCCTGATTCGCCTGACACGCAGCGCGGTTCCTGTGTTTTTACAAGGACGCTCTGGACGCGGCGTCAGCTTTTGGACGCGACCAAGCTTCCCTCATACATAACGAAGAACGTGCTGGATTTGTTGAAAGATTGCGACAGCAACGTTGACTTCAATCTCCAGTGGCTCAGTCGCGCTCCCGATTCCCCGCAGCGGAATCTTTCTCTGTGGAGTTCCAACGTTTCGCCCATCGAGGTACTCACGCATTACGGTGTACTCTCCGGGCGGGAGTTGTCCAATTATGAACTGACCGGACTTGACGACGACGAGTTCTATAACTGCGAGATTGCGATGGCCGGGCATAAGGTCATCATGGTTAAGGTGAATCGGGACCCGAGAATGGACACTCGTCCCATTTACACCACAAGTTTTTACCGGACGAACGGCGACCGCATTGCCGGTGACGGCATTGCGCAGCGTCTACGGGATGTAGAGCGCGCTTATCAGGCCAGCTTGCGGTATCTTATGCGCAACGCGGCGAACGCTTCTGCACCGCTCTGTGAAGCTGATTACAACCGGCTCATCAAGCACATGTCCGAGGGTGATTTCGGCAATGTGGTGCCGGGCATGATGTATTTGGCCGATAGCGATGTGAGCAACCAGCAGCAGCCTGCGCTCCGTTTTTTCAATATTCCTTCGAATATCCCCGCGTACATGCAGCTGATGGAGATGTTCATGCAGATCGGTGACCGGGTGACGAACATCCCGGCGGCACTGCATGGCGAAGCGGTGGGGTCTGGCGCGATGCGCACTTTCCGTGGGATGTCTATGTTGCAGGGGAACGCGACGAAGGCTTTCCACGCGGCTGTAAGTAATCTGACGACGGATGTGTTTGAACCGCTCGGCACGCTCCTGTATAATTACAATATGCTGTATTCACAGGACAAGGACGTCAAGGGCGATTCGCAGATTATCACGAAAGGCGCGGAAGGGCTTCTCCAGAAAGAGATGGAGAAGCAGAGCGCGATGGAGATATTGCAGCTTGTCGGTTCTGCCGGAGCTTCATTGAACGGAGTTATCAATGTTGCACCTGTGCTTGCATGGAGTTTGAAAAAGCTTTTGGGCAGTATGGGTGTGCCGGATGATGTCATTAGTGCGACTGGCACGCCGACGCCTTCCGGGGCTGGAGTAACTGGCGTTTCGGCGGGTCCTGCCCCGAATCCCGCGCCACCATCTCCGGAAGGAGAAGGTGTTATGGCGGATGTGAATGGAGGCGAATCGTGATGTTGTGGGATACGCCGAAGCCGCAGAAAGGGACGTGGTTCTATAAATTCTGCGCATTCTTCGTAGATCATATCAATTTCTGTGAAGGCTACTATTATGGCACTGAGATAGAAAAGCCCGAGAATACTATCTATAACTGGTTGTATTCTCATTGGCTTTTTCCTTTCAAGCAGAATGGTTGCGTGTGCTGTAATGCGGTGCGCGGTGTGTTGTATGGAGCGGTAATCGGTTTCATTTTCGGGAGTTTCCTATGAGTGCTGTTCCTCTTTATGAAGCGACGAACGATACGGTTTTTTCCAGCGTTTTCGACGTCGCGCCGCGAAAGGTCTGTGTTCTTTTTGTAAGCGGTCTTGCCAAGCATAAGGTGCGGGTGGACCAGAAGGAAATCGTGTCGCCGCAGGCAGTCTGTATCCGGCGTCTGATTTTCGACTACATACCGTTGTTGAAGCCTACGGCCTGTGATTGGGTTTTCCGCATGAGCGACATACAGGAAAATAAAATTGTCGACCAAGTGGTGACGTCCATTCATTCGTGCTGGCAGTTGACACGGTGTAATAATCTCGGCATCATTGGGGTGCCGGGAAGCTATCGTATGGAATTGAATGACGTAACGGCCATCGGCAAGGTACAGGTCTACGCCGAGATGTTCGACGCTGATGCGTTCCCGCCGCACGTCAAGGACCTTTTCTTCTCCTAGGAGATTCCGATGAGCGATTCTTGTTGTTCTCTTGAATTTGCGAGAGGCGGCGTGATTGACGAGTCTTCCGTCACCAACTCGCAAATTGTAAACTCTACCGTTCAGGCTTCGACGATTACCGCAAGTTCGATTGAGATGCTGGCCAGCATCGATGCGGCTTCCGCTGTCGTTATTGCGGAAGCACTTGCGAAGCTTTCTTCGGCGCAGCTCAAATCGTTGGCCGAGGCCATCCACAATGCGCATGGTGCTGTGTACGGTGCGGAGCCTGTGAGGTCTTCCAGTGGCGAAGAGCTGCCTACTACGGTGGTCGGCCAGCGCACTTTCCTGCTCGGTGAACCGGACGCTTGGGAGATGCGCAAGGACGGATTGTGTGCCCCGGTATTCCGTTCTAAAGCATGAAGTGGGTAAGGAGTTTTCCTATGTCATCGAAAAAGAAGGAACCTGTTATGGAGAAGAAGTCTGAAGCGCCGAAAGACGCGCGTACGCAGGCTATCCTTTTCCAGCAGGATTTCGAGCGGCAGATGCGCGACACCCGACGGCGGATGAATCCCGCATCGGGACATATCTATGAGTCCATGATGGGGCTCAGATACAAAGGAGATGCGTAATGGCATGTGGTCGTTGTGGAAACAACAATCGCGGTACCGGAGCGCCTACGGTGGTGACTTCCGGCAGGCCGGGCGGCAATACGCCGCGTCCGGGCGCTCCTACGGTGGTGACTTCCGGCAAGCCTACGGTGCATTCGCCGCTTCGTGATACCATCAGCGGATTGCGTTATGTACCCAATTCCGGACGATAAGGACCGTGTAAACCGCCTGATGGCTGTGATGGCCGCATCGGGCGTTTATGACGAGTTGATGGAGTATTTTGACTCCGTCGCGAAATACGAACAGGCACTGGCCGAGAAGACCGCATTGAACGCGCTTCTCCATACGGAGACCACACCGCTTGCGCAGCGGCAGTTGGGGCGTGCGGCGGCTTATCAGGACCTTGTGCAGTTCATGAAGAAGTTCAAACAATAGGAGCGAACATGGACCAGCAGGCAGTCTCCAAGATTCCGGCGGCATTCAGAACTCCTCCGTACAATCCCAACAAGGTGCGTATGCAGGAACCTGTCGAAGACACGAACGCGAATACTACCTCTTCCCCGGCACCTGATGCCGCGTCAACGCCGCAGACGGCCGCCACGCCTGTGGAACCGGCGCAGCAGCCCGTCTATCAGCCTGTACAGCAACCGCCCGTTCAAGCAACTGTACAGCCTGCCCCTACGCCGTATGTGGACCCTCTGGTCCTCCAGCGGCTTGAAGAAGAACGCCGGGCGCTCGCGGAACGTAACGCGAAGCAGGAAGAGGCTATCCGCAGTCTGCTTGCTGAACAGGAGCAGATGCGTGCCAATCTGTCCAGCAAGGAAGTGGACGATGTGCTTAAGACCTTGCCGTTGGACGACCTACAGTCCATCGACAGGGAAGACGCCGAACGAATCGCAAAGGCTGTTCTGAGCGCTACGAAGACGAACCTCGTCGGACGGCTGGAGCAGGACCTCGAAGCGCAGCGCAGGCAGATTGCCGAGGAAGCGCAGCGCCGGGAATATGCGCTTTTGCAGCGCGATGTGGACGCGCGCAACAGGGAAATTACTCGGGTGCATCCCGACTTTTTCGAGTTGCAGAATACGCCTGCCTATCGCGAATTCATGAGCCAGCCGATTGCTCCTCATAGCAACATGACGCGAGATCAATTCGCAGCCGCCGAGTACAAGCGCGGGAACACTGCGTTTGTTATCGACCTGCTGACCCAATTGAAGCAGCAGACGGCTTCTCCCGAATCCGTCATGACTGTAGCTCCTATTCAGACTGCCAGCGGCGCGGCGGTCAATACCGAGGCGGACGCTCCCCAGTACACGCTCCGCGACTTGCTCGACCTGTTCCAGACCGGGCAGTTGACACATGACCAATACCGAGAACAAGTTGCGCGGCTCCGTGCCGCCGGACGCGCATAAGGAGTAAAACACATGGCAATTTTCCAGAGCGCGAGCGGTTTTAACGGGATGGAAGCGTCCCCGCTTGCTCGCGTCGAGTACAGCGACAAGATCATTTCCAAGGTTTATGAAGAGGACTGGCTGCCTCGCATCACCAACACCGAGCTCATCGCTCCTGTCATGGAATGTGCACAGAAAATCCAGATCATGCACGCTCCCGAAGTCGGCCCCATGCGCTCGTATCAGAAGAACCAGCAGCTTGTGCCGAATACCGTGGGCACTACGGCGCGTTGCCTGACCATCTGTAACGCCGCATATCAGGACATCAAGTTCGATATCACGGACGTCAAACAGGCGTGCGACCGTTGGCCGGCCTATGAGGAAAAACTCCTCGAATCCATGTACCAGTCCACGGTGACGACGTTGCGCCGTTTCGTTCTGGGCCGCATGATTGCGCAGGTATCTCCGAAGACTTCGCTGACCGGCGCAGGGCTGAACCATGACATCAACCTCGGCCAGCCCGGGGCTCCTGTGCATGTGACGCCGGAGAATCTTGTCATCCATCTCGGCAACCTTCAGCGTGCGCTTATCGAGCAGAACCGTTGGGACGACGGCGAGATGTTCATCATCGTGCCGCCCATCCTGCGCACCTATCTCGCCATGAGCCCGTATTCCAATGCCGACTGGTCGTGCAAATGCGGCAGTATCATTTCCGGTATGTGGGACCATGACCTCTTCGGCTTTACGCCTATCGAGTCCATCCATGTACCGGTACGTATGGACGCTTCCGGCGCTCTGAGCTTCTACATTCTTGCGGGCAGCAAGAAGGCCACGGCCTACGCTTCCAACATCATCGAATCCCGTCTCGTTACGACTGACCCCAACACCTTCGGCGTGCGGTACCAGTACCTCCTCGTCTGGGGCGCGGAAGTCATCTACGATGACGCCATCGCGATGGCATACTGGACCTTCGACCCCCTGACCAACTAAGGAGAAACCACAATGGCTGAAATTTTCATGTTCCGGGGCGGCACTCCCGATTTTAAAGCGTATCATTGCGAGGGCGATTACGCTCGCTATATGGAGCCTGTCGACGGCCCTCGCATGGATGCCACGCCTCCGTTCAATTCCCATGCGTGCGGCGCTTTCGGGCAGGGCTGGCTGAACCTGCATTACCCCCTCGTGCCGAACCTTTTCGATACCGATGCCCACAAATTCATGCAGGACATGCTGAAGGAAGTGAAGGGCGTCGGGGATCTGCTGCTTACGAACTGGGTTCCGACCCGTTCCTATGTGGACTCCATCTATTTCGAAGTGACCAAGACCGACTCTCTGCTGGACGGTGTGTACATCACGCCTGTGGCCGTGCGCGGTGCGTGGGATTTCACCGAGAACAAGATGAAGTATACCGAGATTGCCAAGCACGCCGCCGAGCTTCAGGCCGCAGGCATTACGCAGTTCCCGCTTGGCACCCCGAAAGAAGGTGATGTCATCTACGGCATGGCCAAGCTGAACTCCGACTTCACCCAGCTTCCGCCCACTTTCGGCCACAACATTGCCAAGCGCGATGCGAATACCGAGCAGCCCACGGGTTCCTACGACTCGGCTTTCGGTACCGTATTCCTTGCGTACAAGATTACCGCCGGGTCGACCGAAGCCATCAAGAACATCTGGAAGTCGAACATCGAAGTCTACATGTCCGCCAAGCTTGTGGCGTTTGACGGCTCTTCGCAGATCGGCTAAAGGAGGCGTATTATGGCAACGACTATCACGGGTCCCGTATCCAAGAATGCCGGGCCTCCGAGTCAGAAGTTCCCCATCAAGGAAAAGCTGTCTTTCCCTTCCGGACCCACCACACCGGCGAGCAACGGGTCCAACGCGCTGCGCGGCGCGATTATGCGGATGAAGGTTAATCCTTCCGGCGGCCCCACATCCAACATTGAAGGGGTGCTGACGAAGGCCCCCAAGAAGAAGTAAGCAAACCAAAGGAGCGTTGGTATGAGCAATTCCCCGGAACGTGTTTTCGATTTCGACGATGCGGAACATCGGAACCAGTATCTTCGGTCTCTCGGGGCCGAGAATATCCTGCCGCCGTTGCCTCGGTCGAAGTATGTGAAGATTAAGGCATCCGGTCGTATCCTGCCTTGGGACCAGCTGCTGGCGGAACAGCCCACGCTTGTGGAGTGCTGTGACGTGAACGGCAATACTGACCCTTCTGCATGGATGCCTGATGTCGAACCCGGGGAACTTTCGGACGAAGAGCAGCGGCTTCTCGTCCTGAAGGCGCAAGCACAACTTTTTGCCGACGCCGACAAGATGTCGGGCGGGTTCAACAGCGGCATTATGGATGAAGAGGTCAAACCTCAACCTGTGGAATATCAGGATGGGGCTGTCCCTCTTGCCGAGATTGCCAAGCTCAAGAACTCGCTCGACGCTTTAGCTGCCGCTTTGGAGTAGGTCATGGCCGTCATTGCCGATATCATCCGTGAAGTTTCTCTTGATCTAAACGACCAAGAACCGGGCCATGAGTATGTTCGGTGGCCTTTCGTGCAGTTGCATTCATACCTGCGCGAGGGGCTTATCGATGTTTCTTACCGGTTGAAGGACCTGTTCACATCGAGTGTCGTCATCGAAGTGGAATCGGGTGAGTATTGGCAGAAGGCGTGTACTTGCACCAAGGTGCTTCGTGTTGTTGGACTATCCACATCGCAAGGCCGCATCACGCGGCGTTTGCGGAGATATCTGGACACGGATGAATTCATATGGGTGGGGGCTCCCGAAGCCCCCTGCCCTGTGCAGCGGGGCAAGGATTATCTGCCGCATGGATATTCCATCAATGCGGAGGATCATTCGCGTTTCCGGCTTATCCCTCCGGTGCCGTATGGCGAGAAGCGGCATGTGGTTATAGAATGTTACCGGCAGCCAACAGGCAATGACAAGCATTCCAGTGTGCCGGACGAGATTGTTCCCATGTTGAAGCAATGGATGCTTTACCGCGCCATGATGGTGGATTCCGAGAACAATGCGGCCATCGTGTCCGTCGGCAAGCAGCATCAAGAAACGTACTTCCAGTTGCTCAAGCTCGCCCTTGCGGACCGGGAGGAAGAGGATAAGCAAAATGCTGATTTACGAACCCTACAAAAAGGTTCCTCTCAGTGATTTCGTGAACGAGCTCCGGTTTGAATTTCCTAATGTACCGGACGATATTTTTTTCCATCATATCAGAAAGACGGCGAACACGGCGGCCCGGCAGGGGTCCTTGATTCGCCGTTTTGCTTTACTGCATCCCGAATCTTGTGTGACGCGATACAGGCTCGAGTCTCCTGACGGGGAAGAAATATGCGCTATCCTTGGCATCTACGAAGAGGATTGTTGTCATGGCGTACGTGGCGTCACACGAAGCTATGTACCGCCGGAACAGGGATGCCTGCGTGCGTGCGGACGGAAGGTGGCGTGGTATGACGACGTAGAGGAAGTGTTGCACATTGACCCGGGGCATTGCGGCAGCCAGTTCCGCATCGCACTTGCCGTAGCGCCAGACATGGCGGCATGTGAATTGCCGAAATCATTTTTCGACAGGCATTTTGAATTGTTGCTAACAGGTGCGAAATCCGGCATAATGCTCATGTCCGGCAGGCCGTGGTCGAATCTTCGTCTCGGTGCCGAGTATTATCAGACGTTTAAGCATATGCTCCGCGATGCCGCAGTCTCGGTGGCCAAGCACAAGATGCAAGGCGCAATCAAGATGAATTTCGGGAAGGGATTATGAGTGACGATGCCTATTGTGTTCCTCGGCATGTACCTACATGTGACCAAGTAATCGAGGCCGAACAGACCAAAGCACCGTGCCCGACATGGCGTTTCTGCCTTCCGTGGGGCGGGTCGCTTGCGCAGAACTCTGGCGGGTGCGTAGAGTACACGTCTCCTCGTCTTGTAGATATTCCCGAAGACGGCATCTACGATAAGATTATTATCGCTGACGGCTGTATCGTCGGAGTCGAGAAGGCGGGTATTCCGGTTTACCAAGCGTCTCCGTGTGCGCCTGTGCCGACGGATTGTGAAGGTGGGGATGGCGGCGGGATTAATCCGTCTCCGATGGGCTGCAATATTCTCCGTGTAGACGCCAATGGGCGGCCTTATGTGTGTGTCAGCATACAGGGCGAGAATGGTATCGACGTGTCCGGTACCGGCACGCCGGAAGACCCTATTATTATCACGGGCAATGGTGGCGGCGGTGGCGAGCGTGTGTACGTGCAGGCAGGCAATGACGGCATCAGTGTGACTGGTGACGGCCCTCGAGCCAATCCCTACCGTGTTTCGCATAAGGAATCGGCTGCGGGTATTCAGACGGCAATGGGGCTTTCCATTGATCGTTATGGCCACATCGTCGGGTACACGGATGGCGGGAACAAGGGGCTTCAGGCTATTCTTCCCGGAGAAGGCATTAATGTCGAGAATGACCCACAGAAAGGCACAGCGACTGTGTCTCTGGCTCCTGTGCTAGGCATTACGCCGGGAGAACATCGGGTAGCCAACTGGGTCATTACAGTCGACGAGTACGGGCGTGTGACGTCCTTGCGCAAGGAATGGACCGTCACGCCCCATACATTCCGTGTGGACTGTGTAGATTATACAGTCAATCAGGATGGGCTTATCTCGAGTATTCGCGACCTTCCGGCGGGCGAATGTTCATCTGGTGGCGGCGGGTATACGGATTTGAAAGGCCATCTGGTCCGTTTCATTTCGGTCACAGACTGGAATGGCAGGACATATAATGGCGCGACGGGGCACAATGCTACGAACGTGGCGTCGTTCATAGGCTTCAGTTCTGATGGTACTACTTTGGAAAAGGAGTATGATAACATAGAATTGGGTCCTACAGAAGCGGACCAGTTCCAAGGTAAGGCCAATTACTATGACATCAACTTCACTATGGCGGAGTCTTCGGCTTTGTTCTTCCGTTTTTGGGGGTATGGTAGCTGGACTTCGACAGGAGATACAGAAAGCCCGACCCCATTCCATATGTACACCCGATGGATTGCCGATTTGGATGGTGCACGTATTGTCGACAGCAAAGAAGCGGTTCCGGGCACATGCGTCATGGTTCGGACCAGAGACGTCTATAGCGCGGGGGCGCATACATTACGTATTTACCCGCGCTTGCACACACCTCAGGCCGCGCAGCTGGAAGAGCCTCAGCTTGCTGTACCTACAGGGGTTGTCGAAATTATGACTACCGCCTTGCGAGGTTAAACTATGCGTGTAACCCTCAGCAATTTTTGCGGTATCATCCCGCGCTATTCACGACATAATCTTGGCGCGCTCAATGCTGAGATTGCGCATGATGTGAAGCTCCGCAATGGGCGGCTGGAAGCGTGGCGCGAGAAGTGCGTGTTCGAAAACAGTCAGACCAACAGTGCGTTGAAGACAGCGGGGACCTTTCATATCTACGGCTGCTGTCCTGTATACTGGCCGTCGCCGTCGGTTGTGTCTGTTGCCGAATTCGCGCCCGACTGGGGGAGGTTCTATGTGACCGGGCGTAGCGCCGATGCGGAAGTCGCTGTCGTAAACCGGAAGTGTCAAGCGGTATATCAGCTCCTTGGTGTCCCGGCTCCGACGACGCCCCCGGTGGCCACGGCCATTGAGGAATGCGACCGGCGCACGGACGCCCGCGCTTATTACTATACTTACGTGAACCAGTGGGGCGAGGAGTCCGCACCGTCTCCGGCCAGCAATATCGTCGTGGTCAAGGACGGCGTGACGGTGCAGGTCTCCGGCATCGCGTTGCCGCCGGAAGGGTATGGCATCATCGCAGCCAATCTGTATCGCGCGGCGACCGGTTTTCGTCAGGATGACGTGAAGACTCAAAAGCCTTTGACTGATTTCCTGTACGTCACGACGATTGAATTTCCCACAACGTCATTCACAGATACCGTGAAGATGATTGGGCTCGGGCCTGTATGCGAAACGCAGAAAGTCCGTATGCCGCCGAAGGGATTGCAGAATATCGTCGCTATCGGCGGAGTGAACAGACTGGCCGGGACAGTGAAGAACCGGGTCCACCTCTCGGAAAATCATCAGCCGTACAACTGGCCTGTGAAGTATGACCTGACGCTCGACCACACCATCATCCATATGGGTGCACTTGACCAGCGGCTTTACGTTACGACTGATGCCGTCCCATATGTCATCGATGTTTCCAGTTGCGAAGATGCAAAGTGCACTCCGGTTATCGACGTTGATACGCCTCTTCCGGATATCAGTTGTGGGCATTCAAGCTCTGCCGTGATGACGCCGCATGGCTATGTCTACGTCTCTCCGCTCGGAGTGACACTTATCGACTCTTCGGCAAAGTGGCATATTTTGACGAAGAAGTGGTTCAGCGAAGACGATTGGGCGCTCATCAGGCCGGAGACTGTCCGCATGGCGTATTGGGAAGGGTTCCTTTTCATTGTCTCGGATACTGTGACGTTTCTTCTCGACATCAATGGGGACCCCTACGGCGATATGAAGGGGGCCGAATTGACGACGCTGTCCGATACGCCTATCGATCTCAAGACCAGCAGCAACGGGACGCTTTTCATGCTGGAAGACCAGACGCTGTACGTGTGGAATTCCGGGGACGAATTGCGGCCGTACCAATGGTTGAGTCGGGAATTGACGGGCGAGCACCATCAGCCGGGCATGGCTGCGGCAACGCCGCAGAGCGGTGCGGCTTTGGGGAATTTGTGGACGCCCACTTCAGCCAAGGTGCGCACAAAGGAAACGGAGTTCACGTTGGTGTCGTCTGTCGGTACCGAGGTGTACCGGCGTATGGTTGTGGGCGAGCGACCTTTCCGTCTGCCCCGTGCGGGGCGTCATCCGTGGTGGCGAGTGCAGTTCAAAGGTATAGAGCCCGTCGAGTTTGCGGACCTCGGCACGTCCTTTTTCACAGTCAACGCAGGAGAGTAGTTGTGAAATATTTCAATTTATCGGAGTTCGCCTGCAAATGCGGGCATTGCGGAGGCGGGGAAGAGCACATGTCGCTGGAGTTGCTGGAGCGTCTCGACCATGCACGGGAAGTGGCCGGTATTCCTTTTGTTATTTCGTCTGGTTTCCGTTGTGAAGTACACAATCGAGAAGTCGGAGGCGTACCCGGGTCGGCGCATACAAAAGGGTTGGCGGTAGACATCCGCTGCAATACTTCGCAGAACCGCTGGAAGATTTTGAAAGGGCTCTTCGCTGCCGGGTTTGAACGTATTGAACTTGCGCCCACATGGATTCATGCCGACGTGGATATCACGAAGCCTCGTCCGTCTGCCTTTTATCCGTCATAGGAGGCCACCATGCCGTTCTGGAGTGCGGTGCCATTCATCGGCACGCTATTAGATAAGATCGGCAAGTTTCTGCCTGACAAGCAAAAGCTTTCCGAGGCGCAGGCCAAGATAAACGAGCAGGAAATTGCAGGAGCCCCCGCCTCTCGCCTGCGGCTCTGGCGAAGCTTTCTCGGGTGGATACTCGCCCTGTGCTTCGTATGGGAAGTTCCTGTACGATTGCTCATTACTACCTACTTTCCCGATGTCAAATTGCCGCCGCCCATGCTGGATGAAGTCTCGCGTCTTCTTTTCATCATGCTTGGATGGGGAGGATAACATGGACGAAGCGACGAACAACGTGTCGCTCCACGAACTTGAAGTAGCACAGACTGTTGCGCGGCTGGAAGTAAAATTTGATATGCTGAGCGCCCAGATAGATTCTGTGGTAGACTCCCGGCTGGTGCAGCTTGAAGAGCGTATCACGAAAATGGAGCGACAGTCGCTCTATATGACCGGGTGGGTCGCTGGCGTCGCCTGTATGGTGTCGGCGCTAGTGACATGGTTCCAACAATACTTTTAAAGGAGTACATCATGCCGAAGCAAGCAGCCAAGAAGGGCAAGGCCCCGAACGATTTCCTCAAGAAAGGCAAGGACGAACAGCGGCCGCTGCCTTTTCAGAAGAAGGGCGGGGACAAGAAAACCGGCAAAAAGAAGTAGAGTCTGCCATGCCGCTGCCTACGCCAAAGAAGGGAGAGACAAGACAGGCGTTCGTCGAGCGCTTCATGAAGTCGAATGCGGCTAAGGAATTTCCCACGCAAAAACAGCGGCTCGCGGTGGCCTATCAGCAGTATCGCGGCAAGAAGAAATAAGAAAACCCCCGGTAATCCGTTCCGTGATTGCCGGGGGTTTGCCGATGGTGGGGGAACCATCTAGGGGATGGAGAAAGGGGGTGTGAAGAGAAGGTAGCTCTAGACAGGGAGAGTGTCAAGCGCAAAAATCCCCCTCATCCTTGATGGGTGAGGGGGAATCCGCTATACGAGGACTTGTCAAGGAACTCCGTAAAGCGGTGCGGGGCTCTTGCATTTATCAACCGCGCAAAAGGTATAATACATGGAAAACCTTGTCAAGGAGAATGTATCTATGAACGGTGTTCTTGTCAACCTTGAATCCATCAACGGAAAGGAAATTCCCGCCGTCACGTCGCTTCAGGTGGCTGAGAATTTTGGGAAGAATCACAAGGATGTTTTAAGGGATATTCGTGTAACTATTGAAAAATGTTCATCTGATTTCACTGAGCGCAATTTTGCGCTCAGTGAATATGAAGATTCCACCGGGCGCGCGCTTCCGATGTACCTCATGACCAAGAATGGCTTTACGATGGTGGCGATGGCGTATACCACGCCCGAAGCCATGCGGTTTAAGGAAGCCTACATTGCTGAATTTGACCGGATGGAAGAAGAGCTTCGTCAGGCTGTGCCGCAGCAGACCTTCGATATCACTAGCATGACGATCGCCATCTTTAATGCGGCAGGCATCGTCGGAAACCAACAGGCTCTCGCGCTCGACAAGATCGTGCGGAAGAAGACCGGCGATTCTCCGCTTATGCTCGCGGATGTCCAGCTCGTAGCTCCGACCAAGAACCAGATCCTCACTCCGACGGAAATTGGCAAGGTTCTGGGTGGCAAGTCTGCGAAGGTCATCAACTCGCTGCTTCTCGTGCATGGCTACCAGAAGCTCGATCCCGGCACCAGCCGGTGGGTCCCGACCGATTTCGGTCATCCCTACGCCGTGATGCTCGACGTAGGCAAGCGGCATTCGGACGGAACCCCCGTGCGGCAGTTGAAGTGGGATGCGAGCATCGTCGAAGCCTTGTGCAAAGACCTCGACGGTGATACGAATAAGTAATCCTACGAGGAGGAATGCGTCATGATGCACTCCAAGAAGCGCAAAGGCTGCGGCAAGTAGCCCGAGCAGCCCCGCTCCGGCGGGGTTTTGTTTATGTACTTGCCATCCTTTGCGTGTTTCGATATGTTGCAGAGAAATAAAGGAGCGAGTTCATGGGCAAATGGACGATCGACATCTTGGAGCCCGACGACGACATCAATATCGCCGTCGACAATCTCGGAAACGAAATCGGCAAACTCTATGCCGAATCATGGCGAGAAGATAAAGAGCCGCACTATAAAAAGCCATTCAGCCTGAACGTCGCGGCGTTTGCGCAGATGTGGTATGCGAAGACGCTAAAGATTTTCATCGCCTACGACGAACGCCACGAACCCGTCGGCTACCTGATTGGTATGGTTTTCCGTCCGCTGCCTTACGAGGCGTCCGTCTTCAAGGTTGAAGACTGGTACACCCGGGGAGATACTCGGCTTGAGGAAGCGCTTTTCGCTCATGCGGCCCAAGCCATCCGCTATATCGGATGCGACGAGCTTTGGGTGGCCGACGATGCCGGGGACCGGATTCCGCCCGTGCCGGTCGCATGGGTCGAAGAAAACAAATTCACTCTGCGTCGTTACAAGAAGAAGTAAGCTATGGTCTACGCCAGTGATACCGAATGCAATGCAGAACACGGGTCGAACGACCGAGAACATTCAATCTTTGCCGACCTCATTACGGTAGCAGCTGTCGCCGCAGCCGCCTACAATACGAAGAAAGCCATCGACATAGCCGAAGCCGAATGGAAGATGGCAAAAAAGTATTGGAAGATTGCAAAGAACTGGCTTGACTATTACAACGATTTTTACGCTCCGGTAGAAGACCAAGAACTTGAAGAAGCGATGGCTCTGACGGAGCCGGAACCCGAATATGAAGCGGCCAGAGGCCGGGCGCGAATCATTGCCATGATGCAGTTTCGCGGTGCCGTAGACCGGGCGGTACGCTGTACGTCTCGATACTGTACAGGTTTGCGCAACGATATGGTGGCGGAACTCGTCGCGGCAAATGCAAGCGCCGTGGCCTTGGCTGACGGGCTTGGCTATCGGAATGAGCGGGCGTATATCGAAGCCAGAGACGACGAACGGTTCCAGCGGCAGTTCGCCACTGCAAAACGGGGGCGGAACATGATTGCCGACAATGTTTCGCTTGCGAAGGCCACGGCGGGCATTTACGGAGACTTGTGGGACCAGACATGGAAGGGGCTTGAAGGGGCCGGGACTTATCTTGGGTACATGCAGAACCGCAACCCTACCGCCTATCCGACCACATACGTCCAGCAGCGGGAGCAGGCGTACGCCAAGGCGCACGGCCAGATGAACATGAATTCCACGCCCCCGAATTCCGGACCCCAGATGCCGATTGGAGGAGCTGACTGATGGCTCAATGCACTTGTGCCGATCCGACTGCCGTAGCCAATGCCATCAAGCAGCACGCCAGCAAGACCGAAGACGTCAACAAGACGCTCTATGGTTCCGGTCATGGCGGCAAAGACGGCGTTATCGACAGTATTCGTTTCTGCCATTGGGCCGCTCCCGAGTGGGGGGCCAAGGGCGAGAGTGCGTGGAACAAGCTTTTCACGGCGGCGCAACTGGCCGTTGCCGTTGCGAACGCGCTTGCACAGCAGGAGATTGCCGACAAGAAGCAGGACCTTGCCGAGTCCTATTACCAGATGGCCGAGGACAAGTGGAACCGCTTCAAGAACAAATACATGCCGCTTGAGAAGAAGCTGCTGAACGAAGTTTCCACCGAGCCCGTCAAGACGCTTGATTGTGCTGACGACAGGCGTCGGGCCGAAGCAAGCGTGAATCCCGCCTATACGCAGATGCAGAATTATCTGAGGCAGCTCAGGCAGAAGTTGCAGCTTTGCCCGGACGATACGCTTGTCCCCTATCTGGAGACGAAGCAGGCGGTATCGCTTGTTGATACGGTCAATTACAATATGCAGGACGACCAGTGGTTCGTCGACTACAGTAACGACAAGCGTTGGAACCGCCGCAGCAATATCCTGAACCTTGGCCGCAATCTGACCTCCGAGGCGTTGAAGTACGGCGACGTGGCGCGTAATCTGTACAATCAGGTGGGGCAGCAAATCGATCAAGCGGCGAACAGCCTCATGTCCACCCTCGGTTACTATGGGGCTCGTAACGACACGTTTTACCCGACGACGTTCCTCGGCTCGAGCGGGCGCAATGATGGGGGCTTCATCGTCTCCGCGTCGCCGGGATTCAGTGGAGCGACCGGGGCGCTCGACGCGACAGGAGCATAACGTATGGCCTTTAATTTTTTTGGCGCATTAGGTGCGTTCAGCCGTGCCCTGCCGGGTTATGTACAGGGCGAGCGGATGGCGGTGCAGGACAACTGGAATGACCTGAACCAGTACAACAAGGTGCAGTCCGGCCAGATTCAGAACGCATGGGACGAAGCCGTATTCAACCCTCGCCTCACACGAGAGTACGACCAAGCAGCGATGTCGAATATTGGTGTCGCGGACAGCACGCAGAACTACTTTCTGAATTCCCTCAATCGAGGCCGTGCCTATCGTCAGTCGTACCGTGACGCGGGATGGGACGATGTACTTGGTGACATGAACAACATGGCGCGTCTGGGCTCGGCATACCGTACGAGCGAGCGCGCCCTTTTCCCGCAGGATTACGGATTTGGCGGTGCCGACATGGGGTCGCTCGCGCAGCTTTCTCGGCTTTACGGCGCGCAGAACCAGAATCCGTACCAGTCCACAATGAACATCCCAAGCGTGATGTACTAGGAGAAACCCATGCCAAGATACGTCATCCCCACACAGTCCGGGGGGTATATCGGCGTCAATGGTCCCGTGCCGTACGACGATACGCAGGCGAGATTCGACGCGCTGGCCGACAGTATTGCCGCACAGAGCCGCCGCCCGGTACCCATGACTATCCAGAATATGCCCGTGCCGCGCGCCAACGCACCTATGGGTCCCAACGCCGGGCCGCAGATGCCCGTGCGACTCCCTGTGGCTATTCAGAATCAGCCGCCGTCGCTCATGCGCGAAGCGCGCCCCGGCATTCAGAATTACTGGAACGCGCCCGGAGCCTACGAAGCCCAAGAACGCTACGGCATTCCGCCCGTGCTTATGCAGCGGTCGCCCTATGCTACGGCCGGTTATATGGCGGGGCCTGACGGATCGGTGAATCCGCTTGTGGGATACCCGTCCATCTACCCGCATGTTCTGAACGGTACACCGCAGAATTATGCGGCACCTGCGATGGCCAACGCATGGAGCGTTCTCGGGCCGTGGCTGGCTCCTCCGGCGCAGAACGGCATGGCGCAGGAACTTTTGCGTGCCATGACGCAGCGGACTCCCCGCCGCGCGGCGGGCGGAACCGGCGGAGGCGGCACGCAAAGAACGACCCCCGCACAGAAAACGGCGGCTCCTCAACAGCAGCCGGATACGCCGAATCCCCCTATGGGTCCCAACGCCGGGCCACAGCGTCCGCCCGTGACAGCTCCAGCTGAAGTGAGAGGGGTGTATAACCCGACACCCATCAATACGCCGCAGTACACTCAGGGCGAGGTATTTGAAGCGGCCATCAATCAGGCCGCGCCCGACAGCATTATCCGTGACCTCGGCCAGTTCGACTACGACGATTATTACGTCGTGCCGGGCGGTGATGCTTCCGTGGGCAACACGGGTTCCTACGCCGACCCCTACGCTCCCGGTGCTGAATCGCGTGAATGGTATCTTCTGCATGGCGGAAATCCTGACAATGTGGGCAGGCTCGGTATGAGTCCGTTGGCGCAGGAGGTCATCGAATATACTCCGCCCCCGGCGGCCACGGCACCGGAAGTTCGTGGGACATACAACCCGACTCCGCAGTTGTATGGGGAGCTCGGCAATGCCGCACGCAGCGCATTGACGAACGAGTACCGTGGTGCATACAATCCCGAGGTGCGTGGTCCGGTGCATCCGAGCATCCTTTCTTCGAGGTAAGCTATGGCCAATGACCTGATGGAAATGATTCAGGCGGCGGAAGCTTCTTCCGGTCCGGACCCTGAAATCGCAATGGATACGGAGTTCCAGCAGCAGCAATACCTTATCGAGAGCGCACTGCGTGCGCTTGGCGAGATGCAGCGGCCGCAGCCGGGGAACGCGAACACTATCTTCGATGAGCAGTTCCGCACGCTCATTGACCTCGTACCGATGGAGTAACATATGGCTTTGCCAAATCCGGGCGGGCTGTCCGGCGCGATCAAACTCTTGCCGGACTTCACGCAGCAACAGAACCAGTCGCTGGCCGACGTGACCAAGGTCGTGCTGGCACAGGACCAGCAGGCGTTGAACGAAGCCAAGTTTGGATTGCAACAGGCGAAGCTCGCAGCCGGAGGCGGCACCGGTGGTCCGCGTGCAGGCGGCAAAGGTGGGGCATGGACGGCGGTAGCGGACCCTGCATCTCCCGAAGGTTATCGGTTCGTCTGGGTTCCCGGCTCGACCGAGAAGGAACGTTCCCGCAATCAGGGTGTCATGGAATCCGCCGCTTATAATTCGCTTTTGCAGAACGACAAGAGTGTGCAGGAAAAGCTTGCCGGGCTATCGGGCAAATCCATCGACTATCAGGCGAAAGTTCTTGACGATATCCGCAAGAATGATATCCCGCGACTCGTCGGCACCGATGACCAGAAGGCACTGAAAGCCATCGAAGAAAGCCTGAGGCCCTATACGCAGCGAGTAAAGGAAGGCCGCAAGGCCATCGATTCTACAGGCTTTTGGGAAACTGTGTGGGATGCCGCGCGCATGGGCGGCAACAAGCTCGTTACCGGCATCTCACAGATGGGCGAAGACGCCGAAACGAAGCGCAAGCTCAATGCCGAGCTTCAGGCGGACCTTGAAAACATCCGGCGCGAGAACCCCTACCTGCAAGAACAGATGCTCCGAGAGCAGGAAGGGCAGGGATTCTGGCAGCGTTCGGACGGTATCGGCGGGCTCGTGACCAACGCGGGCGTCGAACTTGCCAGTGACCCGACGGCTCCGGTGGCGATGGGGGCTGCGGCGGCTGCCTCGGCACTTACCGGCGGCGCGGCCATTCCTGCCATCGCTGCGGGGCTGGCCGGCGCTGGCGTTGGTGCGGGAGTAGAGGGGAGCGAATATGTTTCCCGTGTTGAGCAGGACCCGAATCTCTCCGAAGAAGAAAAGGCGCGTGCCATCGAGGAAGGCTTTGCGGGTGCGGCTACAACCGGTGCGGCTTTCGGCGGCCTGACCATTCCGGTCGGTCGTATCGCCGGTGCAGCAGCCCGCCCCTTCTTGCGTGGCGGGGCAAAGGCGGCGGCGAAAACTGCCGAGGATGCCGTGGTCGATGCGGCCTTGCGCCGCTCGCAGGAAGGGCTTGCCAAGCGGCTTGCAAAGTCAATTGGCGAATCCGCAGCAGAAGCTTCCATCATCAACGTAGGCGACGTGGTGGCGCAGAACGCTCTATACAATTCGGTCACGGGGCAGGACAATGCCGTGACCGAGGGGGTGCCGGAAGCGCTCGCCGCTTCTATTGCCGCAGGCGTACCATTCGGCATTTTGGGTGCGCGTCGTCGCCGCACTGCGTCGTCGCCTGCCAAAGATACGACAGAAGGGCGAAGCGACGCACCTCGTGCGACAGCTGACAGGACTTCGGCAGCTTCCGGTCCCGAAGGAGGGGTTTCGACACCGCAGACACCCGGGCTTGACCTCGTCATGGATGGAACGGAATCGTTTCTTATGCCGGATGGAAGCGTCAACCGGTTCTCGTATCCGGGCCAATTGTATAATGCCGTGGCGACGGCGGTAGACGGCGGGGTCAAATTCGACGCCGACAACATCGTATCTACCTTTCTTGAACGTACCGGCAACAACCGCGCGCTGCTGAAAGACTGGATCGACCGCGCACACCAGCAAAATCCGAAGATCTTCGACGAAAAGCGTGTAGGCGAACTCTTTGATGCCGCCATGCGGCAGGATACGCAGCGTCAGGTCTTCCGGCCTGATGAACGCCCAACGACGGAATTTGACACGGACAAGCTTGTCAGCTTCCTCAGAAAGCATCCGGGGGAACCCGCGCTGTACAAACAGCTGCTCACGGATGTCGTGGGGAATGGCGTTTCGCCGGAGAAGCTTCGTGACGCACTTTCCAATGCGAAACTCAAGAGAGCCACGAAGGTTGAATCGGTCGGCATTCTGGATGAAATCATTGAAGCGAGACAGCAGGAGCTGAGCAATGGCAGACAAGGCGGCGACGGACAGGGCGGCAATGGCGCGCCAGCTCCCCGGTTGGACGCAAATGGAGAAGGACGAGCAAGAGCAGCTTATCTTCCAGATAATCAAGGCAATCGCGGAATGGAAGCCAATACCCGAAGTGTTGCTCAAACCCCTGCCGACGCAGGCGCTCCAGTCACTCCTCGAAATGGTGGAACAGTTGAAAGCGGAGGGCTTGGCGGGGCCGCGCAACAGAACATCGGACCGAGTCAAGCGCCTGATGCAGATGCTCCACAAGCGCGGCTTGATACCGGAACGGGAACCGACGGCGGACCAAGTCCTGCAACAGCAGGAACCCGAGTTCAGGAACCGGGTGCTGGCGCAGGAGTCTTTGGCGGTCAGAGAAGCGGAAGCGAACGCGGCACTGGAGGCACAGGCGGCACTGGCAGGAATGAACAGGTAAGCCCCCGTGCATCCGAACTGGCGGACATGGCGGTCACTCTGACGCGGATCAAGAACGCCGTCGATATGGACGCCGCGAATGGAGTGAACGGCTTCAATGCAAGTACATGGCCTGCGATAAAGAAGCTCATCCAGAAAGGCGTGCCCTCCGGTACGGAATGGGATGCGTTTGCCAAAGTCCATCCCGAACTGGCGAACCTTAGAGGGTCTTTCGAACGAATGCACAACGACTATCTGGATGCAAGAGCGCTTGGTGTCGATGCGGTGCTTGATGCGGTTCCCGAAGCCGAAAAGAATACTCGTGAAACGATTGAATCGGTCTACAACAACATATGGTGCGTGACGCGATGAACGGATGCCCGGATGATTTTTCCGTCTACAAGGCGGGGCAGGGGCCGCATGGCAACGGCGGTATCTTCGAGGACGGACGCCCCATCCGCAATATGAATGACGAGATCATCGACTTGCGGGATGGAGTGCAGCGCGATGCGGCACAGCGTGCCGGTATCTTCACACGGCTGCGCAATCTCATTGCGCCCGGGACGGGGCGGCCCACGAGCCTTACAGCTCCGGGCAACGACGTGAACCGCACGGACGCCTCGCAGCTTATGCGCGCCGCACGGCAGGTGGCGAAGCTCACGAACAATGCGATGCTTTCGAGGGAGAAGCTCGCAAACGACTGGGAAAACGCCTATGCCTATGTGAACGGCTCTTCGGTCGCAGAAACAAGCAAGTGGTTCGACTTCGTCAATTCCACGTTCAAACGGCTCGTCAATGACCGTGCGGATTTCCACAAGTTCGTGGCCTACAATTTTGCCGACCCCGGTAAGTCGGTCATGAACAACCGTATTGTGAAGGAATTCGAGCTGATGCCTACGAAGATCCGTGGGCAATTCCAGATTTACGACCGCCAGCGGCAGGACCTTTTGTTGTCCGTACGTCCTATTGCCGAACGCTTGGGGATGGACGCCGAACAACTGGCGGCGACAATGGGGCACTACGCCACCGCCCGGCACATGGGCGAACGCAACACGCTGCTTCTGAATCGATGGGAAGCGGAACTCACCGCAGCACAGCTTGAAAACGACCCTGTGAAAGTAGCGGATATATCTACAAAAATTCGTGACCTCAGACAGCACATCAATTCCGTCGACCCGCCGGAACATGTCTTTCACGGCGGCATGACGAACGGGCAGGCGCGTATGGTCATGGACCATGTGCTCTCCCTCGGCGTCACGCGCGAAGAAGCGGAAGCGTTCAGCGACCGGCTGAGCTCTATTGCCGTGCAGATTACAAATGACCGCGCATCGTGGGGGACTGTGACGCCGGAACAGGCACGAGCTTTCCCTGCGTTCCAGACCTATGTGCCGGTCCTCTCCCGCGCCAATAACCTCGTCGGTGCCGTCAACGACCTTACCGGGTACAACCCGGGCAGATATGAAGCCATTCAGGGCAGGCAGGGTTCGCCAGACAGCGCGTACTATACGGTCTTTCAGTACGCACGCCGGGCGGCAAACGAGTTCGGTATGCGCGACTTCGGTATGATGCTGGCATCGATGGAACGGGTAGCGTCGGAACGTAATCGTGATACGGGGCTCAGGTGGGAAAACTATAGCCAGTTGACGGCCAAGGCCAACAGCCCTGATGCGGCTTACCGCAATTACTATTCAAACCTCCTCTCCCGCGCCATCGTTGTCGATGTCCCGGTCCATGACTGGAACGGCAACTTCTCCCATATGCAGCGCAGAGCCTATTACGTCGACGAGAACTGGACGGATGCGCGTACCGGGATGACCGGCGTCGCCGTCTCCCGCGCCTTGCAGAACACAAGCAAGGCGGCGACGGGCCTTGAACGGGCAGTGTCGGGGCTTGCCAAGGTGACGAGCGTCTACAGTCAGGCGTTCACACGTTTTACGCCAGCATTCGCCGTAGTGAACACTTTCCGCGACGTAGCCGAGCGCGGCATCCATATGCTTACACGTGAATATTACGACGGGAACGGCAACCGCATCCCGGGCTGGCGGCTGACCGGGTCGTTCCTCGTAAATGCTCCTGCTTCGGGAGTCGAGCTGCATCGGGCTCTCTCGGGGACACTCGACCCGAACAGCATGGGCGCACAGTACTGGCGTGAATACGAGCAATATGGCCTGTACCAGAAATATATGGCACAGCTCAATACCGAGCGGCTGTCCCTCGAAGATATGATGGGCGGCAAGCAGTCGGTCGCGCAGCAAAAGAAAGGCATTGCGGCGCTCATCAACAAGCCTGAATACGCCGGGCTCAAACAGGCGCTTGATGGTGTGCAGGGCAACGGCAAGTGGGTATTGGAAACGCTGGACGGCTGGAATGACTATTTCAATAACCTTGCGAGTTTCAATCAGTTCGTCACCCTGCGCAAGGCCGGTGTCGATCCCAGACAGGCGGCGCACGGCACACTCGAGCTTATGAACCTTTACCAGACGGGCGAGTGGACACCAATCCTGCGTGTACTTTTTCCCTTCGTGAAACCCACGGTGCAGGGCGGCATGGCCATGATGCGTACTCTCGGCATCACGGGTGATGTGAAGGACCTGCGCAGCCGCGGCCCCCGCGCAGCAGCGACCATCCTCGGCGGTTATGCTGCGGTTACGGCGCTCTTGCCGCTCCTTAAGGAGTCGATGGGTTACGATGAAGATACGGGCATGAGCCGTTTCGACCAGATGTCCCTGTCGGAATTGCAACGGGCGCTCCCCATTGGAGACGGCAAGGGTGGGTATGCGAAGATTCCTTTTGGCTTCGGCATCCAGCAGCTCATCATAACGCTGGCCGTTGGCCATGACCGTGTGGAACGCGGCCTCATGGCCCCCGAGCATTTCGCAGGCGAACTGCTTTTCACGCTCTTCGACAACACCTCGCCTACGGGGAAGCCGAATTTCGACATGTCGAAAGATCCTACAGCTTGGATTATGCAGGCCATTTCCCCAAGCATCCTGTCCGGCCTCGTGCAGACGGCTACCAATCGGAATTATTGGGGCGGCAAGGTGACGTGGGCCACCAATGAAGAAACGAAGTCGATGGCCGTACAAGGCAAGATGTCTACGCCGAAGTTCTACCACGATGTGGCGAAGGAGCTGCTGAAGACGACCGGGTACGACCTTGCGCCCGAGCAACTGAAGACGCTTGCAGACGGCCTGCTCGTCGGCCCTCTGAGGCTCCTGCGTTCACTGTATATCGAACCGGCCGGAGAAACGAGAAAGGGACATCAGGAAGGCAGTGCGCGCGAAACGCTCGGACCTGTGCTCGAAGCATTCGGCGGCACCATGTTCTACGGAGAAAAACACGCCACCAATCAAGCCATGTACTACAATGCGCTCGAAGAATTTGAAGGCCGTATCCGCAGGGAAGCTGTAGATGTCGCCATCCCTGCGGCAATCAGCAGAGATGCGACGGCGAAGGAAGCTTACCTGACCGAGAAGCTGTCGGCTGCCGGATGGGACGAGGCGGATATCGATGATTACCTTCTCCTGCGGGCGGCGAAGTCTGCGTTGCGCAGCAAGAGCCAGTCGTTTTCCAAAGACATGCGCAACACATGGCTGTCGGCTGCGGACACGTCGGAACTTCGGGAACAGTTCGAAGCGCTTGCGGAACAGGAAGGAGAAGTGTATGCTTCCGTCCTGAACAATCTCAACTACTACAATGATGCGCGGAGCCGCAGATGATTCTCCCTCTTGCCAAAGACGCTACCCGGCTGGCTGTCCGCATCCGCTCCTACGGCGGCGGGCAGGTGTCTGACTGGAAACATCTGCAACTTTGTATCATCCCCGGGCAAATTGACGCCTCCCCCTGTTGCGGTCCGGAAGCGTCGCCGTGGTACTTCCACGGATGCTGGCCCGGCGTGCGGACGGATGTCGACCTCAATGATGTGCCGATGGGCGACATCCCCGTCGTGGTCAGCGATGCCTTTGAACTTGACGACGAAGGACGTGTCGTCTTTTTGCTCGGGCCGTTCTTCCCCATGCTGCGCCCCGGACGTCACACAGGCATTGTGCGGTTCATGCCGCATAATCTCACCCCTGTGTTTCTTGACGTACACGGTATTCCGCGCAAGCCGCCGAAAGCCGCCCCGATTCTTCCGGACGGCTACGATATCGGCATGGAGTGCGGCGGGAATCCTCCGGCCCCGCCGCCTCCCCCTTGCCGCCCGCCTGAAATCTGCGTATTGGCGCGGTTCGATATCGACATTACTCCGGCTTGCGGAGAACACTTCATCGACGAGGCGGCCGTGGATTTTGCGCTCGACCTCTGTGGAGAATAATTATGGGTATTCACGACAACCATTGCGGCTGCGGGTATCCGCCTTTTCCTTACCATCATTGCGGCATTCCTCTGCCTCCCGACCCATTCGAGGGCGCGGTGCTGGCCTATACCGAAAACTCCCCTACCCGGCTTATGTGGGACACACCCGTGCGTGGAGAGCAGGGAGAGAAGGGACAGACCGGTGCGACGGGCGCACAGGGTCCCAAGGGCGATACGGGTTCTCAGGGACAGATGGGACCGGCCGGCCCCCGTGGGCCGCAGGGAGAAAAGGGCGACACGGGCGAACGCGGACCCAAGGGCGACACCGGCGATACCGGGCCTCGCGGCGTCCCCGGCGTGCAGGGCGTAGCCGGGCCTCAGGGGGACGTCGGCCCTGCCGGTCCCGCTGGTCCTGCCGGTCCCCGCGGTGTCGCCGGGCCGATGGGACCGCAGGGTGTCGAGGGTCCGATGGGGCCGCAGGGACCCAAGGGCGACACGGGTGAACGCGGGCTGCGCGGGGCAACCGGTGCACCCGGAGAAAAAGGCGAGAAAGGCGACAAGGGCGAGAAAGGTGATACCGGCCCAATGGGTCCTGCCGGGCCAAAGGGCGACACCGGTATGCAAGGCCCCGCCGGACCGATGGGACCGCAAGGCATCCCCGGTACAGACCATTCGGCGGAGATTGCCGAGCTTGAGTCCGCAGTCGAGAGGCTGCAATCAGTCGTAGGCGACCTGCTGGTTCGTGTTGTAGCGCTGGAGGGCAAGCTGTCATGAGCTACAAAAACGAGATTTTCACGGCACGACTCGACGAAGTCATGCAGAAAGACGACCGCGCACTTCCTCTCCTGCCGGGCGCACTGAATGATTTGAAGGCGCTCCTGTCGGATGACGGAGACTACACCTTTGCGAGCATCCGCAGCGACGCCAAGTATGAGGCGGTAAAAATCATGAACGTCGACGGCCTGCTTGTTGTTGACCGTGGCATCGAAGGCACCGAGCCCCTTCGACATCCGTACGGGTCCTGCATTACATTGGTGCAGCCCGCACTCATTGCAGCCGTCAAGGATCTCATCTGTTCCTATGACTGCTGTTCCGACAAACCATGCGAATGCCGCCCGGCCGCCGTAGCAAGCGTTGCCATGCCTGACGTAGAGAGCGGCCAGTACTGGCATGGCTCCGTAGGATTCACCGGTGACCAGCCCATGACGATTGCCATAGATATCGGGGACAATGACTGGATTACGGCCCGACAGGACACGAACCTCGTGTACTTCGAGGGCCTCGCGCCCAGTATGATGCCTGTGGCGGCCGACACCTACGAGAACGTCATGCCGCTTCGTGTCTCTGTGAGCGTTGCAGCTACAAACTGCAACGGGCATGTCGCGCTCGTGCAACCCACTTTTTACATCTACCCGCCGAAGTATAAGAAGGCCGAGTAGATTCAGGAATCGGGTCTGGTGCCGCACCGCGCACAGCGGCATACGGCCTGACTCCCGCATCGGGTCCGCTCCCCCGATGCGGGAGTTTTTTCATTGTGCCAAACCCTTAATACAAGAACTCCCCGAACCTTGGCAGTTCAGGGAGTTCTTTGCTAGAAAAGATGGTGTCAAGCGTCTTCATCTAGTGGGGGTGGAGAGCCTCTGGCGTTTAGAAACTCAGCAAAAGGAAACTATCAATGAGTAGCACAGATGCCAAGATTTTTGAGAAAGAAGAATTCGGTTCCGTGCGCGTGGTCATGCAGGGAGATGATCCGTGGTTCGTGGCTTCAGATGTAGCAAAGTCTCTCGGCTACGACAATCCAGCTAATGCTATTAACACTCACTGTAAAAAGATAAATAAAATCACCCTTTCACCTGATTTAGGGGGACGGGAAATCTCATCAAAGATGCCTCCAGTTGTGATGAATATCATCCCTGAATCCGATGTCTATCGCCTCGTGATGCGCTCGAATCTTCCGAACGCGGTGGCCTTTCAAGACTGGGTTTGTGAAGAAGTTCTTCCAGCCATTCGCAAGACCGGCGGCTATTCTACAACGCTTCCCGACTTCACCAACCCTGCTGAAGCGGCGCGGGCTTGGGCTGACGAGTACGAGAAGAACCTCGCCCTCACCGCCGCCAACCAGCAACTGACGGAAGAAAAAGAGATGCTTGAAATCGTCATCGGCAACGCGCGGGAATGGAAAGCTGTAACCGCCATCCCGTGGCTCAAGCACTACTTCATCGACACGTCTCCGAGGACCTGTGCGGCCATCGGAAAATTTCTGACGTCATGCTCGCGTATGCGCGGCGCTGAGATTAAGAAGCCTCCCGACAGCCGATGGGGGGAGGTGAATGTCTACCGCACGGATATCATCGATGACATGGAGCGGCTGCTCGGCATAGACCCCACACTTCTGGCAAGCTACCGCAAATAAAAACAAGACCCCCCAAGCCTTGACAGCTTGGGGGCCTACCGTTAGAAAGAAGGTGCGAGCTACATATCCAACGGGGGTATGAGGTTCTCACATTCGCAAGAATCTCTAACCACGAAAAGGACAGTACATATGAACGGCATAATTGTCAAGCTCGAAAATGTGAATGGCAAGCAGGTTCCGGCGGTCACTTCGCAACAGTTGGCCGAGGTGTTTGGGAAGGAGCACTACAATGTGCTTCGTGATATCCGGGAAACCGTAGCTAAGTGTTCGAAATCATTTTGCGCCCTCAATTTTGAGGGGGCTGAATACCTCGATGAACAGGGCAAATCCCGGCCAATGTATCTTATGACCAAAGACGGCTTCACGATGGTAGCGATGGCGTACACAACGCCCGAAGCCATGCGGTTCAAGGAAGCCTATATTGCCGAGTTCAACCGGATGGAAGCCGAACTCCAGCGTGGGACGCAGCAGTCTTTGCCGGAGTTTCCTGCCAAGATCGAAGCTGCTGCCATCATTCTTCGTGTTGCTGGCATTACCGGCAATCAGGCCGCGCTTTCTCTCGATAAAGTCTACCGGCGTGAAGCGGGATATTCTTTTCTGGAGACTGTGGAAGTGGCACTCGAAGCGCCCACCAAGCGGCAGATTCTCAACCCGACGGAGCTAGGCAAGGCGCTCGGCGGCCTGTCGCCGCGAGCGGTAAACAGTGTCCTTGCGGCTATGAACTTCCAGACGAAAACCACGAACGGCAAATGGGAACCCATCGGTACGGGGACGGCCTATGCCGTGATGCTCGATACAGGCAAGCTCCATTCCGACGGTACCCCCATCCGCCAGTTGAAATGGGACACCGGCGTCATCCCCGTCATCCAGAATTTTCTGGATGCGGAAATCGAAGATTGACATCCTCCCTCTAAAGGGGGATTTTACGATGCATTTAACAAACAAAGGCCCTCATACGAGGGCCTTTGTTCTATCTATCATCCTTAAAATATTCAATCGTTTCGACAAGTACAGCTATGGATAATGCAGCCATCACGCAGGCGGCTCTGCAATCCACACTCCATTCGCTTATATCCAGATTCCACATTATCAGCGAAGCAGCCAGATAACTGGCTATGCCAGCATAACATGCGGTCTTGAAGCGGACTCGGATGCGCCGTCTACCCATCTGTTCCCGCAGCTTCTCCACTTCATCCTTAAGGCGGAATTTTTCTTTTCTGCTTTCGGTCAGCTGATCTTCAAGTTTAATGCGCGCCATTTCCGAATTGCGTAATTTGTCGGTTGCTTGCGCGCACTTCGTTTGCGCCTTCTGCCCCTCCGCAGTCAGGCAATGCGCCAAAGATACCAGTTCATCGCCGGTGACGCTGCGGCCATCGAACTTGTAATACTTTTCCATCACGACCCCCAAACCAATGCCGAGCATGACGACATGAAGATGCAGATAATAACCAGTGACGTCAGGAACACGAAATTCTTTTCACTCATCGCAGATATCCTTTTATTGCCCGGCTGCGGGCGGTATGACGGGACCCACATCAATTGCGAACCCCAACTTGGTGAATGCGGTGGCGTCGAAGACCATGCAGCGCACGTAGGGCGTCGGCAATGCCTTGAGGCTTCTGGTCAGAGACATAACCTTAATGGTGCTTCTGATGCCTTTCTTGGCGAGTTCCTGCTTCACCACCTTGGGTGAAAGGTTCCGCGCCCGGCACCAGTCGTTGAACTTCGACACGGCCACACAAATGGCTTTTGCTTCTGTCTCGATACGGACGGTGATGTCCCGGTAGGATGCCGGATAGCGGATGACGAACTTGTCGAACTCCGCGATACTCATAGGGTCAGGTTCGGTCTGTTCGTCCCGCATGTCGCGCTTTACGACGAGCGTCTCGCTAGACTTCTCGAGCAGGAAGGTCGCCATCGACTCCATGAAATCCGGAGCGAATTCCTGCGTACCCTTGCGGTTCTGCGGAACGAACACCTTAAGCACCCACTTCTCGAGCGCGTCCATGTCATAGTCGAGCAGCCCGCATTCATTCGCCCACCGCCCCGCCTGCAATGCAAGGAACAAGGCATAGCCCATGAAGCGTTCCTTGTTGTCGAACTTGTGCCGCAGGAACCAGTGCTCGCCCCTGATGGTCAGAGTGTCGAGAAGGTCCGGACGCTGCATGATATAGTGCAGAAAAGTAGGTCCGGCCCATCCGTAGTTCTCGTTGCAGCAGGTCATACAGGCATTGATGTATTTTTGCACTACAGGCTGGTCTTCGTAGGATTCGAAATCACAGCAGTATTCCATGACGCGCTGGAGGGTGGCTTCCGAATCCCCGGCACAACGGGAGATGGCTTCCTTGAAGGAGCGGTTGGCTGTGGAAATGACGACGGTCGACCAGTCTCCGGTCTTCACGAAGGCGTCACCCGATGACTTCAGCTTCTGCTTCTCCTTGCCTCCCGTCAGGGTATAGGCAAGGGCGAAAAGATCATCGTCCTTCAGGTCGGTGAGCTCGTCCATGAAGCCGGGGATGTTCTGCCAGATGGCAAGCCGCCTTGCACGCGCTACAGACGACTCCATACGGGTGAAGAACTGCGTAGCCGGGTTGCCCCAGATGCTCGCGCAAGTACGCAGAAGCTGCGACTTGCCCTTGCCGGACTCGGCACTCCAGATGGAAAGGATGGCGTTCTTGGCTTCGCCCGAGCCGTATGGCATGAGCGGCCCCGCCAGAGACATGCAGACGGCAAGCTGTCCTATTTCCTGCTTGAGCAGCCTGTACATCTGCGGCACGGCCTTCCACTTTTCAAGCGACCCTTTGCGGACGAAATCTCGGTTCGCATGTTCGCGGGCGAGATCTCCAAAGCGTACATCCGCGAAGCCGTTTTCGGTTATGAGCCCGGCACCGGTGAGGAACCCTTTGCGGAACATCTGGGTATTGCGGTCCTTGTATTCCACCCATCCGAAACGGTCGTATGTACGCAGTTCCGGAACCGTCCCCTGTACTGAATTGAGGTATGCGTTCATAAAAGCGATATAGGTAGAAGGTTTGGTATACGGGTCCGCCGGATTTGCACCCGAATTGTAGAGCCATATCACGATGGCATCAGGACGCATGTGCTCTCTCACGTTGAAGACGACGTCGTGTGCGTAGCCACCCGTCGGCCACACGGAGAACACGAAGCTCCGTGCATCCTGCATCGCGGTTTCGTCGCGGTCGTAGACGCAATAGCGAAGCTGGATGCGGCCGTTGATAATCCGCTTGTCGACGTAGCGTGTCTCTCCCGTCTGCTCGTCGGTGACGGGCATCTTCATATAGACGCCGTCATCCTTCTGAAAAAATTTGGTACTCACAAGCGGCAGGCAGGCCAGTTGACCGGGTGACGGCCAGACGAGCTCCTTCGTAGCTGCGGGAGTGCTGGTTCCGAAGCAGCCTTCATGGGCCTCGGGCGCTGGAGCGGAAGGCGCGATTGCAGGCTCCACCGGCGGCTCCACGGGCTCGGAGATGATAAGCTTCGACAGCTGCACGGGTGTCTTCACCTTGCCCCGATGCGGGCAGGCGGCACAGACTCGCGGGCAGATGTTCTCGAAGGTGGAACACAGCGCGGGCGCGTCGTAATGCGCGTCATTAAATTTCTTCTCGGTGTCGGCATAGTCATAGCGCGCCTTGTCGAAGGACGACAGCTTGTGCGTCCATGCCCTGCCGTCTGCGCACCGCTTCATGACCGTCATCATGGCAAACCACTGCGGATAAGTACCCAACCCTGCGGACAAGACGGCGCGGCATTGACGTACGACCTTTTCGGCGTCGGCGGTGGGAGGCTCGATAAAGCCGGTCACCTCAGCAAGCTTCATGGAGTTGGGCACGACGGGCACCTGCTTGGGCGCGACTGAACGGGAAAGCGGACGGGCAGCAGATTTGTCGACGAGGTTGTCGTAGACGCGGCGCATGAAATCGTCGGCGTGATAGATAGGTCCATTTGAACCAAGCACTGTGACCACGTTGCCCGTCTTCCGATGCACGGTGCCCGGAACACGCAGGACGCTTGCCGGGTCCTCGGCGCGGGTCGGGTCTACATCAAGTCCCTGCTCGATGCAGAGCCGATGGAAGAAGGCGGCCATGCCGCGCCACGGTTCGATGGGGATGTTTTTCCAGAACGTCCAGTAGACATGCAGCCCCATGCCGGAAGCAATAACAATACCCGGCCGCAGACCTGTGGCCTCGACGAATCGCGCCAAGGCTGCGAGGGCTTCGCCCTTGTTCTTATACTTGCTCGTGGGCTTGCCGACGTCGATGTCGGCCCAGAGACTGCGCGCCGCTACAGCATTCGCCTGCGTGCGGTGCGCACCGTCTGCGAAGGATGCGAGAGCGAAGTATGCGTCGCCGCCACGAGCGGCCGTCTCATCCGCGTATCGCTCTAGTTCGAAGACATCGCGTACCGGTATCTGACGCGGCGACTTGCCGTATAGGTTGAACGAGAAAAATCGCTCGGAAGGGTTGACACGCTGAGGGAGAATGCGATAAAGATGTGCGCACCGGATGTTGCTTATCGCAGAGCTGTGCCGGTCTCCTCCCCCTTCGTTGATCGTATCTCCGACGAAGGGGGCTTTTTCGTTTGTGATATTCGTCATGTCGTATCTCCCTTCCAGTTAAAAATAAGTGGCCACTCGGCGCAGAGCATGAGTGACCACTTACCCTATCTCCTCTCGAATTTCAAGCTACGAGAGCACGTCAATCAAGCGCTGTGCGTTAAACGCCGCCACATCTTCATTCATCGCCGCAGGTTGCGCGGGGGCGACAGGTGCGACCACAGATGCCGTACCGCCAAGGATTTGCGCAGTCTGTGCCGCAAGTGCGGCGAGGTCTTCCGCACTCATGTCTTCTGCGGCGGGCACCTGAATTTCCTGCGGCATGGTCAGCACAGGCTTCTGCGCCTGCACAGGTGCGACGGGCTGCTGGACAGGTGCGACGGGCTGCTGGACAGGTGCGACGGGCTGCTGGACAGGAGTCTGCACGGCAGAGCCGTCCATCGTCAGCTTCTCCTTGACCATGACGTTTTCTACTACATCTGGTGCCTGTGCCCGAGTGAACGCCTGCTCGATGAGGTCATACGGAAGGTACTCAAGCTGTCCGGTCTGCTGGTTCAGCATAGGCTGGAAGTTCCACACACCGATGGTGTGCGCCATGTTGTCGGGCACGATGCGGGTGAGGAACATGGTCGGAGAGCAGACGAAGCCGTTGCCGCTGCGCTGCTTGCAGAAAGCCGCGAGTTCGTTCCACTTGAAGATACCAGCCTGCGGCTGCGCATGACCGAAGAGCGACGAACTCGAAATGTCCAAAAGCACGGGGTTGTCGAAGTCGATGGAGGACACGCCGGTCGGCCCCATCTTCGCCAAGGCCCATACGGTACGCCGGGCGATCTTGTAGGCCCAGACCTCACGGCCGTTCTTTACGATCTTCTGCCGGAACTGAGGAGGGAGCGCCGCCGGATGCGTACCGTTCCCCTGCGTGTCAAGCCAAACAAGATTCGGCTGCTCGGGTTCCTGCCCGGGGGCGAAGTCCCGTTCATACCAAGTGCAGTGGTTGTACGGCGACACCTTCAACAGGACGGCAACGAAGGCGTTGACCATAATGGTATCTTCGGTGCTCCCCCCACGCCGCAGTTCGAATCCGTTGTTGGTGTGACGAACCCACCGAAGCCCGCTCGAAAAACCGGAGAAGGCATCCGTGAAGGACTGCTCGGCAAGCGCCGCGATGTTGGAGGGAAGGACCGGAGGCATGGACGAAAACGCAATAGGTGCAAGCTGAGACATAGTCAAATCCTCGAAATTGAAAGTTCATCTTTCTCTACATAGGCGAGCCCGATAGCCTCGAGCGCGGCCGGTTCTCGTCCATCGCAGAGCGTTTCCACGGCGTCACGACTTACTCGCCGTTGCAGCAGCATGGCGTCAGTGAGAGGGCGGCCATTCTGCACGGCCACGCACATGTTCTTCAACATGACGCGGGCGAGCTTCTCGGTGTCCCGAATTTCATAATGGCCCTTCGAGCGGCGGACAACCCGCCCGATGCCTTCAAGTTTCAGGGAAGATACCCCATCGGCCGCCATGAGCGCGAGAATCTGTTCCTGCAACGGTCGCTCTCGTTCGGTCGCTATTTCCGCCGCCTGAGCTTCCAGCTCAAGCCTTTGACGTCTTGCTTCGATATACCGGCTTATCAACACCGGAAGCGTGTTCATCCCCATCCTTATACACCTCCCTGAACCATTCCATGAAGTCCTCCCGGACATACACGATCTTGTTTCCGAAGCGCTGCGACTTCGGCCCCCTACCCTGCGAATCCACCGCCGACATCGTGGCCTTTGTAATAAGACCGTTCAGCCGTTCTTCCAATTCCTTGCGGGAAAATACGGCAGGCAACATAGACTCGATTGCTTTGAAAAACTTCTCGTTCATAACTCACCCTTACTTATAGATTCAAACAATGTGTTTATAATTTGCCCCATCTCCCTTCCTTTGTCAAGTGCGTTGAAGAATCTTTTTTCTTCCGGAAACGTCATCACGCGGATGACACTTATCTTGTCGGCCTCCTGCTTCAAGGAACTCAGGCGTTCGAGGGCCTGAGCGTAGATGAAGCCGCCGAGAAGCGGGGGACCGTCGAAGATGATGGTGTCCGCTCGCGACAGTTCGACGCCATACGCCGTGGTGGTCGGGTGGCATACGAGCACATGCGGAGCGTCCTCGTACTGGAAGCGCCGCAGGATGTCCGTACGTTCCTTGTCCGGCACGGAGCCATCGATATAAGCACAGGTGAAACCCGCCTTCTTTATCTGCTCCACGCGCAGACTGATGCCCTTTCTATAGCAAGAAAAGACAACCACTTTGCGGTCCGTCTCCGCGATGGCGTCGATGATGCAGGCCGAACGCGGGGCATGGTCTATCTCCGTCGTTTCCTTGTCCTTGTTCATGACGAATCCCTGCGCCACCTGCATGAGTTTCTGGAGAAGCACGCCGCCATTGACGGCTGTGATAGCCTCGCCGCTCTCAAGGAGCGCCACGGACTCGGCTCTGAACTCTTCCCGCAACCGCTTCTGCACGGATGTCGTCTCGCACTGTCGGTCTTGTGTGACCACGGGAGGCAAATCCATGATGTCCTTCTTCGCGAAGCGCACGGCGGGTTGCATCGCTTTCTGGATGATGTACGGGGCCTCGGGCCTCGGCTTGCGCATGAAGCTCTCGAAACCCACCTGCATCGTGGTGCGGTCGAGCCATGAGGTTTTCGTAGTGCAGGGCAGGCGTGTCCTGTTGACCATCTTGCACATGCCAAAGACGGTTTCCGGGTCTTCGCCCGGGCTCCCCGTGAGTCCGTAGACGCGCTCAAGCCCCGTGCGGTTACAGATAGCGTCGATGGCTTTGAAGCGTTTGGACTGCGTGTTGCCGACGTTCGTGAGCTCGTCGATAACGACGGCTCCGATGCGCCCCGTCTTCACGGCGTCCACGAAGGCGCGCTCGGACAGGCGGCACGAATCGTAATTCGTGATGTAGAAGTCAGCCGGCTCATTGATGAGCTTCTCCCTGTCCTTGCCGTGCACGACCACTACACGCGCTGCGGGTATGGATTCACGGATGGTGGCCTCCCAGACGCTGCGCACCGTGGTCAGCGTAGAGATGATAAGGAAGGCCCCCTGCACTTTGCCGTGGCGCTGCATGTAGTCCATCGCCACGACGACGCTGCCGGTCTTTCCTGTCCTCGGGTCATTCAGGATATAACCTCTCGGATACATGGACATAAACGCCGCCGTGTAGAACTGGTGCGCCATCGGCACGTACTTGCCCTCGATGGCGACCTGATTGCGTCTGACAAGCGGAGCGGCCAGCACAATGTCTATGCCCGTGTTCTTCATGAGCATGATGGCGTCCTCGTGCCACGGCAGAACCATAAGCCAATCACGCCCCTCCTGCACGAACTTCTTTCCCAACCCCTTGGCCGACAGCTCCTCCTTCACCTCCGGCGGCACCCGGACAAGGATGGTCCCCTTGTCCGGGTAGACGACGGCGGTATTCCCCACCTTGAATGGATTCATGTCATCCGCTCCCGTAACTCATCCATGAACGTGCCGAGGTTCGCCTCATTGACGACGAGCGCCACGCCCCCCGCCGCACGTATGGCGTCGTGCTCCATCGACTGGAGCTTCGTGGGCTTGTTCTTCCCGGACTTCACCTCGATAGCGAAAAATCGCCCATTCATGCAGCCCACGACATCCGGGACGCCGCGCCTGCCATAGACGGTACCGCGAGGCATAAAGAAATAGACGCCCGCCTCGGCAAGGCGTTTCTTAATAACGTCCTTGACTTTCCCTTCCGGTGTCATGCTCATCACGGTCTCCAGTAAGGCGTATAATTAATATATGATTGCGTGGGTTCCCCCTCGGTCCAGAAAGGCGGCTTACCCTGCCCGCTACGGATAGCAGCAGTCTCATATGCCCGGTCGAATACCTCCTCCTGCAACGGAGAATACCCATACGTCGCGACTTCGGCGAGAGTCTCCAAGTCCCAAGGTGTAATTCCCTCATAGACTGTAGGGTACAACGCCCCGAAAGGATTCGGATAACGCATATCCCCGGCACCAAACTCTGTCATCACGCTTCCGTCCGGCAGATCAATCGAGGCAAACCCGGGGCCTTTGTTCGTTCCGTCAAGCCTTCGGCCAAAGCCGTAATCGGGATATCGCTCGTCCATACGAACCTCACAAACCGCAGGAGGGTGTACCGCTCAAGCCGCACCACTTGCAGAACTTATTCTTCTGAGACGGGAAATAACTATCTCTGATGGACGTGCTCATCTCCTTCATAAGCTCGATGACGTCCTGTACGGGAGTTAGCCCACGGGCGAAATCAATCGTGTTGCCGAACGTCTCGCCACTGTCGACGTACCAATACTCGTACCGGATGACGGGGAATTTCTTTGCGAAATGCAAAAGAAGCGCGTTCACCCGAAGCTGGAAGTCGTCATCGTCCCACTTCTTCCCCGTCTTGATGTCGACGACGAGCGGCGGCACTTCGCTTGCCGGGATAATCACAGCATCGGCCCGCGCCCGGATGAAGGCCGTCTTATCCCACCAGCCCTCGGGTGTGGGATTGAACGTCTTGTCCAGCGTAAGCTCTTCCTCAATGAGAATCTTCCCGCCGCTCGCTGCTGCGCGGGCTTCGACGATACTGTTGCGCGTATAGTCGAGGTCGATCCCTTCCGGCCAGCTCGTGACGGCGTCGAGGCCGGAGCGCAGCGCCATCTCGACCACGTTATGGACGAGCGTGCCACGTGACTTCTGAGCCGTCGCCTGCCACGGGAGCTCTTTCGTGATGGTCTGAGCTTGGAACTTGCGCGGACAGGTGCGGTAAGTCGACATGTTGGAGGGAGAAAACACGAACATCACTTTCCCTCCCGTACGGTCTTTACCGTGCGGACAATGAGCGCCACGTTGTCGTCCGGAGCCACGGTGGTGCCTATCCACATCTCCCTATAATACAAGGCGAGCTCGGCGAACGCAGTGCAGATTCGCATCATCTCATCCTTATCGGCGCTGCCTATCGTGCGCGCCATGAATTCTTCCAAGTCGGTGTTCATATTCGCCTCCTATGCGATGGAGAAGTTATAGCCTATTTCGCCAGAACAAGCTACGGGGAAGTCGGGTGCCCACACTGGCGGTTGGGACATGAAGAACTTCATAATCTTGAGCGTCGCTTCGCCCCGCGCCTCAGGCACGGTGGAGAGCCAAGCGTCGTGAATGTTGCAGATGAGCGGCACCTTGGCCGCCGCCATGCCGATGGCCTGCCCTTTAAGCATGACGAACGACACGGCCTGCGTGACGTTCTCGGTAAGGCTCCCGCCATAGATGCGGGTCGTCATCATGGCGCGCCCCTGCCACGAGTCATAGACGAACTCCCACCGCCCCGCATCGTTGCGCTCGGCGCGGATGTTCGGATAGCGAAGCATATAGCCGTTCGGCAATCTGACGGACATGAGCGGCGGTCGCCCCGGCACGACCTCCATGAGGCCATACTTGAAAAGCGCATCGTCGGGTCCACCAAAAGACCCCTCGCCCCCGGCGACCATATGTTCGATGACGGACTGGCATCGCTTCCAGAACGACACGATGCGCGGGTTATCCGCCCGGTACATGTAGAGCGTCTCCTTTGCCAGCGCATGGTGCCGGTCGACGTCGTCGTGGAGCTTGACTCCCATACGCAGTAACGTATGGGAATACTTGGAGAATCCAGTTTGGTAGCCTGCGGACAAGATCGCCGTCTTCGCGGCCGTCCTATATTTCTTGCACTCAGGGTCCCCGGACTCGTTGCCGTCGTGAATGGTCTTCGCCGGGATGCCGGACATCTTCTCGGCGAGTTCCGCGTAGGCGTCGCGGCCATGCCGGAAAGCGTCAAGCAGGTCATCCTGACCGGCTTCGTAAGCGAGCATTCTGGCTTCGACCTGACTGCTGTCGCAGGCTACGAAGACGTGCCCCGGTGCCGGGATGAGCGCCTTACGGATGGTTTTCAGCTTGGGGTTCCGCTTGCCGAGGTTCTGGAAGTTCAGGGCGTCCGACTTGCCTTCCCCCGTTCCCGCCCCATAACGGCCCGTGTGAGCCTTGTGACACTGAAGCATGACCGGAATGCTGCCCCCGCCCTCAGAGACGTCCAGAAACCGCACTACACGGCTTCTACGAATAGCTGAGTTATTCTCCAGTCTGGCGGTGACAAGCTGCGCCACACGCTCGTCAGGGTGGTCCTGCATCTGTGTGAACTCGAAGTTCGTCTTGGCAAGGGCAGGCTCCCATACCGTATATGTCTCGGGGTCGGCCAGCATCCCGGCATAGAGGTTCTTCTCCCGCACGTCGGGAGCCGTAGACATGGCGGCTTCGAGCTGTCTGCGCTTCGTCTCGGTCTTCTTCTCCGAGATTTTCATAGGCGGCTCGACGCCGAGGCTTCGCAGCATCGTGCAGAACTTGGGCTTCGAGCGGATATTGGCAAGGAATTCTTCCGTCGTATCGAAGTGGAAGACACTCATGAGCTGGCGTCTTGCGTCTTCGGTCTCCTCGTCGACCTCCACAAGGTGCCGCTGCAACAGCGGGCGGTCGACATAGATGCCGGGCTCCGTCGTCATGCGAGCCGTAAGGCTTTCAAAGCGGAGCTCCTCCTGCGTGAGATACCGGGAGAGGATAAAGAAATTCTCCGAACATTGCAGCACGTCGTCGGCGCAGTAGCGCTTGAACGTCTCCCTCTCCTCCAGTGTGAAGTCGTCCGGCCAATGCTTCCCGTCGGACACGGCCGTGCCGTCCGTCTTTATTCCCGTGCCAAGGTAATCGCACAGGGCCTTGTGGCTGCATGACTGGAATCGGCTGATGCCCGCCGCCCGAGCAAGCGCAAGCGTGTCGACCATGTACTTGGGGCGGATGCCGAACCGCTCGGAGAGTACGAGGGCATCGAAGCCATGCAGGTTATGTCCCACGACCACCGTACCCGGCGCTTCAAGACCGAGGACTTTGAGGGCTTCGTGGATTTCGTGGGATTCGTAGACATTGACGGGACCACGGTCCACGCGCACGCCGAGAAGTTGTGCGTGAAATCGTGGATCGCGGACATATTCAATAGGCCCCATCTTTGAAAGCGTGTAGTCCCTGCTCGACCAGAACGTTTCGAAGTCCAATGTAATTACTCGCATTTTTCATGCTCCTGCATTACGAATTCATGTCCGCACAAGGGGCATGTAGCATGTGTCCTGCTGCTGTAGGAACTCTGACAAAGCAGCGCGATAAACACGGTGGCGACAAGCATCGGTATTCAGCTCTTGTCGTGGTATATGAGAAAAGCCACCAGCCCGAACCCCACGACGACCACGAGATAATGCGCGACCGAGACGATGACGTAAGCTGTAATATCTTGCATACCCTTTCTCCTTGCGGGGGCCGCATGGCCCCCGCAGATCTTCGTCTAGTCCGTTGCAGCCGTGGCTTCCATGATGGCCTTGAGCCCTTCCTCGCTCATGTCCATGATGTACTGCGCCGCCTCCTCCGGGATGCCCGTCTGCTGCGATACGGAGTAGGCCGTATCGTAGCCCGAGGCGAGCGTCGACTTCACGAGGTTGATGATGGGCGTATTGATATGGATACCTTCGACATAGATGTTCTTCCAGTCGATGGACTTCAAAGGCTCGGGGTTGCCGTAGACTTCGGGCTGCATGGCTTCGATGCGCTGCACGTCGTCCATATCGACGGTCTTCGTCATGATGGACGCGGCCTTCTTCGACGACCGAGTGCGCTTCGGCTTCTCGGCCGCCTGCCTGCGCTGTTCGTCAAGCTCGGCGCGCATCGCCTTCACGACGGCATCGAGTTCGTCGATGTCCGCCATCCGATCGACGGGAAGGCTTGCAAGACGCTTCTCCACAGCGACGAGGCGTTCATTGAAGTTGGAGAACAGCCCCTTTACCGCTCGCCACTTCTCATCGTTGTCGGCAAGCTGCCCCTTGAATTCATTCAGCTTCGCCGCGAGCTTGGTAAGAACTTCTTCCAGTTGCTGCATGTGCTCATTCATCGTCCGCTCCTTTGGTAGTTTTGATTGTTCATGGAGATATACCGGCCCCAGACGAGGAGCGCCTTGCCTGTTCCCGTCCGGGGCTCAAGCTCTGCAAGCTCTTCGGTCATCAGGCGGATAGCCATGACACGCATCCCGTAATCCGGCGGCACGGCGTCATAGCCCCACTCATGGCGCAGCATCTGCTGCACCATAGGTTCGAGCTTATGGCATATTTTCAGCTCCCGCAACACCCTGTTCGCGGAGGAATCGACGGAACGCCGCGCGCGCATTGCTGCCGCTGCTGTACGCAAGACTGTCCGACAGGCTGAAAACAAGCTGAGAATTCCATTTCCGATTGCGCACCTTGACATGACTTCCTCTTTTCGTTTTATGAAACGTACACCCCATCTCGGCGCACATCCTGAGCAGTTTGTTGATCGTCTCGTCCCCCGCCTTGGGGGGGTGAACACATTCAGTTTCGGTCTCATGCTATACTCCGAAGGCTTGGCGGAGCATCCCGAACATGGCGGCGGGGAGCTCTTTTACATCATTCACCCGCCGCCACCTTGACGGGGGCATGAAATCACGCAATCCGTCATCGCAGATGCCGAAGCCGTAAAGCTCCACGCCGTGCGCCGCGCACCGCTCGATGATAAGTCTGAAGTATTCCTCGTTGTATGTCCTGCCGTCGGTAAGGATGAAAATAATCTTTCTCGAGTCCGACCCGGGCACGAACTTCATCAACGCTCTGACGACGCCCTCACCGCACGACGTCCCGCCGCTCGGGACGATGCGCATCTGTATTCTGAGCGGCTCGTGCGGGTCAAGGATATCGACGGTAGCGTTCCCCGAGAACCCCACCGCAAACGAGCGGACGGAGACGGGGAGCTTGCGCAGGCTCGACATGGCGGCGAAGAGCGAGCGTGAAGTGACGACCGCCTTCTCACCCGACATGCTGCCCGACATGTCGACCACCATACCTATCTCGGTATTGAGCGATACCTTCTCCACGCGAGACGTAAAGACCCGCACGTTGTTGACGGCGAGACGGTGAAGCCTGTTGCAGTCAAGACGCCCGCGCCGATAGCCGCCTTCCCGGTTCAGCGCTACAGTCTGCAAAAGCGAACGCAACCTGGCGTCGAGCACACCCGTCTCCTTGCGTGCCGCGTAGATGTCGCTGGACGTGAGCTCGTCGAGGAGCTGGTCACGATCCCGCTCGCCATCCCCGGCGCTCGACGCCGTGAACCGTTCCATATTCTCAGGCTGCGGCGCTTCGCTGGCTTCGACCTGCTCGGCAATCGCCTTCCGGACGGCATCTGCGAAAACATCCCCGCCCCACTCGCCCGGCTGCGGCGCATTACTCGGCATATCGACGCCCGCATCCCGGAGAATCCCGGCTACGTACAGGGCGTGGTCCTTCGATTCCTTCGTGCTTTCCGACCGCGCTCCATTGACGAGTGCATCCTCAAGCCGCCCGGTCAGGCCGGGAACGGCGGCATCTAGCTGTTCTCCGCACGCTTCTGCCCGCGTCATCAGCGCAGGCATGTCCACCGCACGCGCCCGGATAAGGCAGTAGTTCACGGCAAGGCCGGGCATACCCGTCTCAAGCCCGTCGTCCTTGTCGAATATCTCCAAGACGAGCCGCCGCAGATTCGCCCCGCATCCTGCAAAGGCGCGGGACATACGCCGCTCTACGAAGCAGTCTTCAAAGATGTTCCACAGATGCCGTTCAAGCGGGCCGAGGCCCTTTATATCTACCCCGTCGTCGGTAAAGCGCACATGCCCGGCTTCGTGGTCTATGTATCCGCGCAGGTAGGTAAGATACTTCTCATCCGTCTCTTCGATGGCAGGGATGATAATCTTCTTCCTGCCGTCAGGCGTCGTACCCGTCATGGCGGTAGGCGCATCGGGCACCACATCCACGGTGACGCCGTAATCGGCGGAGATAGCCTTTGCCACCAGCGCCATTGATATGGCATTCCCATACTTTCTCATTCCCAGCACTCCCTAGTCGAGCCGATAGACTTCCCGTCCGTCCGGCCCGATAAACTTGAGGTTTTCTCTGGTGAACCCCCGCATCTGGCTGTCACGGATAAAACGATAGCCTCTCGGCAATGTCTTTCTGTCCTGCACCACGACGCCGGGATACTTCCGTTTGAACCACGAGAGAAAGGACGCGAAGTCCTGCCATTCCCAATCCATGCCCCGCGTCCGGGCTGCGTGTCGCAGAGCATTGTGCCTGCGGTATATCCATGACGACGTGCAGCCGTGCGTCCTGTTGTGCGAACCGAAATCAGATCGCATCTTCTTCTGTTTGCAGCCGCATGACTGCACGTACTCCATCAGCACCTTGTCGACCCGCACCTCGACAAGCTCGCCACATTCGCACCTGAATTCCCAGACAGGGATGGACTTGTTGCGACGCAACCCCTGTCTGGTAAGAACCCGCACGACGCGGAGAGCCGTCAGCTCTCCGAACGTCCTGCCCGTGATGTCCTCGAAATAATCCATGTATCCTCCTAACCGAAGATGCGTTGGTAGATTTCGTCAATCGCCACCCGGTCGGAACTCGACGCCTTATACGCGAAGGTGTGGTTAAGCGCCTGCTTGCAGAAATCATAGTTCGTATTGGCCGACGCCTCCTTCAGGACCTGCATGAAGAGGCCCCATCGCAGGAGCGTACGGGTGGACATGGTGATGGAAAGCTGTGCGACATGGATATCGTCGCCGTCGCCGGCGAAGAGCTTGCGGATGGACTGCGCAAAGGACGCGCACTTCACCACTTCCTCGTCGTCAAGCTGCGGGCAGGCTTTTCTAAGCATCGCAGTCTCCGTGGTTTCCGACATGTAGTCGGCCTTGACCATAAAGAACCGGTCCGCTGCGGCGGCATTCATCCGCAGGACTCCCTGATACAGCCCCGTCTCGTCGCCCGTGCCGTTCGAATTGGCCGTGGCCACGAAGCGGAACAACGGATGGGGCTTGATGATTTCCCCGCCGTTCTCCGCAATGCAGAGAGGCGAGCCGTCAAGGATGGAGTTCATCCCGGCCATCGCATCAGGCGAAAGCAGGTCGACCTCGTTCAAAAGGAAGATGCCGCCATACTTCATGGCCTGCGTGAGCGGGCCGTATTCGAAACGCATATTGCCGTCGATGACGGCATGATGCCCGACGAGTTCCGGGAATTCCATCCGATTATGCCCGGTCGTCTCATACACGGGATAGTTGATGCGGCGTGCAAGCTGCTTCACAGCCGACGTCTTGCCGCATCCGGTTGGTCCGAAGACGAAAAGCGGGTCTTTGACATGCGCGAACCAGAACGCAATGGCCCCGGCCCACTGAGGCATGACATACCGGAAGTCTTCATCAGGCACGTAGTCGTTCGGCTTCAGGAAGCCGACCACGGGTCGCCCGCTCTTACGTCCGCCGAAAACCTCGCCAGCATCAAACACCGTCGTCTTGTTGTTCATCGCAGCCATTGTCCGGTCTCCTTTTTCTAGTTCCAAGTCTGGTTTTTATCTTCTTCGTATTGCTCCACCATCGCGGAGATGATGCTCATGCACGCCGCCATAGCCTTTTCCCTCAAGTCCCCGTCGAGGTCCTCATCCGTCAGCAGGAAGTCGTCCTCCGAAAGGGAGGCTTTCGCCTCTTCAAATCCCGTCTGCATAAAGCCAATGACGGAATGCATGACTGCCGCCACGAACGTGATCCGTTCCCGGAGCAGAAAGGGTGCCTCCCTGTCCTCGGGCATACCTATCACCACGATATTCGACCCTTGCGTAGGAACCGTGGAATTGGGGTTTACGTCATCGACGATGCTCGTCAACGAAAAGACATACGCATCATCCTTGGGAATGCGGCCCGCTTCGTGGGCTTCGTCAAGGCTCGCCCCGAAGGGGCGCTTGGTTCTAGTATTCCACACCGAGCACGTCGAGCACGACGCTCCATAAGTCCTCCGGCACGAAATAATACGCCTTCTTCGTGCCCCAGTCCTGATACCAGAACCGTACAGAGTCGACCTCCCCATGTCCGTCACAGTCGTCATAGCGAATCTCCACGCCGTAGGCGGGGCCGCCCGTCGCCAAGATGTACGTCTTGATGACGGTCTTCTCAACGGACAGGATGCGCTCGCACATGTCGTTAATCATCCTGTCCTGCGCGTCCCTTGCAACGTCGTCGAGGCATTCCTCCATGTCCTCCGCGTCCGGCATGGCCATAAGTCCATCCTTCACCGCGCAGTCCACGATATCCTTCGCCTCATCTTCATCATCGGGGTTCCATGTGAGCGGTCCGAAAGTCATGTTGAAGAGCTCTTCGGCCTTCATCTCAAGTTCATGTTCTTCCTGCATCTTGTTTCTCCTTTATATGTTAAAGATATAAACTAGTCAACTATATTATATTCCACAAACTTACATTTTCGGCAAGGTTATGGAACTCGAGCTTCTTTCGCTTCACGGGGAGCCTGAGACTTGGGTCATCGGGAGACACGCGCAATTCCAGTCGATCCACCCATTTGCCGTCCGTAACTGTAATCGCGCTCATATCCAAGGCGAGGTCCGACAGGTAATAGTCCATCTTCTTCGATATAAAGAGGGACTTAGTGACCGAGCAAATGGCCTCGGCGAGAAATGATTTCCCCACGTACTCCCTTTGCCCACACAGATTGATGATATTGATATCCTTATCGGTGTAGAACGCTTCGAAGATGATGGTCTTCTCCGCAATATCCGCGACGAGGTTTTGGATACGACTTATCTGGAGATAGAAGCGGACGTCCTGCCGCACCTCGAATATATCATTCGCACCCCCGGGGCCTTGGACTTCGTGAACAATGGGAGCGTCGGGGTCGTCGCCCTGCACGGTGAGCGTGAGGTCTACCGCAGTCATGAGTCTTGCATGCGCTGATGCCATCATGTATACCCTCCTTAGATAATATCAAACAATGACGGTGTGTTAGGTATAAAGGCCCGTATTCTCTGGGCCATATTCAAGTTCATCGAGACGGCGATGGCTCCATTGTAGCCGTCGTCATACGACCTGATATAGAACTCGTCCGCGCCGGAGCCTTTGACCACGGGCTCCGTGAAATCCAGCAGACCGCACGGCTCGCCGCCGAGGAGCCGCACCTTGACGGGCTTGTCCACATCCAAAGACCCCGACTGGCCGCTCAAATAAACGCGACCATACGTATTGACGACACAGAGAGACCGGACAATATCCTCCACATACAATATATACAGAAGCCACAAGGCGTGGAAGAAGCAATGGTGTTTAAGAAACACGGTGCACACGCCCGTGTTTCTTACCGTTCCGAACACGGCGATAACCGACTTGGGATACTCCGTCCCGTAAGAGCACGCCGACAGCAGCAACTCAGGTCTGAAACCTTCGACATACACGTCTTTAACATATTCGTGTATGCGGGTATTGGATGCGTAAGGCTCCGCATACCAGTCCGAATCGCCCAACCCATAAGAAGGCGGTTCGTAGAAACCGTGCGACATCATCCTTTGCCACCATTCCCTGACGGTTATCGTCACCTCGGCGGGCTGGACACGGGACAGGAAATACCTGCCGGCGGACATGTTCGCCACGTGCGTGACCTTAGTGACGAACATCGTCATGTCCTTCATACACGCCCGCATGTATACCTCAATCGCATCAATATTATTCGCCATACCGTTTTCCTTTATAAAAGATCTCACATCGTGCAGCGTACGGTGTCGAAGAACCATGCGGCAAGACCCGGTACGAAAAGGTTGTTGACCTCGCAAAACGCCGCCGGGTCCCCCGTCGTCCAGTCGGATGGTATGCACCCGAACCCTACGGCGTGCGTATGCTCATGGATAGTCTGGAGCGCCGTAACCACATTAAAACTGTTAGCCATATCTACTCTCCCTACACGCCATGAGCCTGTATGTACTCGAACGCGAAGTCAGGCTTCGTGGGGTCAGCAAAGTACGCCCGCCACTCCGGATACGGCAAGGGGGTGACGGAAGGCAACGGAAGCCAACGGGTACGCCATCCGTATCGACGGCTGAGTGTGTTCGCCCGGTTCACGACGCGCAGCACACGAAGGCTCTCGGACACAAGCATGTCCTCCAGCAGATACGGCATCTCATCGGGCAAAGTCAGATAGCATGACACGGCAATGGAATCATCGTCCAGGTCGATGCCGTTCATCACGGCACCGACATACGTGCCGAGCAAGTCCAGACTACAACACTCGGCAAACGTCTCCGCCGTGCCGTCATACGCAAAAAACGTACATATGTTATCAGCCCATATGTCACAAGAAAACAACAGTTGTTCCGCCTCGGGATGAAGGCGCACACGCTTCCCTCCATGAGTGGGACGCAAAAGAAGCCGCTCGCAGAACCGGTCGAAATCCCAGTCCCGCCCGGACTCACGCATATCCTTGGCAAACGTCCTCCGCACACACTCGCTAAACATGGCCTCCACCATCTGATGATCCATGTTCCGCCGCACGAAACCACTCGACGCCTTATAGACGAACGCCCGGACCCCATCCGGCGTGAGACTCCCGCGATCGACAAGCGTAAAGACGACGTCGTCTTCGCGCTCCTCCACACTCCATAGTATGTCGTCATCACCCATGCTCGGCTTGTCCATGAAGTTATCCATCCCGACCACATCCACACGCGACCGAGGAAACTCCTCGCAGACATACTGCATGAGCGCCAGAGCCGTCACGTTTCGTACCGGCTCGCGCCTCTCAAAGACACACCGCATAATCTCAGACATGGAATCCTCCCTTATCGTTCAGGCCCGCGCTCCCTGCCGGAACGCGGGACCTTTCACAGGTTCGCGGCATCACGGCATCGGGGCATGTGCCCCCTTACTTCTCGGGCACGAGAAAGCCGAAAGGCATACCCGGCATGAGAGGCCACGCCTCGGTACCCGTGTCAAGAAACGTCCAGAACCTGTCCGCTACGAAATATGTCCGGAACTTGAAGCCGAAATACTCCATGAAGCCGCGAAGGTGCTTGCCGAGTTCCTTCGAACCATCCGAAAGATACGTGGACTTCGTGGTCATCGGCCATGCGTCGGGCTGCACATAGAACACGTTCGGATGCATCGCCATCGCACCGGGCACAAGCAATGTCGGCATCAGGTGGGGCGCAAGACGCGACCCCTTCTTCAACTTCAGGCCATGCCGTATCCCCGAGTCAAAAGCGATGCAGCCCCCGAACGGCACGGACTCCTGCGACAGGGGAGCGGACTCGCAGGATACCCGCCGCCACGCGACGAGCCTGTCCTGATACCGTACCATGCAAACGCTCGTATCCCGGCAAAAGCCTGCACCGGACGGGAAACCGAAGTCGAGCTTCTCCACCGTAAACCCATGATACGGCAACATCACGGCACACTTCCTCAAAGCGCGCGCCGCGTTCGCCGCGGCGGTGGACTGCATTACCATACTTCCTCCTTTGTTTCGTAAGATACATGGTGTATGTTTGTATCCGATACTCTTAGACACGACAAAAGGCAAGCCTCGGCTTCACGAAGACGACGGCGTGCCCAAAGCCTGTCGGCATGGCTCCATAAACGGTCGGCGGTATTCATAGTCGATCCTGTGTACAGAGTTCGTGGACTTCGGGGGGTGAGCGCCAGCTGAGAACCCAAGTGCGACTGCATGGACTTCGGGGGGTGAGCGCCAGCTGAGAACCCAAGTGCGACTGCATGGACTTC
>ENA-OZDZ01000034-OZDZ01000034.1-human-gut-metagenome-genome-assembly--contig:-NODE-34-length-76372-cov-14.260073_pt1 | contig 76372 bp, 80 predicted proteins | sample MGYA00245059_ERZ653591 | MGnify/ENA primary metagenome ERZ653591 (study PRJEB26926, sample SAMN06164985) | human gut metagenome | biome: ENVO:00009003; feature: ENVO:2100002; material: ENVO:00002003... | reverse complement strand
GAGCTCTACGAGCTGCTTTGAGACCGTATTTCTTACGCTCTTTCATACGTGGATCACGTGTTAAGAATCCAGCAGACTTAAGAACCGGTCTGTACTCTGAATCTACCTGAAGGAGTGCACGAGCGATTCCGTGACGGATTGCTCCGGCCTGTCCTGTGTATCCACCACCACGAACGTTAACTAAAACGTCGAACTTGTCAACTGTCTCAGTTGCAACTAATGGCTGGCGAACAACTACCTTTAATGTCTCAAGACCAAGGTACTCATCGATATCTCTTTTATTGATTGTAATCTTTCCTGTTCCAGGTACTAAATATACTCTAGCAACAGATGATTTTCTTCTTCCTGTTCCGTAATACTTTGTAGTAGCCAATTTACTTTACCTCCTATTAAAACTCTAATGTCTCAGGCTTCTGAGCTGCATGTTTGTGATCTGGTCCAGCGTATACGAATAACTTTGTATACATCTGACGTCCAAGAGGTCCCTTTGGAAGCATTCCCTTTACAGCGTACTCGATAACGCGCTCTGGGTGCTTGTTCATCATCTCTCTTAATGTTGTCTCTTTCATACCACCGATATAATCTGAGTGATGATAGTAAATCTTCTGGTCTAATTTCTTACCAGTAACCTTAACCTTGTCAGCATTGACAACGATTACATAATCACCTGTGTCAATGTGTGGTGTAAAGATTGCTTTATTCTTTCCTCTTAATACTTTAGCAACTTCTGATGCTAAACGTCCTAATGTCTTGCCTTCAGCGTCTACTACATACCACTTTCTGTCGATGGTAGCAGGACTAGCCATAAATGTTTTCATGGGTTTTCCTCCTTGATAGATATTCAAATCAATAAAATGCGAACAGTTTCAAGCCTCGTATGTCCGGACGCTGCTCTTTCCTGCTCTGCTTTTCTATATAGTTTAAATGCTCGCCGGGGCTTTTGGCTCACATTTACATACTATCACAGACTTATATATTATATTACCCGGGTCTTTTGTTGTCAAGCAGATTTCTCGTGTAAATCCCCATTTTTCCACCTTTATCCACAGGTTCTGTAAAAAGTGCCATCTGTATCCACAATCAAAATCTATTTTTTGACATATTCAACAAATCAACACAAAAATGATCCTATTCCGTGGTTTATTCGTACTCCAGCCCGATCATTGTCAGTCCGTGTGCAGGAGCCGTCGGTCCTGCCGCACTCCGGTCACAGGCATCTAAAATCGTCTGCATCTCCTGTGGGGCAAACTCTCCCGCTCCCACCTTTATCAGTGTTCCTGCAATGATCCGCACCATATTATACAAGAACCCATTTCCCGTCACCCGGATCGTGATAATATCCGCTTCTTTCGTGACCGTACATGCATAGATCGTCCGTACGCTGGTTTTCGACTGTGCATTGACCGCACAGAAACTTTTAAAATCATGCTCGCCAACCAGATAATCCGCGGCCTCCTGCATTTTCTCCACATCCAGCGGATAATGATAAAAATATGTATCCAGCCGCCTGGTCGGCATGCGGAACCGCCGGTTTAGTATCCGGTACTCATAGGTCTTTCGGCTTCTGGAAAAACGTGGATGAAAGGTATCCGGCACTTCGCAGGAATCCTGCACCACGATATCTTCCGGCAGCCTCTGGTTTAATGCGTAGCTGATCTTCTCCGCCGGCATACGGGTATCCGTATCAAAAATACAGACGTTTCCCAGAGAATGTACCCCCGCGTCCGTGCGGCTTGCGCCGGTCACGCGGATGTCTTCCCCAAGAAGCGCCTGCAATGCTTCATTTAATTTCTGTTCAATGGTCACACCGTTGGGCTGAATCTGCCAGCCGCTATAGTTGGTTCCGTCATATGCGACGACCATTTTTACTCTCATATTTCTTAATCCTGTTCTGTCAAATTTCCTGTTTTCAGATGATTTATATGCTGCTGCCGGCGGTCACCGTCCTGCTACTGTGGCCAGCGCAACAGCACTCGTGCAACAATCACAAGCACAAGAAATGCAATCAATATCACATAGGCTTTGCGGTCTGTTCCCTGATAGCGCAACGGTTTCATCTTTGTTCGTCCCTCTCCGCCACTGTAGCAGCGTGCTTCCATGGCCATGGCAAGATCATCCGCACGGCGGAACGCCGATACGAATAACGGAATCAGAAGTGGCACCATGCTTTTGGCTTTCTGGATCAGATTGCCGTCCTCAAAATCGGCACCACGCGCCATCTGTGCCTTCATGATCTTGTCCGTTTCCTCGATGAGAATCGGAATAAACCGCAGGGCAATGGACATCATCATCGCAATCGCATGCACCGGTATGTGAATCCGGTTCAGCGGAGACAATGCTTTTTCAAGTCCATCGGTCAGCTGGTTTGGCGTCGTGGTCAGTGTCATGAGAGACGTTCCAATGATCAGATAGATCAGCCGGATCGTCATAAGCACCGCATTCATAATACCTGTACTGGTCAGATGAAACGGTCCCCAGTGCCAGTACTCCGTACCGGTCGGTGTAAAGACCAGATTAAACACTGCCGTAATCAAAAGCAGCACCACAATGGCTTTTAACCCTTTTACGATATACGAAAACGGTACTTTTGAAATTTTGATCATAAAAATAAGCATACCGGTTATGATCGCAAATCCCAAAATGCCCCGGAACGTAAACAGCGCAATAATATATATCATTGTCGCAAATAATTTTACACGCGGGTCCAGTTTGTGTACGACAGAATCTGCCGGATAATACTGGCCCAGAGTAATATCTCTTAACATAAATTTCTCCTGTGCTCTGCAAACACTAAATGACGTTTTTCTCCCGAAGTGCCGACAGAATTGTCTGTGCTGCTTCTTTTGCCGTGGTTGCCTGTGTATCCACAGGAAGTCCCCGTTCCGCAAGTTCATGTACCAGATACGTCACCTGCGGCGCAGCAAGTCCTACCGCCTCAAGCTCCTTATAATGCGCAAACACCTGCTTCGGCAAAGCATCAAACATCACGGCACCGTGATTCATCACAATGATGCGATCCACATATTCCGCCACATCTTCCATACTGTGCGATACCAGAAGAATCGTGATTCCAAGTTCCCTGTGCATCTTAGAAACCAGTCCAAGGATTTCATCGCGCCCTGCCGGATCAAGTCCTGCTGTCGGCTCGTCCAGAATCAGCACATCCGGTTTCATTGCAAGTACTCCGGCGATTGCCACACGGCGCTTCTGTCCGCCGGACAGATCAAACGGCGGCTGATAAAATAACTCTTCCGGAAACCCGACGTTGCGCAGCGCTTCAAACGCCCGCAGTTCTACATCCCTGCGATCCAGTCCCTGATTCTTCGGTCCAAAACAGACATCCTCAAAACAGGTGGTCTCAAACAGCTGATGATCCGGATACTGGAAAACCAGCCCCACTTTGCTCCGCAGGGCTTTCATATCATACCCTTCATCATAGATGTCCTGCCCATCCACATAGATGCTTCCCGATGATGCCCGCAGCAGTCCGTTCAGCAGCTGAGTCAGAGTCGATTTTCCCGATCCCGTATGACCGATAATTCCGATAAATTCGCCCTGATGAATCTGCAGATTGACATCCTTTAATGCCTGAATCTCATAAGCAGTACCGTCGCTGTATGTGTAATTGATCTTGTCTAAAATGATTTCTGCCATCTTTTTATCTCCTGCCTGTGCGCATATCTTTGTCTAGGCATTTGCCACGGACATAATCGCATCCACCAGCTCTTTCCTCGTAAGGATTCCCTGTGGAATCGGTACGCCCGCGCTGCGCAGTTCATCTGCCACAAGCGTTGCCTGCGGTACATCCAGACGATGTTCTTTCAGCTCGTCCACACGCGAAAAAATATCGCGCGGTGTACCGTCCATCACGATCTTTCCTTTCTCCATGACGTACACATAATCTGCGTCAACCACTTCTTCCATATAATGTGTAATAAGAATGATGGTAACGCCCTTTTTCTTATTCAGATCATGTGCGGTAGCAATAACCTCTTTGCGTCCGTTCGGATCAAGCATCGCTGTCGGCTCATCAAAGACAATGCATTTCGGTTCCATTGCCACAACACCGGCAATTGCAACACGCTGTTTCTGTCCACCGGAAAGTTTATTTGGAGAATGTTTGCGGTATTTTACCATATCCACAGCTTCTAAACTCTGATTGACACGCGTCCAGATTTCTTCTGTCGGCACCCCGATATTTTCGGGACCAAATCCCACATCTTCTTCTACCACACTGGCAATGATCTGATTGTCCGGATTCTGAAATACCATCCCGGCAGTTTTCCGGATCGGAATGGTATTGTCCTCATCGAGTACATCCATTCCATCCACCCAGATCACACCTTCTGTCGGTGTCAGCAACGCATTGATATGTTTGGCAAGTGTCGACTTGCCCGATCCGTTGTGTCCGAGAATGGCAATGAACTGTCCCGCTTTTACATCCAGATTTACATGATCGAGTGCCGTCGTAATAGACTCAACATTGCCTTCCTCATCTCTGCGGAAAAATTCGTGTACAACATTTTTTGCTTTGATAATTCCCATTTTAATCGTCCCAGCTCAGTCTGTGAAGCTGTCCTTCCAGCTTCATATGGTCAAAATCGTTCTGGCGCAGTGCCTCATAAAGCACAATGGCAACAGAATTCGATAAGTTCAAAGAACGGGTTTCCCCGATCATCGGAATACGCACACAGGTATCCGGATTCGCCTTTAAGATTTCTTCCGGAATTCCTGCACTCTCTTTTCCGAACATAATGAAACAGTCCGGTTCATAATGGACATCCGAATACACATGACGTCCTTTTGTTGTCGCATAATAAATTTTTGCACCCGGATTTCTTTTACAGAAATCCTCCCAGTTTTCATATACGGTGACATCAAGATCTTTCCAGTAGTCCATGCCGGCACGCTTTAAATGTTTCTCCGATAAAGAAAAACCAAGCGGCTCAATCAGATGCAGCTTTGTACCGGTTGCGACACAGGTCCTGCCGATATTTCCCGTATTTGCTGGAATTTCCGGCTCATGTAATACAATATTTAACTCTGCCATTTTTAATTCTTAATCTCCCGAATCTCCGTTACAAACTCAGCCACGCGATCCAGTGCAATCCGCAGATCATCCAGGGAATATGCATAGGATATACGAAGGAATCCCTCTCCGCAGGCACCGAACGCCGTACCCGGAACAACCGCAACTTTCTTCGTCTGCAGAAGTTTTGTTGCAAACTCATCACTGGTCATACCCAGATCCTTAATACAAGGGAACGCATAAAATGCTCCAAATGGTTCAAAACAGGAAAGTCCCATCTCTTTGAACCGCTCCAGTACATAACGGCGTCTGCCGTTGTACTCTTCCCGCATCATGGCAACATCTTCATCCCCGTTGCGCAGTGCCTCTACCGCCGCATACTGGCTGGTGGTCGGCGCACACATGATCGCAAACTGATGGATCTTTAACATCTGTTTGATGATTACTTCCGGTCCACATGCATAACCGAGTCTCCATCCGGTCATTGCATGCGATTTGGAAAATCCGTTGATCACGATTGTTCGCTCCCTCATTCCCGGAATGGAGGCAATGGATACATGATTGTCCAGATAGGTCAGTTCCGCATAGATCTCGTCACTCAGGACAAACAGATCATGTTTCTTTACCACTTCTGCAACTGCTTCCAGATCCTTCTTTTCCATAACCGCCCCGGTCGGGTTATTTGGGAAAGGCATAACAAGAAGCTTTGTCTTCGGCGTGATTGCAGCCTCAAGTTCTTCTGCCGTCAGGCGGAATTCGTTCTCTGCCTTCAGTTCGATCGGAACCGGTGTTCCATTTGCCAGTACACAACAAGGCACATAGGATACATAACTTGGCTGCGGAATAAGTACCTCATCTTGCGGATCTAACATGGCACGCATGGCAATATCAATTGCCTCACTGCCTCCGACTGTCACAAGCATCTCCTTGTTATAGTCATAGGAAAGCCCGAATCTCCGGTCAAGATATTTGGAAATCTCAATTTTTAATTCCTTTAAACCTGCATTTGAAGTATAAAAAGTTCTTCCTTTTTCAAGGGAATAAATTCCCTCATCACGAATATGCCACGGTGTATCAAAATCCGGCTCTCCGACGCCGAGAGAGATTGCATCATCCATCTCACTGACAATGTCAAAAAATTTCCGGATACCCGATGGCTCAATGGTTGTAATTGTTTTTGATAATGGATTTCTCATTATGCCATCATAATCCTTTCATCTTTTGCTTTCGGAGCCATAACAGTTCCGTGGTCTTTATATTTCTTTAAAATAAAGTTTGTCTTTGTGCTGAGTACCTGATCCAAGGCAGAAAGCTTATCGGATACAAACTGGGAAATCTCACGAAGTGTCTTCCCCTCCAATGTAACCATCAGGTCAAATCCGCCGGAGATAAGATACACGGAATTTACTTCCGGATAATTGTAAATGCGCTCTGCAACCTTATCAAATCCCATGCCGCGCTGCGGTGTCACACGCACTTCAATCAGTGCAGTTACTTTTTCCACACCGGCTTTGTCCCAGTTAATCAGCGTATGATATCCGCAGATAATTCCCTCCTGCTCCATAGCTTCCAGCTCATTCATGACTGCTGTCTCATCTACACCGAGAATTACGGCCAGCTCCTGTGTATCGATGCGGCTGTTTTTTTCTATAAAAGTTAAAATCTTCTCTCTCATATTTTATTGTTCTCCTAATTACATTTTACCATATTCCATAATTCGTCTGTCTGTGTTGTTTCTAAGAATCTGCGTTCCTCCCCATTGATAAGTACACGGTCATTGCTGTCGGTTGTCCTTCCGATAATAACAGCTTCCCCGCCAGCCTGACGGATCGCATGCACCAGTGCATTGCCATCTGCCGCTGCCAGAAGAAGACTGCCTCCCGACAGAAGCTTGTAAGGATTTAAATCAAAAAATTCACAGATTTCTATGGTTTCCTGACGAATTGGTATTTTCTTCAGATCAATTTCCAGTCCGACGCCGGAACACTGCCCCAATTCCCAGAGAGCTCCGAAAACGCCTCCCTCTGAGAGGTCGTGCATTGCAGCAACGCCAGACTTTGCGGCGACTGCGGCCTCCGAACGGATAGAAAGATAATCTATATATTTTGCCGCTTTGTCAAGAAACGGCTGTGCGTATCTGGCCGATAACTCTTCCCGGTGTTCCGTTGCAAGAATCGCTGTTCCTTCCAGCCCGACCCATTTGGTCACAATCACATCCATATCCGGCTGCGCCCCTGCTGCTGTGACAAATAATTCCCTGTCAGCTTCTCCCACTGCCTGAACAATCAGTTGCGGAGAGGTCACTGTCCGAAGAACTTCCGTGTGTCCTCCGAGAACCGGAATCTGCTCTTTCTCACTTACACGGGATACTGCCGAAATCCATGCACGCAGATCATTTTCGCTTGCGGATGTCGGGAGCAGAAGCGTCATCGTAATTCCCAATGGTTTTGCCCCACTGCATACAAGATTATTCAATGCCGCATAAACGCCGGCTTCCGGAAACGTGTCAAATGCACGGCAGGCTTCCGCAGTAACGATCTGCTTTCCCGCAGAAGCATCCACTGCACCGAAATCTATTCCCACTCCCGGTGCCCGGACCGCAGAATTATGAAGTTGTCGGAGAACCGAGCGCTTTAATATCGACTCGGATAATTTTCCTGCTTTCATACTGTTATTTTCTATTCGCTTTCTTTGGACGATTGTGTTTTTTTCGTGGATGTATTTGTTGAAGATGTTGTTTCTTTCTTGGTATCCTGTTTTTTGGAATCTTCCTTCTTTGTATCTTCCTTTTTATTATTTTCATCCTTTTGGGAGGAATCCTCTTTCTTGTTCGTATCGCTCTTGTCTGCGTCCTCCTTTTTATCGGTATCGTCCTTCTTTTCTTCTTCTTTCTGCTCTTCTTCTTTCTTTTGCGCGTTTGTCTTTAAACCGGCTGCCGCACTTCTTACTTTTGCTTCATCCCCGATTGTAATTGCTGCCTTTAAAGCAGAAAGCGTCTCGCTTGTCGCATCTTTGGTTCCAATGGTAATAAGCTTTGGAGTTGCCTGATAATTACTCTTGTTGAACAGATCCCTGCTCTGCTGTTTTCCGTCCACCTTCACAATCTTCCACAACTGCGCAATGCATCCGGACTGTCCGGACTGGGTAACAGAAACCGAACCGGCGGTAAGGGAAGCATCCATTGTAAACTGCACCTTTGGATCTGTCTTTGAAACGGTTTCACTTTCAAACGAAATCTCCCGGTTGGATGGTCTCGTTTCTTTTCCATATACATTAAAATAAATGATACCACCACTGCAATATCCTTCGATATATACCGGCGCATCCAGATTATTTTTAAACTTCAGATCTTTATAATTTCCGGCAATCGCCGCATCCATGGACGGTTCCACATAATGAACCAGCATGGAATGATTAAAACGCATCGTAATTTCCAGTTCTGCCCGGATAACTGCATTATATAAAGTCGTTGCAACCTGACAGATTCCACCGCCAAACGATTCCACTACCGTTCCGTTCTGATAGGCACCGGCCAGTTCATATCCGTTCTCCTGTGTAAACGGGCTGACCGTTTTTGCCAGATCAAACTCCTCTCCCGGATAAAGGATTGTACCATCTACTTTGCTCACTCCGGTTATGACATTTTTTGCACGTCCTGCACTCGAACTTGCAAAGTTTGTCGTATAAGAACCGATCAGATCCGTAATTTCTGCGAGTTCTTTCTCATCCCCGCGCGGTTCTACCGTCTTTGTTACCAGATCAATCTCATTATTGGAGCCGTCCCAGCCCTGTGCAAGAAAATCATTGATTGCATACACGGAATTTACGACATCCACCTCGACGCCTTCTTTTCCCTTTACAAATTCAAATTTTCCATTGACACGCTTTAATCCATTATCAACAGCCCCGACGGCAAGATCATCTGCGCTCTCATATATCTTTTCGGCCGTCGCCTGTTTGTTTACACTCAGATGCATATCGAGAACCAGTTTTTTCTTTTTGAGATCCTGCAGGGTTTTATACCGGTTGATCAGACTTCCGGCGTGTCCCACCGCCAAAGCTTCCTGCACGGCAGTATCCGCATCCGCGGTCACTCCCATATCTTCCGCAGTCATCTGAATGGAACCGGTTTCTCCTTTCAGCGTAAAAGTTGTATCCATCAGCCCATCCACGTATTCTTCTACCGCAGATATCGCCTGATTTTCTGTCATTCCTCCGACGTTTACATTTCCGATGGAAATTCCATTTTCAATGGTAGTCTCCTCTGCTGCCATCGCTGCCTGTGTATGAGAACCGAGTCCCACCACACAAAAAAGTACTGCTGCAGCCATTCCTAACTTTGTTATCTTCTTCATATTCTTCCTTTAAAATAATTTTAGCGTTATCTTGTATTTTAACATAAACAATCACTTTTTCAAGTGCCGCTACCCATAAATCAGCGCTGAAACCAGTGTTGTAACAACCATTGCAGCGATAACAACCAACGATATGAGTGCAATCAGCTGTCTTTTTCGTTTTGAACCATTAAAATTATACATACTATTCACCTCTTTCGCAAAATCAGTTATAATGAATACACAACAATATCAGAAAGGATTTCCATTATGTTTGTATTTCTTGCTATTTTTATCGTTTTTCTGCTGTATATTAACTTTTTGATGCATAAAAATAAACGCGCCCAGGAAAATCTCGAAAAACAGTTCTGGGACCGGGAGCACAGTGCGAATTTCACACGCAAAAAAGATATCAGCAATCTTAATTATCTTATCATAACAGAAGATAAAATACCACAAAACCTTACGACCGATGCCAAAAAATCACTGGAAACACTATGCGGTCAGAAAATGCTGAATCTTTCTTCCATGAGTAACACCGACCTGAAACTTGAATATGGTGTTGCAAACCTGGATGAACTCAGCGCATGTGATGACCGTTTTTCCACATTTGAACGAAATGCTGCCATCTATGCCCAGGAACTGAGTGATGCCGGATATACCGATCAGGCACGCCAGCTGCTGGAATTTGCAGTTTCCTGTCATGTCGATAACAGCAGCATCTACACACAGCTGGCAGCCATCTATCAGACCGGGGGCAATCTCTCCGGAATCTTGCAGCTGCAGGAAGCAGCTGCGCAGCTTGCGCCGTTTCCGCAAAAAATCATTCTGGAAAAACTTAAAAGTTTCCAGCCCTGATCTTATCCTGCAGCCGGGAGGCTTCACTGCGTGTAAGAGTCTCCCAGCTGATACTGTCTTTCCTTCCATATTGTTCCATCAGTTCCCTGAGCCGTTCTTTCTGATGCTCCGTTGCCGGCGTCTGTCTCTTTGCCTTATACACCAGAGGTTTCGGGACAAACAGTTCCATGGAAGCACCTTCTATGGATTTTAAATTTTCAAATACCTTATATGTTTCTACTGCATCATCCAGTGCCCGGTGTGCATGTTCCCGTTCAATCTGAAAATATTCGCACAGGCTTTCCAGTTTTTTCGACTGCGCCCCCGGAAGGAGTGCCCGCGCAATCCGCAGGGTATCACAGGCCGACAATTCCAGTGGAATTTTCTGATTGACGGCCCACTGCTTCAGAAAACTGTAATCAAAAATCAGATTATGTCCCACAAGAATATCATCCCCGATAAATTGCAGAAGTTCCTGCATTGCCACATTCTCTTCTTTCCCCAAAGCCGCCATTTCGTCTGTAATCCCGGTCAGCTGTACTACCGTTTCCGGAATTGACATTCCCGGACGCACGAGCGTTCCATATGTATCTGCAATCTCTCCGTTCCGTACACGAACCGCCCCGATTTCTATTACTTTGTCCCTTTTCGGAGCCAGTCCCGTCATCTCCAGATCAAGAACCGTATAATCCATTTTATGCACCTGCCTTACGCTTTCATACATGTTTATTATACACATATAAGAAAAGAAAACCAGCCAGAATATGGCCGGTTTTCTTCCACAATAACGCTCTTTATAAAATTCTTCCAAATAATACATCCAGTCCTGCCACCCACAGCAACAGTGCGCCAACGATATATACTTTGGTTTTTGCTTCATATCCGACACGGTATCCGGTATAGATGCCGCCGATCACAAATGCAACGGTACATACAACAATCATGATCAGAATCATAAGCACATTCGTTTCCAGAAATCCAAATGCAATTCCCGTAAGCAGCGTGTAAATTCCACTGATACATGCCATGCGGACAAATCTCCGGATTCCAAGATGATGTTCCAGATGTTCTTCCACATGTTCGTTTCGGATTGCTTTTACCATCAGCCGGATGCCAAGAATCATAAAAATCACCATGGATATAATCTGTCCCAGCAGCTTTTCGTCCGGCACCGACCGGTAATGGCAGAACAGGGAGGACAAAAAATGCCCCAGATATAACGTAATCAGCTGTGCCAGCGCAACGATTCCACAGATCACTGTCAGATTTTTTTTATTTATTTTTGCAACCAGTGATCCCTGACATTCCATTGCTGCGAAAATATCCAGAGATACCCCTGCTATTATCAGCAGGTTTTCCATCCAGTTCATCCTTTTTCCTCCGACCATCAAAATTATTTGTTATTTTCACTGTCTGCCTTGATCGCATCCTGTTTATAAATAAATTTTACGCTTCCGTTTACACCGTCTGCAACCTTTGTAAATGTCTGGTAATCCTCACCCGCATCAAGCATTGCCTGCAGTTTGTCGGTCAGCGGTTTGATATCTCCGTTATAGCTGTTCGCAATCTTGGAAATACCCTTCTCGTCGAATTCTACCATGCCATCTGCCAGCGTATGGGACCCGTCATCCAGTTTATCTACACCGGACACAATCTTTACCGTGGCATCGTTGAGTGCCTTGATTCCCTTCGTCAGTGTTGGAACTGCGTCTGCCAGAGACTGTGTTCCCTTACTGAGTGCTGCGGAACCGGTAACCAGACTGTAACCGTTTTCCTGTACTGCTTCAATCTGCTGTGCAATTGTAGCCTTTGCACTCTCTGCTCCTGTAACAGCAGCTGCACTTGCTGCCTGTACGGCCACATTCTGACATGCTCCTGCCAGCTGCTCCGACAGCGTCTTTAAGCTGCTCTCCACACCGTCTGTCACCTGCTCATTGTTTCTTCCTGCTGCAAGCTGTGCCTTGATTGTGCTCTGTGTCTTGTGAAAGAGTGTGTCCTTTGCCCCACTCTTTGCATACAGCAGTTCCGCAAGCTGTGCACTTGTCATACCATCCGATACGGCATACATAACCGTTGACGTCTGATCGTTTGCCTGTGCGCCCTTTGCCCACGCTGCTTTAATGCCGGCAGCCGCCTGATCTGCAGTAAGTTTGCTGTCTGCCGCCTGTCCTGCAGCTTTCAGCAATACCTGTCTTACCACTTCATTATACACGGTTTCTGCTGCATTTGCACTATAAGCGCCATCATAAAGAGAAGTAAATAATGTGCCATCCGTTGTGCTGCCATCTTTTCCTGTGCTGTAACGGAGTGCGGCATAGATCTGGTTTGCGACTTCCTGCGTTTTTCCGTTTGCAAACTCTTTTGCCACCGTCTCGGAAGCGGTCTTTGACGCTGCCTGTTTCTCTGTATCACTCATCTTTGTATTTAACGCTTTATCAAGTGTCTGGATTCCCTTGCTGATGGATTCTGCGCTGGTGTTTAATGTCTCCACACCTTTGCCCAGATCTCCGCTCTTTGAATTCAGCTCATTCATGCCGCTTGCATAATCCGCAAGATTTTTCTGTAACGTGTCCAGTCCATCGGATAATTCTTTTGATCCGTCTTTTAACTTGCTGCTTGCATCCAACATGTCATCAATCATATCATCCAGAGAAGAAGAATCCCCGCTCTTCATGGAAATCATGCTTCCGGCATTTGCCACGATCGTCATTGCCGTATCCAGCTTGAAATCTTTTACATCGGCAGTCACTTCGAAATCTTCCGGAAGTTCCAGATCATCGATGAAATCAGAATCTTTCACATTCAGACTTTCTTTGATTCCCGGCAATGCATAGCCGATAACCACATTGCTGTCCCCGTTCTGGGAAACTTTTCCGTTCTTTACTTCCACATTGCTGAAACTGTCATCCAATACCAGTGCCGTTACTGCTGCAAACGGAACCTTTACCGTCTGCTTGTTTCCGTTTACGGTTTCTTCATAGGAAGAATTATTTGTGTAATCATAATGTATGGTAACTTTTCCGGATTTTCCAGCCAGATCCTTCGGTGCAATCTCATTTCCATCCAGATAATAAGTAACTTTCAGAGAAACCGGAGCTTCACTGTCTGTTTTTCCCTGATAGTAAATATCGGCTCCATCTGCCTGCCAGGTCAGCTTCTCTCCGTTCTGTGAGAACTCCTCGCTTCCCTTCACATTTTTGATATCTGTCAGATTGGACTGATCCTCCAGTGTAGCGGACTGGTTTTTATTGATCAGATGATCGGTGACAATGGTATCATACACACTTCCCGTTGCATCGGAAATAAGGTAAACATTTTCATCTTTTCCGATTTCTTTATCACTGACAGATACCTGAAGCAGATCCTCAATATCATCCTTCTTATCGGAAGAATCCTCTTTCTGCTCTGTCTGAACTGCAGCATCTTTCTTCTGATCTGCCTGCACGGCAACTGCTGTCATGCTGCTTCCAAGAAGTGCAATGGTCAGCACACCTGCCACAATACGGACTACATATTTATTTTTCAATCTGGTTTTTAACTCTGATAATTTCATAATTCCATCCTCCTATTTGATTTTGTTGCGAAATCCTGCACTTGATGCACAGATCACACGGTCAAATACCATGAACATGCTTGGCAGAATAAAGATTACGACAATCATACTGATGATCGCACCACGTGCCATCAGCATACATAATGAACCGATCATATCGATGTTGGAATATAATCCTACACCAAACGTTGCTGCAAAGAAACTGAGCGCACTGACAATGATCGACTGAATGGACTTGCTCACTGCATCGGTAATTGCTTCTTTCTTATCCATACCGCGGAAACGGTTCTTCTTATACTTGTTCGTCATAAGAATTGCATAATCGACCGTAGCTCCCAGCTGTATGGTTCCGATTACAATGGATGCAATAAACGGCAACACCGTTCCTGTATATGCCGGAATCCCCATATTGATGAAAATTGCAAATTCAATAACACATACCAGAATGATTGGAAGTGAAATGGACTTAAATGTCAGTAAAATAATAATAAAAATAGCTGCAATAGAAATAATACTTACATTTTTGAAATCCACATCGGTAATCTCAATCAGATCCTTGGTACATGGCGCCTCACCGATCAGCATTGCGGTATTATCGTATTTTTTAATAATCGCATTGATCTCATCACACTGTTTATTTACTTCATCCGTTGCAGATGCATATTCCGAAACAATGACCATCATCTGGTAATCTCCACTCTTGAAGATATCCTTCACATCGTCCGGAATGACATCCTGCGGAACCATCGGTCCGGTCAGGGAATCCATCGAAACCGCAAGTTTTACACCGTCTACTTTTTTGATCTCATCGATCATATTCATACTGTCTTTTTCAGACAGACTGCTTTTTGCCAGAACCATGTGGGTTGCACCCATATGATACTGTTCGGACAGCTTATCATTTCCGACTTTACTGCTGAAAGTCTCCGGCAGCGTACCAGTCAGATCATAATATACATTGGTATGTGTATATCCGTAGATTGCCGGAATCAGCACAACCAGAAACGCAATGACAAATACCACATGATGTTTTGTGATAAACCCTGCAATTCTACTAAGATCCGGAAGAATTACTTTATGTCTGGTCTTTTCGATTGCCTTATCGCAGACAAGAATCAGGGACGGAAGAATCGTTACACATCCGATAACGCCAAAGACAACCCCCTTTGCCATAACGATACCAAGGTCTTTTCCAAGGGTAAAGCTCATAAAACACAGTGCGATAAATCCGGCAACTGTTGTAATGGAGCTGCTGACCACGGAAGTAATTGTATTGGAAATCGCATGTGCCATGGCACGGTTTTTATCTCCGTCAAACCGCTCCTTCTGCTCCTGATAACTGTGCCACAGGAAAATGGAATAATCCATTGTAACACCGAGCTGCAGTACCGCCGCCAGTGCCTTGGTAATATAAGAAATCTCCCCGAAAAATACGTTGGAACCCAGATTGTAAATAATTGCCATGCCGATACTGATCAAAAACAGGAACGGAACAACTACGGAATCCATCGTAAGTGATAATACGATCAGAGAAAGCACAACGGCAATCAGAACATAGATCACACTCTCATTCTCTGCCAGTTTTCGGATATCATTGTTCACCGATGCCATACCACTGACAAAACACTGCTTTCCAACCAGATCATTGATCGTCTGGATCGCATCCATGGTGCCGTCCGACGACATGGACTCATCAAACAGGACTGCCATCAGCTGGCTGTCTGCGTCTTTGTTATTGAAAAAGTTGTAGATATCATCCGGAAGTGCTTCTCTTGGAATACTAAAATCCATAACGGAACCATACCAGATAACATTTTTTACATGAGGTACATCCTCAATCTTATCTGCTATTTTCTGCAGATCCTTATCCTGCATTCCCTCAACAACTACAAAAGAGAACGCGCCTGTTCCAAATTCATCCAGAAGGATATCCTGCCCTTTCATCGTTTCAATCTGTCCCGGCAGATAGGACAAAATGTCATAATTAATTCTGGTTTTCATATAGCCGATCGCGGATGGAATCAGCAGTAAAAAAGCCAGGATCAAAATCAGAAACCGACATTTAACGACTCCTTTTCCAAATTTAATCATTTTTTTCACCATCCTCTATTTTTCTCTCAGCCTATCATAAAAAAAAAGACCGAATATGAAAATATTCAATCTTTTCGTCATGTACTGCATGATTATACATTTTGAGTGATTTGTATGAATTCGTATACAAATCATTCAAAATGTCATCGCATATTCTTTTTATAATTCTTTGATAATGTCGATCAGAGACCGGGTCAGCATATACTGATATGCTTCGGCCATTTCGCGCGGCGAGATGGTCATTCCCATGCTGATCCATTCCTCTGTTGCAAAACACATGGACTGTGCATAATAGGAAGATATCACCTCCGGCGTCAGCCATTTGTGTTTTGAAACCCTTCCGCTGCTTTCGTTTTGAATCAGTTCAAGCAATACTTCCCGCACACATTTTTTTGCGATATCGTGAAATTTGACCGATCCCTCCATTTTTACCAGCTGTGAATAAAATGCCTTGTCCTTTTCAATGTTGGTAAACAGCAGAACCATTGCTTCTATAATCATATCATTCCGGATCAGAGGTTCTACCGGCTCTAACAGTTCTGTCCGGATGATCCATTCAATAAGCTCAAATTTATCCTGAAAATGATTGTAAAACGTTGGCCGGATGACCCCTGCTTTATCAGTTATCTCTTTAATTGTAATTTTTTCTACCGGCCGCCTGACAGCAATCTCTTTCAAACTTTTTGCAAGCAGCTGGTCAATATCAGTTTTGCCCTGTATTGCCATTTCGTCTGTTATCCTTATTCGTCAAATTCCATGGTCACAAAGTACCCTTTTTCTGTCTCCTTCACATCAATCACATCGCCTTCCCGGCTTTTTAAACGTTCGCCTACCGCATAATTTCCCGACATTGCTATTGCATGCTCAATGGTATAATAATAGGAAGTGGGAAGTTTTCCCTCTGTCACCTTCAGATGATCCCCTGCTTTGGTCAGTCCCGGACGTTCCATTTTAAATTCCATCTGTCTCATCACGGTCACCTTCATTTTCCACAAACTCTGTATCAACAGTCTCTGTGCGCCGTCTGTAATCCCTCGCTGCACGCGTTGCTGTGACAGCAATCCACAGATTCAGCGCTCCGTTGATAATCAGCACGATTCCTACCAGCATAATAAACTGTTTCAATACTCCAAGCGGACAGAAAACACAGACCAGACCGCAGACCAGACAGATGATAGCAAATACAAGATCCATGCCCCACTTTTCATATCCGTATTTTTTGGCATTCACAGCCTCCGTCACCGCACGAATTCCATGAAATACAAGTCCTACACCCAGTATAACCGGAACCAGACTGACAATCAGCGACGGCTGGATGAGAAACCAGATTCCAACTGCAAGTACCAGAATTCCGACAATCGTTGATGCTCCAAATGTTGCAAGGCTCAAAATAAAGCTTCCCAGATAAATAATTCCAACGATGATCATTGCAATCGAAAGAAGTGTTCCGATCACATCAATAACTCCGCCTTTCCACACAACAAAAATAATTCCAAGCGCAATACACAAAACAGAAGAAAGCAGATAATCCGCCTTTGCCCGCTTCAAAAATTCTCTCATGAAATGACGCCCCCTTTTGAAATATCTTTTGCAACATTATAACATTTCCTTTTTTATTGTTCAACTTTTCCTCTAAAAATGATATACTGTGCGCGGAGGTGAATATCATGGGAAAAGAAGTAAAAACCAATGCCGTGCGTATTCTGGAACGAAATAAGGTTCCCTATGAACTGCTGACTTATGAATGTGACGAATTTATAGATGGAATTCATTCTGCCGAAGCCACTGGCACCCCGGTTGCCCAGACTTACAAGACACTTGTCATGCAGGGCAAAAGCAAAAAATACTACGTATTTGTCATTCCGATTGCCGAAGAGGTTGATCTGAAAGCTGCCGCGCGTGCAGTTTCCGAGAAATCCGTAGAAATGATCCATGTCAAAGATTTAACTGCAATCACTGGTTATGTCCGTGGAGGCTGCAGTCCTCTTGGCATGAAAAAAGCATTTCCAACCGTTATCGATGCCTCTGCCAGGCAATATTCTGAAATTTATGTAAGCGGCGGCCGTATCGGAACCAGCATCCGGCTTGACCCTCAGGATCTGGCACGGGTTGTCCGCGCTACTTTTGCGGATATTCTTGCCAGACCATAAAAAGAAAAGTGTGCCAGATTTATTTCCCTGACACACTTTTTCTTTTAATTTTCGCCCGGCTGCCGGATAATATCCAGCACATGCTGCAACTCGGCTCCCTCTGCCGGAGCCTCTCCATAGTCAACATGCTTCCAGTCTTTTTTGAATTCTCCAAGCAGATGTTTTCCCGGATCCTGGGTCCGTTCAATCGTAAAATATCTGCCCTCCTGCGTTTCGTCATTCCATGCAAAATATACACGGAAACAGGATGGAACTCCCATATCGCGTACCGGCAGATCCACACGGACAATCAGTAAACTGTCGGACAAATCCATAACCATAACGGAGAAATCTTCCGGCAGATACGGATACATACGTTTCTGCTGATAACATTCCTCAAAAAACTGATCCATATATTCTTCTTTCTTCTCACAGAGGTCATCCATCATCTGTTTGCCCTGCGCAAAAAAGCGCTTTGGCATAAAACCAAATTCAAACTGCTTACGTTCAAACAACAGATACTGTTCCTGTGTAAGCTGCATCTTCTTTGGCTGCGCTCCCTCTTTACGCTTCTTTTCCACTTCCTCGATTTTTTCCACCAGTGCACGTTTAAAAATCAGATTCTGTGTGAATGGATTGATCACTATTCCGGATACCTTTTCATCCTGCTGAAAAACCATGTTATTCGTTGCAAGGAACGGCATGTTTATAACTGCTTCACTCCTCGGAGATTCCGGAATCTCCTTTTTACTTGTATAAATTGGAAGAAACATTCCGTTTTTCGGACTGTTGATCAGACACGGAACCGGCTTCTTTTCATCATTTAAATTTGCCGGAACAAGCACACGTCTGGTTCGCATCAGCTCGATCAGGGCATTTAAATTCTCACCGGTTTTTTCTTTCAGATATAGATCTATCTGTGCTTCCACATCTTCATTTTTTACATCAAGTGTCATGCTTGGATCTGTTGGTTTCTCCTGCTTGAGATCCTGCTTCTTCATGACATCTTTTAACTTCTTTTTGTCGATCATCTGTGTATATCTCCTAACCCCATGCTGTCGGTATTGTACAGGTTAATCCCTGTGCTCATGATATAAAAGCATTTTAGCACATATTTTCAGGAGATTCCATACCTTTATACGGTTTTTGAATCATCAAGCGTTTTCTGGATCAGTTTATCAAGTCTTCTTCCGATCCTGGCATATTTTTCAATGCGGCGTTCCATTTCCGGCGGAACTCCTTTTTTGTAAGAAACCCGGTTATCCATTCCTGCCCACGCATCCATGATCATCGTCCGCAGCTGCAATTCCACACGAACCACAGTTGTCTTTCCTTTGTAAGACATCGGGATATCCAGAACGATATGGTAACTCTCATACCCATTTTTCTTTGGTTTTCGAATGTAATCTTTTGCCTTTACTACGGTATATGTGTCTGTTTTTCCGATCTGCCGTGCAATCCAGTAGATTTCCTTGACACTGTAGCAGATACAGCGGACCCCGGAAATATCGTTTAGTGCAGTAACTGCGGTATCAAAATCCACGTCATAATCCTTGCGTTGCAGCTTTTCTGCAATGCTCTCCGGTGTCTTCATCCGTGTTTCGATAAAACGTACAAATCCCTGTCCTGTTTTTTCTTCATATTCCCGGTTCAGTTCCCGCAGCCGGTTTACCACAATCTCTCTTGCCAGTGCATGTTTTCTCTGAAAATCATCATCTTGCCAGTGCTTCTGGAGTTTTTCTAATTCATCCATAACTTACCTTCCCTGCTTTCTGTTATATCTATCCTATTCTCCACTTTTCTACAGAATAACAGGGGTGTGTAAATACAGACTTCTTCCCTATGTAAATTGTTTGTAAAAACTATGTGGTGAGAATCTTTTTTTCCACAAGCATTTTAACAAATTCCCGATCCCGGAAACTCCATGGCTGCGTCTCACAAAATGGTTCGTTCCCATCGATAATCTCCTGTGCGGTTGCCCACTCCAGATGAAATCCTTTCGCGATCTCGCTTTCGGTCATGTGCGTCTGTGTCATTTCTGCTTTCGCATCACAGAAAAAAAAGCAGGAGTGGCAGACATAGATCTTGTTTTTTTCAAACAGATCGCGCCGCCGCTCCACAATTTCTCCAATCGGACGGATGGATTCCGGAATCACAATAAGCCCGGACTCCTCCCCCACTTCACGAATCAGTGCATCTTCCAGCTTCTCGCCCGGTTCCACACCTCCGCCGAGAATTTTATAATCTCCGGCACTGCCATGTTGTGTTGCAATTTTTCCATCACGAATAATCACGCCGCGTGTCGAGTATTTTTCGAACACGGGCATTCCCTCTTCATAATCTTTTTTATCTAATGTTAAAAGTATCTGCACGGCATTTCTCCTTTGCTGTTCCGACATACAATTTTGTATCATTATAGCACTATCATGGGGGTTTGTGCAGATGTTTTAAATATAAGTTTTTTCAATGCGACGAATTTGTGCGAGTGTTTTAAATATAAGTTTTCTCAATGTGACGGAAGAAGGGGGACATTCTCTTTCTACAGAAAAATTTGCAAATTAGCGCCGATATTGATTTCAGGTTGGTTTAGCAAAAGTTTTACTTTTATGCTATTAGCTTTATATGATGGAACTACGGCGCAGTTGCAAATTTGTTCTTCCGAAAGAAATGTCCCCCTTCTTCCTGTGGATTGGAGAAAATATAGTTGAGAAATATATTTCCGCAAATCCTGTCTGTGGAACAAATATACAGCCACCTTCAGTAAAAAATGTCATCGTGGTATCTATGCCAATAAAATTCATGTAAAAGATACCATTGTGGTACCTACACGCTGAAAATTTAACATTCAGATACCGGAAGGTCTCTATAGATCAAAAATTACTTTTCCAGATACCTCTTTTTCTAAAAAACCGGTATCTGGAAAAGCAATTTTTACTATATAGGTGACATTTCCTGATTTCAAGCATTAAAATTTCGGAAAACCGTCACCTAAAACTTTAATTTTTCGTCTATAGATACCCGGCCTTATCATCGAGTGATTTAACAGGGTATTTTTCTGTTTATTCCAGTTCATAGGATTCGTAGCTGTTTTTGAGGCGTCCCTTTAACTGCAGGTTCTGGTGCCTTTATGTTTGTTCCACAGACAGGATTTGCGGACATCATTCTTTTACTTATAGTTTTCCTATCTACAGGAAGAAGGGGGACATTTCTTTCGGAAGAACAAATTTACAACTGCGCCGTAGTTCCATCATGTAACGTTAATAGCATAAAAGTAAAACCTTTGTCAAATTAACCTGAAATCAACATCGGCGCTGACTTGTAAATTTTTCTGGAGAAAGAGAATGTCCCCCTTCTTCCGTCGCATCGAAAAAACTTATATTTAGAACAATCCACCGCAAATCCGTCCCTCTGAAAAACAAAAGATCCCAGACCACGCAGTTAAACAGCAATTTGTACTGGAAGAAAAACATGATTTTCCACATTTCCCTATTTACATAGTAGGGGAGTAGGCTTATAATCACACCGTAGAACTCACGGAATACGCTGCGGTCGTATTTCATGAAACGAGGTGGTAAAACGATATGATGATATCCGCAAAAAGCAGATATGCACTGCGTGTGATGGTCGATCTTGCGCAGCACAATTCCGGGGAATTCATTCCGGTCAAAGAAATTGCCACAAGGCAGGGCATTTCCCTGAAATATCTTGAAAGTATTATGACCATACTGACAAAAGGGAAGATGCTTGAGAGTGCCAGCGGAAAGGGTGGCGGTTACCGTCTGATCAAACAACCGTTGGAATATAAAGTAATTGAGATCCTTCAACTGATCGAAGGAAATTTAGCTCCGGTCGCGTGCCTGTGTGAAGGTGGGAAAAAGTGCGAGAGCACCGCAGAGTGTACCACACTTCCGTTCTGGCAGGGACTGGAAGCTGTGATCAATGATTACCTTGAGAAGCATACCCTTGAGGATATGATTTCACAGAAGACGCATTCCTGTGAAAGTTAAACAACATGTTTTATATGGAGGAAATACAAATGTCTGAAAAAAATTTATTAGAGATCAAAGATCTGCACGTAAACGTTGAAGATAAAGAAATATTACACGGAGTAAATTTAGAAGTTGGAAAAGACGAAGTGCATGTTCTGATGGGACCGAACGGAACCGGAAAATCCACCCTGGGCTATGCCATCACCGGGCATCCGAAATATGCCATCACATCCGGACAGATTTTCTTTGACGGAGAGGACATCACAGAGATGCCGGTGAATGAGCGTGCCAAAAAGGGAATCTTCCTCTCCTTCCAGAATCCGCTGGAAGTTCCGGGGGTGACATTGAGCGCATTTATCCGTAATGCACTCGAGCAGAAGACCGGAAAGCGTGTCCGTCTGTGGGATTTCAAGAAAAAACTGACCGAGACCATGAAACTTCTTTCCATGGACGAGTCCTATGCAGAACGTGATTTAAATGTCGGCTTCTCCGGTGGTGAAAAGAAAAAAGCAGAAATTCTGCAGATGCTTATGTTAGAGCCAAAGCTTGCAATCCTTGACGAGACCGACTCCGGACTGGATGTGGATGCTGTCCGTACCGTATCCAAAGGAATCCAGCTTTACAAAGAAAAATGCAAGGGAAGCCTTCTGATTATTACCCACAGCACACGAATCTTAGAGTCGTTGCATGTGGATGTCACCCACGTTATGGATGAAGGAAAAGTTGTGAAAAACGGAGATGCTACCTTAGTAGATGAGATCAACGAAAACGGTTTTGAGGAATTTGAACAGTAAGAAAGGTGCGTGCGAAATGAGAGAAAAGAGTCAGGTAGAAGATATCGACCGCAGCATCTATGATATCCGCGATGAGGAAAAAGATGCATACAGAATGAAAGAAGGTCTGACCCCACAGATCGTGGAGCAGCTTTCCAAAGAAAAGGGCGATCCGGCATGGATGCAGCAGTTCCGCCTGGAGTCCTTACAGATTTACAATGAGATGCCGGTTCCGGACTGGGGACCGTCAATTGAGGGACTGGACATGGATCACATTGCCACCTATGTCCGCCCACATTCCAAAATGCAGGCATCCTGGAAGGATGTGCCGGAAGACATCAAAGAGACATTTGAGCGTCTGGGAATCCCGCAGGCCGAGCGGAAATCCTTAGCCGGTGTCGGTGCCCAGTACGATTCCGAGCTGGTATATCACAATGTCAAAGACGAGGTTGCCGCACAGGGCGTTGTCTACACCGATATGGAAAGTGCCTTAAAAGGAGAATATGCGGACATGGTACACAAGTATTTCATGAAACTTGTCACCCCGCATGACCATAAGTTTGCAGCACTGCACGGAGCCGTATGGTCCGGTGGTTCGTTCGTCTATGTGCCAAAGGGCGTGCACGTGTCCATTCCGCTACAGTCTTATTTCCGGTTGAATGCCAAAGGAGCCGGTCAGTTTGAGCATACACTGATCATCGTGGACGAGGGCGCAAGCCTTCATTTCATCGAGGGATGTTCCGCTCCGAAATATAACGTAGCAAACCTGCATGCAGGCTGTGTGGAGCTGTTCGTCAAAAAAAATGCAAAGCTTCGTTATTCCACCATCGAGAACTGGTCCAAGAATATGTACAACTTAAATACCAAGCGTGCCTCCGTTGAGGAAGGCGGAACGATCGAGTGGGTTTCCGGATCGTTTGGCTCCCATGTGGGCTGCCTGTATCCGATGAGCGTTTTAAAGGGGGAGGGTGCCAAAATGGAATTCACCGGTGTCACATTCGCCGGACACGGACAGAATCTGGATACCGGTGCCAAAGTGGTACACGCAGCACCAAACACCAGCTCCTATATGAATACCCGTTCCATCAGCAAAGACGGTGGAATCAGTACCTTCCGAAGCAGCGTGGTCGTGGCAAAGAATGCGAAAGGATCAAAATCCGCCGTATCCTGTCAGTCCCTGATGTTGGATTCCGAGTCCCGTTCCGACACGATTCCGGCAATGGATATCCGCACGAAAGATGCCGCTGTGGGGCATGAGGCAAAAATCGGAAGCATCAGCGACGATGCCGTCTTTTACCTGATGTCACGAGGCATGACGGAAGAAGATGCCCGGGCACTTTTAGTCAGTGGATTTGCAGACAACGTATCCAAGGAACTTCCGGTCGAGTACGCGGTTGAGATGAACAACCTGATCCGGCTGGAGATGAAGGGAAGCATAGGTTAGGAGGAGAACAATGACAGAAATGACAATCAATAAACTTCCATCGAAGACCTGGTATTGGTTACATGTCAACGAGACCAAGCTTCCGTGGGACAAAGAACATACAACAGAACTTCCGGAGGAAACCGTGACAGCGGGAAGCACCGAAGAGGTACGCTTTTCCATTACCGGAGAGGGAAGATACAGCAGCAAAAAGATCCATATCATAGCACCGGCAGGTAAGCAGGTGACCGTGTTTATGGATTATCAGACAGAGGAAAAACTTGCCGTAAGGACAAGCCTTTCTGTAGAAGAAAATGCACTGGTGCGTCTGGTGCAGCTGCAGCACACAGCAGAAAATTCCCTTGTGTACAATCAGATTGAGGGAGAATGTGCCAAAAACGCCCGTGTCGAGCTGGTACAGATTTATCTCGGAAAAGGGGATATCTATTCCGATACGACTATCAACTTAAACGGCGATGCGAGCAGCTTCAAGAGTGATATCGGCTATATCGGGCAGCACACACATATCATCGATATGAATGAAGTGGTCAACCACTTTGGAAAGCATACAGAGAGTGAGATCAACGTGGGAGGTGCCCTGCGCGACGGTGCAAAGAAGATCTTCCGCGGAACGATCGATTTTAAGACCGGTTCTTCCGATTCTGTTGGAAACGAGCTGGAAAATGTACTGATGCTTGGCGATGACGTGGAGAATAAAACCGTTCCAGTGATCTTATGCTCCGAGGAAAATGTCGTTGGTAATCACGGTGCAACGATCGGGGAACTTGATGAGGATACCATGTTTTATTTTGCAAGCCGTGGAATCGACAAAGAGCACGCGGAAAATATTATGGCAAGAGCAAACATTGACCGCCTGAAAGGAATCATAAAGGACGAGAGCTTTGCCAGAATGATCGACGAAGAACTCGGGGAGGTGTAACATGACCGACTATCGCAAGGACTTTCCACTGTTGTCGGAAATCGGAGAACATGCGGCCGATGGCAGGGAATGGATCTATATCGACAATGCGGCAACTTCCCAGCGTCCACAGTGTGTCATTGATGCAGAACGCGATTTTTACCTGAAACACAATGCAAATCCGCTGCGTGGAAATTATCCGCTGAGTGTGGAAGCAACCGAACTGTATGAAGATGCCAGAAAAGGCGTGCGTGATTTTATCGGAGCCAAATCCGCGCGGGAAATTATTTTTACAAGAAACACGACCGAGAGTATGAACCTTGTAGCGTACAGTTATGGTTTAACCAATGTAAAAGAAGGGGACGAAATTCTTGTCTCCATCATGGAGCACCACAGCAATCTTCTGCCATGGCAGATGGTCGCCCGACAGACAGGAGCAAAACTGCGGTTTATCGAGTGCCGCCCGGATGGATCTCTCGATCTGGATCAGGTGCGGGAACAGATTACAGAAAAGACGAAGATCGTCGCAATCACACAGGTTTCCAATGTCCTTGGGCGGATCAATCCAATCAAAGAGATCGCAGCCATGGCACATGAAAAAAATGCCATTATCGTGGTGGACGGGGCACAGAGCACCCCGCATATGCCGGTCAATGTGCAGGAGCTGGATGCAGACTTCTTTGCATTTTCCGGACATAAAATTTTCGGACCGATGGGAATTGGTGTGTTATATGGAAAGAAAAAACTGTTAAAGAAAATGCCGCCGTTTCTTTCCGGTGGAGAGATGATCGAATCCGTGACCCGCGAGAGCGCAAAATACGCAGAACTTCCGCATAAGTTCGAGGCGGGAACCGTAAATGCTGCCGGTGCCATAGCACTGCATGCTGCCATAAAATACGCACAGTCTGTTGGCTTTGACGTGATGCAGGAGCGGGAACTTGCCGTGACAAAGCGTGCGTTTGACGGATTGAAAGAACTTCCACATGTGCATGTACTTGGATCTGACCGGGCCGAAGAACACACCGGAATTCTTACATTTACCATTGATGACGTGCATCCACACGATGTGAGCGAGATTTTAATTGCCGATGGCATCTGTGTGCGTGCCGGACATCATTGTGCGCAGCCGCTTTTGAATTATCTGGGTATCAGTTCCGCCACACGGGCAAGCTTTATGTTTTACAATACCGAAGAAGAAGCCGACAAATTTGTAGCAAGCATCGCAAGTATAAGGGAGCGAATGGGATATGGAAAATAGAAGTTTTTATAATGAAATCTTAACGGAGCACAACGTGCGCCCGGAGTTTAAACATGATCTGCCGGATGCGGATATTGTGCTTGAGGGTGTCAACCCGAGCTGTGGGGATGATATTTTCCTGAAATTAAAGACGGATGGCGACACGATTACCGATGGTGCATTTGTCGGGGACGGATGCGCGATTTCCCAGGCTTCCGCAGATATCATGCTTGGCATGATTGTCGGAAAGAAAAAAGAAGAGGCCCTGCAGATGGGGAAAATCTTTATGAAAATGATCAAAGGCGATGCCAGCGAGGAGGAGATTGATTCTCTTGAGGAGGCATCGGCACTCCGCGATATCGCCCATATGCCGGCGCGTGTGAAGTGTGCAGTCCTTGGCTGGAGAACTTTAAAAGAGGCTTTGCTCGGTGAGGATGCGGACGATGATGACGATGAGGATGACGAGTAATAAAGTCGGAGGGCTTTTCATACACATATAGATAAAAATACACGATGCTTCTTATAGGATACGTTACGAATTTTGTGCAGTTTCTGGCTCTGTTAAAATTTTGGAGTCTTAATTGTGGCAAAGCGGAGTAAAATATAAGGAGTGTCGTGTATTTTTTTAGGGGTATAAAATAATATCGTAAAAAGTAGTTGACAGCGTTTGGGAAAGGGTGTATATTCATAACAACAGATAATTCCTACTAAAGAAGTATGAAAATAAGGGATTGAATCAGAGAGAGTAAATTGGAGGATAATAAAATGGCAAATATTTATGAAGGAACATTGGAACTGATCGGACACACACCACTGGTAGAGTTTAAACACATCGAGAAGAAGTTTGGCCTTGAGGCAAGACTTCTTGCAAAGCTGGAGTACTTTAACCCGGCAGGATCTGTTAAGGACCGTATTGCAAAAGAGATGATTGAGCAGGCAGAGAAGGACGGAAAATTAAAACCGGGCTCCACCATTATCGAGCCGACATCCGGAAATACAGGTATCGGACTTGCGGCAATCGCAGCAGCAAAGGGATACCGCCTGATCATCGTTCTTCCGGAGACCATGAGTATTGAGCGTCGCAACATCATCAAGGCATATGGTGCAGAGCTTGTTCTTTCCGATGGAAGCAAGGGTATGAAGGGAGCCATCGCAAAGGCAGAGGAACTTCACAAAGAGATCGCAGACAGCTTCATTCCGGAGCAGTTTGAGAACCCTGCAAACCCTGCAGCACACAAGAAGACAACCGGACCGGAGATCTGGGAAGATACCGACGGAAAAGTGGATGCATTCGTAGCCGGTGTCGGTACAGGCGGAACTATCACAGGTGTTGGTGAGTATTTAAAATCCCAGAACCCGGATGTAAAGATCGTTGCCGTAGAGCCTGAGACATCTGCAGTATTGTCTACCGGAAAGGCAGGTCCGCATAAGATTCAGGGTATCGGAGCCGGATTTATTCCAAACACACTCGATACCAAGGTTTATGATGAAGTAATCCCGGTTTCCAATGAAGACTCTTTCGAGTATTCCAAATATATTGCAAAAGAGGAAGGTGTGCTGGTAGGTATTTCTTCCGGAGCGGCATTAAAGGCAGCCATCGAAGTGGCAAAAAGACCGGAGTTTAAGGGAAAGACTGTAGTTGCCCTTCTTCCGGACAGCGGAGACCGTTATTACTCTACGGATCTGTTCAAGGATTAAGATAAAGTTCGGAAAAAGTTCAGACTTTATTTATTTCGTTTTGCGGATGAATCCATTATAATATAGGCATGTGGAAACCAGAAAGGAAAGTCCATGTGCGGAGAGCTTCATGGAAATTTATTTCCGTGAAGCTCTTTTTATTTAAAACAATTGGGAAAGTTTGTGCTCCGGCGGACTCCCGTATGGTGGCTCCGGCTGCGGCCTCTCCGATACGCACGAATTAGACAGAATCTTAGAATTTGCGAAAGTGATTGCGTGGCTCTAATTTTGTGTCCGGGCAATGTTTCGACAGCGGCGCGGTTTGTGTCCGTCTGCCAAGGATGCGCTCAGAATTTCTAGTCTGCCTAAGCGGAGCACTTCAAAAATTTTATGGCGCCCGCTCCCGGTTATGTCTCCCTACGGACTTTTTTGAATGACCTTAAATAAATGTGGTCGCAAACACGACCCGCGGGCACAGTATTTTGAAGCACTCCGCTAAGGCAGACACGAAATCCTTCGGACGCGTCCTTGGCAGACGGACACAAACCGCGCCGCTGTCGAAACTTGAACGAACACAAATCATCAAAGGAGTCACGCAGTCACTTTCTGCAAATTCTTGATTCTGGATATTGAGTGCGTATCGGAGAGGCCGCAGCCGGAGCCACCACACGGGAGTCCGCCGGAACTAAGGATTTCACAATTATTTATATAGAAAATTACAGGAGAAAAAGAGGAAATAGATATGAACGAATTAAGTAAAGTAGTAAATGCGCAGCTGCAGCAGGCAGCGGAAAACCTTGTCCGTAACCGTCTGATGTCTGATGAATTTTTGGATTTTGTGCAGGAAAATACAAAACCGCTGGATACAATGATGGCATATTACAAGTGCGCAATCATGGAAGTAGAAACGAAGTTTAAAGTGTTAAACGAACAATTTTCGCTGGAATATGACCGTAATCCGATCGAGTCCATCAAGACACGTGTGAAATCGCTGGACGGAATCGTGCGCAAAGTGCGCCGGAAAAATATTCCGTTGACGCTTTCGGCGATTGAACAGAACATCAATGATATAGCAGGAATCCGGGTTGTGTGTTCTTTCCCGGAAGATATCTATCTGCTGGCGGACTGCTTGCTTCAGCAGGATGATATCCGTCTGATCGAACAGAAAGATTACATCAAGCATCCGAAGGAAAACGGATACCGTAGCCTGCATCTGATCGTTGCAGTACCGATTTTTTTACAGAATGAGAAACGGGAAATGAAAGTTGAAGTACAGCTTCGCACCATTGCCATGGATTTCTGGGCGAGTCTGGAGCACAAAGTGCGGTACAAAAAGAATGTTCCGGCAGATGAAACCGAGCGTCTGGCACAGGAACTGAGCGAATGTGCACAGATCAGTGCAGATCTGGACCAGCGGATGCAGAATATCCGTACCCGCCTGGCAGATGCGGAATTACAGCATCCACAGAAACAAAAGAAAGATGAACAGATCCTTCTGGATGTGCTGGGACTGTAATGCCGCTGGTGCTCACAGGTAAGCATGAGAACGGTAACTTCTTTATGCACTGTGCTCCCACGGACGTACTTTCAGATGGACACCGCGGCTGTCGGCGATGCGCTGACACGCCTTAATGTCTTCTTCCGGAAGAATATCCACGATCGACAGCTGCGTGTGTGGGATAAGTTTTCCACATTCCTCTGCAAAATCAAGCATTGCCTCATAAGCATGAGGGAAAGATGGGCGGGTTACTTTTTCGTACTTTTCTGCAGTTGCCTCATTTAAGCTGATGGAGATACTGTCTACCACTTCTGCCAGCTGTGGTACAATGTCACGTTTATAATACAGGTTTCCCAGACCATTGGAATTGACACGGATCGGGAGACCTGTTTTTTCTTTGACATATCTGGCACTGGCGATCAGATTCTCCAGTGCACAGGTCGGTTCCCCATAGCCACAGAAAACAAATTCTTTGTAGCCGGTGAAATCAAAGGCATCAATTGCGGCAATAATCTCACTTAAAGAAGGCTCTGCTTTGTGCCAGAGGGTATCCGCATCACCCACACCATCAAACTGTTTACGGATACAGAACGTACAGTTGCAGTCACATTTATTTGTGATATTTGCATATACCTGATCATTGTACACATATAAAATTTTTGCCATAACAATTCCTTCTTTCTATCGTATGGATTCATCAATTGCGAAATTCTTTTCCGGGTTTTTCGTTTTTACACGTTTGAATCTGCAATCAGGTCAATAAGAAATTTCTCGAAATTAACGCCATCGCGTCCCGGCGTATTTTCTTTCATGGTATCCCCGATACTGTGGGATAAAAATTTCCCGGCAAGCAGAATCGCATCTTCCGTGCATATGCCCTTTGTGCAGCAGCCACACAATACAGAGGCAAACAGATCCCCGGTTCCGGAAAAACTCCGGTCAAAAAACGGCGATTCGTGCCGGTAAATTCCATTTGCAGTGGCAGCAATATTATAAATGACGGGATGTTTCTCATCACGGCATTTGACACCGGTGATCACGACATCCTGTGGGTGTGAGGCTTTTTTTTGCAGCCGCAGTGCCACATCTTCTGCCAGCTTCAGCAGATCCGTGTTCGTCCGGCAGTGAAGTAAGGCATTTTCCGGGATGTCTGCCAGCAGACAGGCTTCCGTCAGATTCGGCGTGATCACGTCTGCTTTAAGCGTCAGTTCTTTCATCCCGTTTAACAGCCCCGGAGTAAAAAACGGATAAGCATTTCCGTCATCCCCCATAACAGGGTCAACCAGAAGAAGCGTATGTTCTTCCCGGAATTGGCGGATGAAATCAAGCACCTGCGAAATCTGTTCCGCTCCGGTCAGAAATCCGCTGTAGATGGCATCAAAATGTGCGTTATTTTTCCCCCAGGCATCAATATAGTCCGGTAACATGGCGGTCAGATCGGTACAGTGATAACAGGGATAACCGGTCTGCCCGGTCAGTACGGCTGTTGCAACCGGACAACACTGCACGCCCAGCGCGGATAATACCGGAATCGCTGCCGTGAGCGAACACTTTCCGAAACCGGACAGATCATGGATAACAGCTGCTTTTTTCATGGAAAACCTCCGAATTGGTGAAAATAGTTCTTTGTATCCTAGTATAGTGCGATCTATCGGTGTGTATATATCCAAAATGGGAAAAAAATATAAATCCAGTCTGCAAAAAATCATAGACAACCATTTGTGTTTTGATAAAAATAACGGAAAAAGCAAGGTTTTGCTGGACAAATATAGTAAAAAGTAATAAAATTATAAGCATATAGGGGTAGTGTTTATACGAAAATCATAATAAGGAGTGCGTTTATGGAACTGATTTACACAAATGATTTATGCACCGGATGCAACAAATGCGTGCGGGGCTGTCCTGTACTTACGGCAAATATTGCAACGCAGGAAGGTTATGTAACGGTAGACCCGGACAAATGTATTGCATGTGGGGAATGCTTTGATGTCTGCCCACATGAAGCGAGAGACTATTATGATGATACGGACCGCTTCTTTGAAGACCTTGCATCGGGAAAGAAAATTTCCGTGATACTGGCACCGGCATTTCTGGCAAATTATCCCAAAGAATACCAGCGTGTGCTGGGATATTTAAAGAGTAAGGGAGTCAACCATATCTGCAGTGTATCGTTCGGTGCGGATATCACAACCTGGGGATATCTGAAATACATTACGGAACACAAATTTTTCGGGGGCATTTCCCAGCCGTGTCCGGCAGTAGTCACCTATGTGGAAAAATATATACCGGAGCTGATTCCGCGTCTGATGCCGGTACACAGTCCGATGATGTGTACTGCTATTTATATGAAAAAATACATGCAGGTCACAGATGAAATCGCTTTTATCAGTCCGTGTATTGCCAAAAAATTAGAGATTACCGATCCAAATTGCGGCGGATATGTTTCTTATAATGTAACTTTTGAAAAGATGATGAAGTATATCGGAAACGATTATGAAGGATGTGAACCATATACCGATGAACTGGAATACGGACTGGGTTCTTTGTATCCGATGCCTGGTGGACTGCGGGAGAATGTAGAACATTTTCTTGGGAAAGAGCAGGTAGTGCGTCAGGTAGAGGGCGAGCATGAGGCGTATGAATATCTGCGTTCCTATGCAAAACGTATTCAGCAGAATAAAGAACTTCCGTTTATGGTAGATATCTTAAATTGCGCGAAGGGCTGTCTCTACGGAACTGCCACAGATTCGAAACGGGGAACCGATGATGTCATGCTGACAATCGCAAAACTGCGGAACAGCAAAACGAATGCAAAACAGGAGAAGGCACACTTTGGCAGGAAGAGCAAAAGCAGGAGTCCGTGGGCAGAGACACTGACACCGGAGGAACGTCTGAAAAACTTCATGGACGCTTTCGGGAAGCTGGACATCAACGATTTTATGCGCAGCTACACCAACCGTGCAGTACATATTGAGGAACCGTCCGAACAGGAGAAGAACCGCCTGTTTGCAGAAATGAAAAAAGATACCTATGAGGAACAGCACAGGGACTGCGAATCCTGTGGATATTCAAGCTGCACCAACATGGTACGTGCCATCCACAATGGAGTCAACGTAAAAGAAAACTGTGTGCACTATGTGCGGGGTCTGGCAGAGGAAGAGACAAAAAAGATTGCAGAACTTCGCGATCAGGAGCGGACGGAACAGGAAATCCGCCAGCAGAAGATTACAGATATCACAGACCGGTTTATTACCCTGAGTGATAACATTGCAGAATTGAATACGGCAAATGAGGAGTCTGCAAATGAAGCGACTAATCTTGCGCAGTATATTCAGGATATTTCCCGCCTGTGCGATGAACTGAATGAATCCATCCGCATTATGTCAGATTTCATCAGTGTATATAAAAAGAGCAATGAAGATATTTCTGCCATTGCAGGACAGACAAATCTGCTTTCGCTCAATGCCTCCATTGAGGCGGCGCGTGCCGGCGAGAACGGAAGAGGCTTTGCAGTGGTAGCGGAGGAAATCCGTACACTGTCTGATTCCACGAAGGATCTTCTGACACAGAACGACCAGAAAGCCGAGGCAATTCTCCCAAAGATTACACAGAGCATGGCTTCAATCAAAGATTTGGTAGAAAGCATGAATACCATGACACAGAAGGTGTCAACGATTGCCGCAAACACGGAAGAAATTACTTCCCAGACGACCTATGTACAGAATATGACAGAAGAAATGCGGGATGAGGTGAAAGAACTGTAGATGAAAAATAGCTAAATCTCTGATATAATAATTTTGTCGCAGCGTATAAAAGTTATCATAGTATTGTGATTAAATTATAGAGGGATACAATGAATAAACTTGTGTATTTATATGAATTGGATTCAACAAGAATATCTCCTTGGGAGATTGATAGGGGAAGGAAAGCTCTGTATGAAGAAATAGTAATGAGGGGAAATCGTGTAGTCCTTACGTTTCAGCAATTAACGGATTCTAAAATATTCTTAGAATTGTTAAAAGATAAAAAAGATTTTGAAATTATTACATCTTTATTTGAAAATGGAGCGTTACGATTGTCAGAATATTGTGATCCACACACGGGAAAGAGAATATGTTCTGCTTCACAATATCTTCAGAATGCTTTGAAAGGAGGGCGGACGAGATTTATTTTTTCAAATGCTCCAGTGAATAATGAAGATTTAAAGGTAATTCAGTGTGCACAGGAGGCGTTGCAATATTGTAATTTAGACAGCCTGAGAAATTTGAAACAAGATGTGGGGCAATTAGAGAATTATATTGAGCTCATGTTTCATATTAGTATACAACAGCATGCGATGAATCCGGTTAAAGAAGGTTCTGTTTATACATTACCATATATGATTAACTGGGTTCATAGAGCAAAATTTGATAATGAAAATTTCCAAAAATTATTTCTTTCTGGAAGTAATTGTTTACAGGATGTGAAAACAAAAATAATTGCTTCCGGAAAAAATTCACAGAGTAGATCAGTATGGTTGAATAGCCTAAAAGAAGAAGAAAAATCGGAAGAAATAAAAAGTATGGCCGAGGTAATTGTTGATCTGTGTTACAATTATGTTGTAGAGGATAGCATTTATAATGTAAGCAAAAGATATGCTGATGAAGAATTCTTAAGTGACTTTCAGAAAAGGTTATATGAATTTTGGAAGGAATACAGAGAGGGGAAGCATGCATTAATGAATGGAGAATATCCTTTAAAGCAAAAGATAATACGAAAATTAAATTGGAGTGTTGCTAAAAGGGAATGGGAAAATGTAAAATTAAAGAAGCCAACGGAACCAGCTATTTTGTATAAAAGTGTATTTTGGGAAAACAGGTTATGGGAATGGAAAGTCTTTCTTGGAAATTTAAAGAAATGGTTTTGTGCTTTTATTTATATTGCATTTTTTGTTACTGTAATGAAAAAGGAAGCAGAATTTGAGAAAATTTTTAATGGTAATGAAATTGTTTTGAAACTATACACGATAATAGGAAAACAATGTGGAAATTGGATTGTTGGAATAATTACTGTAGTTATCGCAGGAATTATATCGTCTTTGCTCCTAAAAAATTTAAAAATACCGGATATACTTGAAAGTATACAGACAATTGCACAGGTGATTATGGATTTCTTTAGTAAATTACGATTCCGAATAATAAAGAGATTTTTATGATATGCGTATTGCATTTGCAGAACGGAAAATAAGAAAGGTAGGGTGAATATTTGCGAAAATAGGAACTGATTAAAAAGAAGTGATGATGTATATGAAAAACAATACACCATCACTTTTTTAAATAATTGATTCCGTTAACAATTTGATAAGAACTGTAACGATGAGATTATTTCGGGTGTTTGGGATACAAGAAACTGCTTGATGGAGAAAAATAAATAGTAGTATAACCCATCTTATTCGCAAATGAAATAGTTTCCACAAACTTTTAAAAAGCCTTTAGACTTATTATCATCTAAGGGCTTTCTCAATCCACTTTAAATCACAAATATGCGATAGCGGATGATTTTAATAATGTATATGTCTATTTGAAAAAACGCCTGATCGAAAGCCTCCGGAGAAAAAAGGAAGTCTTAAGCGATGTATTAAAGCTTAGTGAGGAACAGAGCCTTCTGCTGGATGATCCTAATTTAGAAACGGACACATTTGAAAAAACGTAAATAGAAAAGCAGCACTGATCGACAAATTAGAGCAGCTTGACACAGGCTTTGAGAGTTTATATGAAAAAGTAAAAGAAGAACTGGAGAACAACAAAGATATTCACAAAGACCAGATTAAGCAAATGCAGGAATTGATCCGGCAGCTTACAGACCTCAATATGCAGATACAGGCAACGGAGGCAAGGAATAAAGAAAAGGCGACAGCCAAGTTTGCTTATATCAGGCAGCAGGCAAAGGAGATCCGCAGCAGCCAGAAGATCGTCAAGGAATACTACAACAACATGATGCATAAGGCGTATAATGAGCCGCATTTTTTGGATAATAAGAAATAGTGAGAATAAAAGACCACACAGATAGAAATATATTGATTTGTGCGGTCTTTTTAGTTACAATTTTAAGGTAGTTATATGTAGTAAAATTTTAATATAAATATGTTACCAAAGAAAACAAGAAGAAGGGTGGGTCTGCATGGTAGATAATTATGTCAGAAATATAATAGATAAGTTTGAGTATAGTGAAGCAAAGGGATTCTATTATTTTGAAGATATACCGTTTGAAAAGTGTATGCCAAATGTGCGGAATGTGTTGTTACAGCTAAAACCGCTGGCAGTGTATATGGTACAGGGGAGACCCTTTGTTTCTTTCTTTTACTGTTCTGAGGAAGAAAAGAGACGTCTGGCATGGAAAATCTGGAATGCGCAATTAGATATTGCTATCTGTATTTCAAAAACAACGATAGAAATATATAATGGAAATAATTTATGTTTAAATCAAATGCAGCCGGAAAGTTTGGAAAAACTGGATATTTCAGAAAAAACAGATTTGCCGTTTTCTTATTTTAAAATAAAAGATGAAAAATATCTTCAAAAATATGAAAAACAACTGAGAAGAAAAAACACGTTGAACACTGTTTTGTTGGACAACATAAAATATGTGACAGATATTTTAAAAGAAACATATCATATTCCACATGCAACACAATTAGTATTGAGAATTATTTTTGTCAGATACATGATTGACCGGGGGGTTGACATAGGTTATCCGGGATTTGGAACAGATGTTTTGGAAGCACGCCAGAATCTGATCAGATTATGTGAAGACAGAGAAAAGTTATATGATTTTTTTTCATATCTGAAAAAAACATTTAATGGAAATCTCTTTGAACTTGCAGATGGAGAAACAGATAAGAATACTGACAAGGAGGCTTTAAGATGGCTGGCAAAATTCCTTTCGGGACGAGAGGTAATGTCGAACGGTCAGCGTGCGTTTATAGATCTGTATGATTTTAATATCATACCGGTAGAACTTATAAGTAATATATATGAAATCGTGCTGGGAGAAACTGTACAGAAAAATGATAAGGCGTTTTACACACCAGCATATCTTGCAGACTATATTATAGAAGAAAATTGTCAAGGCGATTTAAAGAATGCGAAACTTCTGGATCCGTCTTGTGGATCGGGAATATTTCTTGTTCTCTATTATAGAAAAATAGTCGAAACGAGGCAGGAATCAGAATATTCGGACGAATATCTTATTTCGACAATGAAAAACAACATATATGGAATAGACAAGAATGCGGACGCTGTCTGTGTGGCTATTTTTTCATTGTATCTTACGATATTGGATTATAAAAATCCTAAGGAACTTGCAGGTTTTAAATTTCCAGATTTACTAGGAGAAAACATTATATGCGCAGACTGTTTTGATGATGAAAAAGTCAGATACATCAAAAAACAACAGTATGCGTATATTATTGGCAATCCACCATGGGGAAGGGTGCCGGACTCTAAACTTCATATGGAATACTGTAAGAAACATCATTTACCACAGCAAAATGAAGAAATAAGCCGGAGCTTCTTATATCGGGTAAAAGACTTTTGCGACAGTAAAACAAGGTGTGCTTTTGTGCTGCCTTCAAAATTATTATACAATCAGCAGGAGCCGGCAAAAGATGCCCGTAAATATATGCTGTCCAAGATGCATATAAGAAGTGTTACAGAAATGTCTTCTGTGGTAACGGAATTGTTCGAAAATGCAGCAGCACCGGCAATGATCATGTCTTTTCAGTATCACGATGCGGAAACTGGGTATAAAGAAGATATAGAACATATATCTTTTAAACCATCAGCATATTATCAGCTGTTTCACATCATTGTAATTGATAAAAACGATGTGAAGTACGTTCCAACTAAGCTTCTATTAGAGTATGACTGGCTTTGGAAAACGCTTGTATATGGAAATACAGGGGATTTTGAGAACATCAAGCGATTAAAGAAGCGGTACAAAACGATTGAGGAAAGACTTGAAGCTGAAGAAACAAAAATGATGCGTGGAACAGGAGTCCAATATAATGACGGAAATGAGGATGCAACCGAACTGGTAGGAAGAAAATTATTTAAACCAAGAAAAAATATAGATCACTTTTATTTGAACGATACACAGACAAGTTTCGATATATTTGAAAAAAAGAAGATACACCGGACAAGAGATATAAAATTATATCAATCTCCATATTGTTTTCTGGCAAAAGGTGTGGATCCTAAGACTTACAAAATGAGAGCTGTGTGCTATGAGGGAGAAAGTTTCGTATTTCCGGAAACAATATATGGAATCTGTGGTAACAAAGAGCAGACAGGATTATTATATGTTCTGGCGGGATTGTTTAACTCATCTCTATATGCATATTACAATTTTATGACAGGTGCTTCGATGGGGATAGACAGAAGGCAGCGTTTTGTAAAAGACGTGCTCCGTTTTCCTTTCCCAGAAAAGAACCTAAAAAAAATAGAGGAGTGCAGCAGAGAACTACATCAATTAAAAAAACAGATTATGATTCCAGAAGAAATGATAGAGAAAAAACAAAGTGAACTGGATGAAATAGTGGCAGATGCTTTTGGAATGAAAGATAATGTGTATTTCAAGTATGCAATAGAAGTCATGATCCCTATGATTGCCGGAAATACTGATATAGGCATAGAACGGACAGAAGAAAATGAGATGTATGGGAGATATGCAAAAATATTCTATGATTATTTTGCAGACATATATGAGGAACAAAAAAAGTTTGTGCATATTAAGCTATATACAAATTTAAAGGGTGGATTTGCAGCATTAGAACTGATGCTGACGGACAATTCCTGTGGAGAGAAAATAGAGGTTGATGAGTCAGAATGTGCAGCTGAGATATATCAGGTTTTTTATGCAAAATATAATGATGTGTTTTACAAGAGGCTCGATCATTACTGGTTTGAAGAAAACAGATTTTTTATTGTGAAAGCAGCCGGAAAAGAACGTTGGCATGAAGCAAATGCATACATGGATATTGCAGAAGTTACAGCCAGAATACTGTCAGAATAGAGGTGTACTATGAACAGGTTTGGAGAGAAAAACAAAATCATTCTGGCTGAAAATAAGCAGAAAAAAATAATAAAAATGTTGTTATTGTCGTGTCATGCCTTAAAAAGTGATTTTGAACTCACAGGGCGCAAACTTCCGGATGATGAGGGAGCGATCACTTATTATCTTATAGAGGAATATCTCGACAATGATGATTTCCGGCGAAAAAACAAAATGGAGTTTATCAATATCAGATTCATACCGGAATATCCGGAGAACTATAACAAAGATAAAGCCAATTATAAAGGAAGACTTGATATGAAAGTCATTGGCGAGGACTTTCTTCATGACCGCAATACATATGCCGTGATAGAATGTAAGAGGCTTGATGGCGAGAGCCATTTAAAACGTGAATACGTGAAAGAAGGTATTGACCGTTTTGTGGGGATGCTGCAGGGAGAGATAAAGTATTTACGGCATACCGGAATGGATATGATGCTTGGGTATATTGTGAAAGATGAAGATATGGATAAAGTTCTTACGGATATTAATGATTATCTGGGGAAAAAATACAAATCAAATTGCACAAAGAGCATCACGGAAAAACAGAAGGAAGATGAATGGATGCTTGGAGACAGCATGTTTCAGTGCGTTGATGGCAATGAGCGCCAGATGGAGCATATGTTCTATAAACTGCATACAATCATCGAGTCCGAAAAGGGCATTAACACCTTAGAAAATAAAAATTAAAAAAGGGGTTAAGTATCTCCCACTTATGCCGATATACATTACAAGTAAGCAAAGAATGCTACTTCGTGAAAGCCGAAATGAAGCGTACGGTCAGAGTAGGAACGTTCACAAATAAAACAAATCTACTTCAGCATGGATGCTGAAACCCAATTCAAGGAGGAAAAATATTATGGCAATGGTAGTACAGCACAATCTTACAGCGATGAACGCTAATCGTCAGCTTGGTGTAACAACAGGAGCACAGGCAAAATCTTCAGAGAAATTATCTTCTGGTTACAGAATCAACCGCGCAGGTGATGATGCAGCAGGTTTAAAGATTTCTGAGAAAATGAGAAGTCAGATCCGTGGTCTTAACAAAGCATCTGACAATGCACAGGATGGTATTTCTTTGATCCAGACAGCAGAAGGTGCTTTAAACGAAGCTCATTCTATCTTACAGAGAATGAATGAATTAGCAGTTCAGGGTGCTAATGATACAAACCAGTCTATCGACCGTGATGCAATCAATCAGGAGTTAGAGGCATTAACAGATGAGATAGATAGAATTTCTCAGACAACCCAGTTTAACAAACAGAATCTGTTAGATGGTAACTTCAAAGAGAAAAAACTTCAGGTTGGAGCAAATGCTAATCAGAACATTGAAATCAGTATTGATTCTATGAATGCAGATGCACTTGGTCTTGGAAAAGAACAGGTAAAACAGGGTGGAACAACTCCTACAGCAGTAAAATACCAGGGAATGTCTTATGGATACCAAACAGACAAAACTGCTACATCAAATAAAAAACTAGCAATTTCCCAGTTTAAGAAATCCATTGAAGGCAAGACAGTAAGTGATAATTTTACAGCTCAGTATGACAATACGACAGGTTCTATTTATTACAAAGCAACAATTGATGGAAAAGAGAAAAAATTCGGAAAAGCTTCTGCTGCATTAGATGCCTATGTAAAAGATCAAAAGAAAATTGCATCAAAAGCTATTAGTGAAGATTTCCAGAAATATGTTCAGACAACAGCTACAGAAGCAACAACGGGTACTACAGGTGAGACGCGTTATGGTGCCCGCGTAGACGATTATAAAGCTGCAAATAATACTATTACAAAGGTACAGGATGCTATTAACAAAGTATCTACACAGCGTTCTGCATTAGGAGCTTTACAGAACAGATTAGAGCATACAGTTGCAAATCTGGACAATGTATCTGAGAATACATCATCCGCAGAGTCTCGTATCCGTGATACAGATATGGCAGAAGAGATGGTTAACTACAGCAAGAACAACATTCTTGCACAGGCAGGACAGTCTATGCTTGCACAGGCTAATCAGTCTACTCAGGGAGTATTATCACTTCTCCAGTAATATCAAAAATAGAAAAAGAGTTGGCAGTGATGTCAACTCTTTTTTTCATAATTAGGGTGGTAAAATGAATATAAAACAAGTATATACAAAAGTGTTAAAAGCGTGCGTTGGATTTTCGGTGTATGGAACTAAAACAGTAGAAGCGGAAACAAAAGAATTATTACCTTTGTTAAATGAATTTTATGAACAGTTTTTAAGAGAGAATTTATTTGAGATTGATAAAAAAGATTATGAAAAACTTCAGTTATTATTTATTAACATAATTAGAGATTTTTCACAAGGATTGAAAAATAAAGACGTAGTTTTGTTGGAAGACGCCATGGAATATGGGTTATTGCCTTTTCTGGAAATATTCATGGATGAAGATGAAGTGTCAAGGCTAAAGGAGGAAAGCGTGAATGAATAGGAATATATATAAATCAAATATGCAGTTATTTGAAAAAAGCTTTCCGGGAATTGGCGAAATTATAGAGAATAGTAAAAATAAAGTTGAGAAAAATCTGGATGTGTATCTGGAACGGGCAGCGGATGGATGTAATATCATTAAAGTGAAGCAAGAAGACAGGGAACTGTATTATAGCGGAAAAAGAGAACCGACTGACAAGGCGAGAGTTGAAATTGAAAAATGGGGGAAAATCGATAAACACGCCGTAATATTTTTAATAGGTCTGGGTGATCTTGCTTTTTTAAAACAGCTGGTACGTACAATAGACACTTCCATACAACTTGTGATATATGAACCATCTTTAAATGTTTTTTTTGAAGTGATAGAGAATATCGATTTGTCATTTTTATTTGAGGACAGAATACCTGCACTGATAGTGGATGGACTTAATGGCGAGGAAAAAAAAGCAATTGTAAAAAAACTGGTAACTCTTGCGAATATAGAATTTATAAGGCATTATGAAAATAGGAGCTGTTCAGCTTTCTTTTCAGCACAGGTTATAGATTTTATGAAACTTTTAGGAAAAACAGTCGAAGATGTGATAGTCGGCAGAAATACAGAAATCAGATATTCTGCTGTCGAAATGGATAATTTATTTCATAACATAAAATATCTTTGTGAAGGATCCATTACGACACAGCTGTGCGACATTATTCCAACGAATATACCTGCAATCATTGTATCGGCTGGACCGTCATTGAATAAAAATATCATGGAATTGAAGAGAGCAAAGAATAAAGCGTTCATCGTTGCAGTGGACACTGCAGTCAGACCATTGGTAAATGCAGGAATTATTCCAGATATGTATGTGATAGTGGATGGATTAAAACCAAAAGAATTATTGGATTTTGATGAGGCAAAAAGAATTCCGTTGATGCCAAGTATTACTTCAGCGAAAGAAATTTTGGAAAATCATACTGGAAAAAAAATTTTCTGGTTTGAGGGACAGCGGTTTATCTGGAACATGATGATGATGAATGGAGTTCCGTTCAGCACGGTTTCATGTGGAGGATCTGTTGCGTGTAGTGCATTTTCACTGGTATATAAGCTTGGATTTTCCAGAATAATTTTGGTAGGTCAGGATTTGGCATTAACAGGTAATAAAACACATGCAGACGGTACTTTTAAAAGCATCATGGATGAAATTGATACAAGTCATTGTATAAAAGTTCCGGGAAACTATGAAGATGAAGTTCCTACCAGAGGAGATTTTAAGTTCTATTTAGACTGGTTTAATTACTATATCGAAGGATGTGAAGGAATTCATGTTATTAATGCTACAGAGGGTGGAGCAAAAATCGATAACACGGAGATTATGACTTTACACGATGCAATTATGAGAGAGTGTATAAAAGAAGTTGATATCGATGCGTGCTTTGAAAAATTGAAGCCTATTTTTAACGCAGAGCAACAGCATAAAGCGTTGGAATACCTTAAAACATTTCCTGAAATGTACAGGAAACTGAAAAAGAAAGTGCTAAAATTAAATAAGGAATATCAAAAAGTGAAAACGATTTGTGGTAAAAGTATAATTGATAAGAATGCATATTTAAAGGCATTGAAAAATATAAAAAATCTATCACAAGAAATTGAAAAGCATGAATTATATGATACAATATCATGTACATTAACGGTCGCAAATTATATTATTGAAAGCGAACAGTTTTATGAAGAGGATACTGTGGCTGCTGAAGGACTACAGATTGCTAAGCAAGGAATAGCTTATACAAAAATGGTAGAACAATGTATAGATTTATTTATTCCTCTCACAGAGCAAACCTTGTTGACACTATAAAACGCTGGTGCTATTAGAAGATATTATATATGTTATAAACCGAGGAGATATCGAATGACCACAACAATAATCGCTGAAGCTGGTGTAAACCACAACGGCAGTCTAAAACTGGCAAAGCAAATGATTGAGGAAGCAGCCAAAGCTGGTGCAGACTATATCAAATTTCAGACATTCAAACCGGAAAAGCTGGTTTCAAAATATGCACAGAAAGCAGAGTATCAGAAGAAAACGACAGGCAGTCAGGAATCGCAGCTGCAGATGTTGGAGAAACTGGCATTGTCATATGATGATTTTGTGGAATTGAAAAAGCATTGTGAGCAGATTGGGATTGGCTTTCTGTCCACACCGTTTGACGAGGACAGTATCCGGTTTCTTGACAGTCTGGACATGGACTTCTGGAAGATACCTTCCGGTGAGATTACAAATTATCCGTATCTGGTTCAGATTGCGCAGACAGGCCGGGATGTCGTGCTTTCTACCGGAATGTGTGATTAGAAAATAACAGGCTATATTATGAACCAGTAAAAGAATCACTGGCACTTGCCAATTACGTTGTACAGAGCGAACAGCATGAAGAACAGGATTCTTTGAAAGAAGAAGGAAGAGAAATTGCAAGACAAGGAATAATTTATACAGACATGGTAAGACAGTGTGCAGAACTTTTTGAGGAGTATACAAAGGAAACAGTTGGAAAAGCAGAGTGATTTAGAATAGAGTGACTTTTAACGACAAGGAGAATATATGGGTTTTGGAAATATTGTATCGGATGCATTAAACATAATGCGTGATGAAAAAAAGTTTTATAAAGACTATTTACCACAGGAAGCAATTACAATTGGCAGGAGAATGACCTCAGAAATTAGTGGTTTATGGGAGGATATACGAGATGAGATAATTGAATTGGTTAAGGCGGAAATACCATTAGAATCTCCATATGCGACAGTGTGGTGGTATTCGGTTTTGATTAATATAAAACATGATGAGAAATTATTTGAAGAATTTGTTATATATGTTAGAAAAAATAAGAAGGCATATTCTGTAAATACAAAGTATTTTCTGTTTTATCAAATGAAATCGTTACAATTTCGTTTTACTGAATTTAACAATGAAAAAGTACGAAAAGAATTACTGCTTTTTTTGAAGAGATAGTTGAGGAATTTTCGAAGGAAATTACAGCTCCATTGGAAAGAATTCCTCTTGAAGAGAGAAATCCGGAAAAAGCATTAATAATCACAGAGCAGTTTATTGCAATTCAACATGGACCAACCAAAACGGCATTAGATAGATGTAAGTGTTTAATGGAAAAAATGAATAAACAGGTTTTGCTGCTTAACACGACAGAGATTTTAAGCCAACTTGGCAGAATACCATTTTACAATGCTATGGAAGGTAGCTATGATGAACAGAAGAAAAATGAAACATATCAGGAATGGAAGCAAACGATAATACCTTATTTTCAATGTGATCATTGTATGCCAGAAACTAACAGATTAGATATGCTATTAAGAGAAATTCGTGCGATGGCACCAGGAACAGTTGTTTCTATTGGTGGAAGCGGTATGTTATGCAATCTCGTCAATAAAATGATTCCAGTGTTGACAGTTGGTTTATGTCCGTCTGATTTAGAATTTACAACATGTAAATACCAGACATTGGGAAGAAAGATAACGGAAAAAGACAGACGTATTTTAGACACAATAGGTTATACAGAACAAAATGTTATAGAAAGTATATTTACATCCTCTTTAAAACCACAGACAGAAACGATTGGAAGAGAAGGAATGCATATTGGTAAAGATGTATTTGCATTAGTTACAGTTGGAGCACGATTAAATGATGAAATTACAGATGACTTTCTGAAAGTATTAGAATTGGTTGTATCTGCAGATATTAATTGGGTGGTTATTGGAGAATTTTCACAACTGGAAGAACGATTGAGAAATTATCCAAATTTAAAAAAATTTACAATTAATATAGGATATTGTGACGACATTTTGTCTCGAATAGAAAATTGTGATTTATATGTTAATCCCACAAGAAAAGGGGGAGGTACATCCTGCGTGGAAGCAATGTATAAGGGACTGCCAGTTGTTAGTGTGAACTATGGGGATGTTGCTGTAAATGCTGGGGATGAATTTTGTGTTTCTGATTATGAAGAAATGAAAAAACAAATAATGAAATATTATACTGATAAAGAATATTATTCAAAAATGAGTACTAAGGCAAAAGAACGGGTAAAAATATTGCTCGATACAGAGAGCGAATTTGAACGTATTATACGAGAAGTGGAATTACGGGAAAAAACATATATCGAAGGAGATAGAGTATGAAGGATTATGGACAAATTATATCATTAATAGGTACATTGAAAACAATTTGTAATGCCATGCAGAATCAGAAATTTCAACAGGATGTAATAAATGATGTTAAAGTTGCTAGTGAACAAATTAATATGCAACTATATCATTATCCAATTTTGAAATTTCAAAAACAATATGATTTAAATTCAGATACAGACTATATACTCTTTAGAAAAGAATTGTCAACTTTACTTGATATTTGGGAAAATTCTATTATGAATAGGAAGAATAATCCGTTAGATGAGCAATTTTGGGAAATATATGATTTTGTTAAATATATAGATGAGGGTATTATCTATCAAAGAGTATTAAATCATTTTATGAATTTACCAGAAGGACTTAGAATTGAATTCTTGTCATTGCCAAAGCGTTATACTTTTTTGACAGGAAAAATTGATTTCGTGAAAAATGATTTTTCATTGATTCAAATTTATGTTGAAATGATGGTACAGAAAGTAGAAAAATACAAATGGTTTTATGAACATTTAGCAGATTATCGATCAAAACAGACATTAAATGGGGTGATAAAGTTTTGGTTTCAATTTAATCTTAATGACTTATACCGATATACAGAAAATATTTTTTCAGATTATTACGATCTTGATATTATCAGATGCACAGAGGATGATGTTTTGGTAGATCTGGGAGCTTATATCGGAGATTCTATTCAGGATTATATTGCTACATATGGTGCGTATAAGAAGATTTATGCCTATGAGATTACGCCTGGAACTTATCAGACATTGCTTAATAATTTAAAAGATTATCCGAATATAGATGCACGTCAAAAAGGTGTTGGTGCAAAACATGAAATAATGTATGTAAATGATAATATAAACGGTGCAGGCAATAAAGTACTTGATAAAGGAGATCTTGAGGTGGAAGTTGTTTGCCTTGATGAGGATATTACAGAACCAATTACAGTTGTGAAAATGGACATAGAAGGTGCTGAAACCGATGCGATTAAGGGAATGGAACGTCATATTAAGGAAGAAAAACCGAAACTTTTAGTATCAACCTATCATATACCTTCGGATATATTTGAGATTCCATATATGTTGCATGAAATGAGGGAAGACTATAAGTTTTATTTCAGATTTAATGGTCGTGGAATTTGGCCTTGCGATTATGTACTTTTTGCAGTGTAGAATTTAAAGAAATTAAGGAACAAAATAATGAAAGAGAAGACAGTATTACAAAGCATTGCTGTGATGGCGGAACAGGAACCGCATAAAATATGTATTGTGGAACAGGATAATGTTATCACATATGAACAGCATTGGAACGCAGTTCAGTTTTATGCGCAGGAACTGATACAAAACAGGATAGAAAGAGGAACAAGAATTGCAATTGTTGCAGAGCAGACAGCAAGATTTTTGACTGTTGTATCTGCGATTCATTTGGCAGGGGCAGTTGTAATTCCATTGGAAAAAAATCTGCCAGAGAACCGGATTAAGGAGATTATGCAAAGACTGGATTGCCATTGGCTGGTTTCAACAAAAAAGGCATTTGCCGATGAAAAAACACAGGTTATTGATTTAAGTAAGATTAATCCATTGATTCATGTGCAAGAAAACTTCAATATTCATATATGTTGTCCTAAAGAAGAAGAACTTGCAGATATTTTATTTACAACTGGTACGACTGGAACTCCAAAGGGAATTCAGATAACACATCGAACAAATCGTGCAATTGCTGAAAATGTAATTGACAGTACACGGCTAGAATATGATGATGTGGAATTAATCCCAACACCGATTAATCATTCCTTGGGCTTACGAAGATATTATGGGGCAATGTATCGCGGAAGTTCGATTGGAATTGTAGAAGGTGTCGTTTTTGCAGATAAATTTTTTGAAATGATAGAGAAGTATAAGATTACTGCGATAGCATTAGTTCCTGCAATGTTGTCTATATTGTTGAGGTTTTCCGCAGAACGGTTAAGTGGGCTGGATGGAAAGCTGAGATTTATAGAACTTGGTTCAGCGGCATTGTCGGATGATGATAAAATGAAGCTCTGCGAATTGCTTCCAAGCGTAAGGTTATATAATACATATGGTGCGACAGAATCTGGGTGTACCTGCATTTTGGATTTTAACCGATATAGAGATAAAAAGTTCTGTATTGGACGTCTTACTATTAATACAAAAATACATTTTGTGGATGAAGATGGAAAAGAGTATCAAGCAGACCAGAATAATCCGGGATGCTTGGTATTTGAAGGACCAATGAACATGAAAGGATACTGGAAGGAACCGGAATTGAATGCCAGCATTTTAAAAAATGGAAAGATTTACACGGATGATGTAGGATACTGCGGAGAGGATGGAATGATATATCTTCTTGGGCGTAAGGATGATGTTATTAACAGTGGAGGAAATAAAATCGCACCGCAGGAGATAGAGAACGTCGCTATGGAATATGGAAAAATTAAGGAGTGTGCATGTGTTCCGGTGAAAGATTTACTTGCAGGAGAGATACCAAAATTATTTGTAGTCATGAAAGATGGGGAAATTTGTCAGAAAGAGGAGATATTGACATACCTTTCCAAACACTTGGAGTTTTATAAGGTGCCTAAAGCACTGGAGGTAATTGATGTACTTCCGAGAACATTTAACGGAAAAATTATGAGAAAAAAATTAAAGGAGCGATAAGGGACCAATGATAGAGGATATTAAAAAAATAATTGAATTGATAAGGAAAGTGAAACCATCGTTAGCTGTTGTTGATGAAAGTACTATTTTGAATGAAGGGGCATTGGATTCACTTGATATTATTACACTAGTGTCACTTTTAGAAGATATGTTTCACATAAAAATAGATGGTGTTTGTTTGAAACAGGAAAATTTTGCAACCGCACAATCTCTATATGAAATGGTGCAGGATATAAAAAAATGCGATAAGTAAAGGGAGGTCATTTATGAAAAAAATATATAGAAATTTATTGTTTGTCATGGTTTTGATATGCACTATGTTTGTGTCGGTAACAGCTTGCGGAACGAGTTCTAATCGGGTAATCCGTATAGCACAGACGGGTGTATATGTATCTGCAACAGCACAGATTATGAAGGAAAAGGGATTTTTAGAACAATATTTGCCAGAGGATGTTACAGTTGAATGGAATCAGATTGCGACAGGACCGGATATCCGGGAAGCTATCCTAGCGAAAAAGATTGATCTGGCAGATTTCTCTTTAATGACCTATATTGCTGCATATGAGAATAATCTTCCACTATCAATTGTATCTTTTTCGGGATCAACTCCGATTAATGTATATAGTAATAATCATACGATTACTGGGGTGGAAGATTTTACAGCGGATTCCAAAATAGCAATTACGAATAAGAGTACAAATCTTCATATAGCTTTTTTAGCATATTGTGAGGAAAATTATGGATATGCAATGAAATTTGACAATTGTCTGTCACCTATTCCAGCGGCTGATGCAATTGCTTCTTTACAAACAGCTGCTGACTATGATGGTGCAATATTTTCATTTCCGATGATGATTAAAGCAGAGGAAAATGATAAATTAAATTTAATTGCGGATATGTCGGATATAGTCAATGATTATAGTATTGGTGATGTATTTGTTGCACATTCTGATTATATGGATAAGAACCCGGATATTATAGAAGCCTTTTCGAAAGCACAGGATGCCACATTGGATTATATTTCAGAGAATCCAGAGGAATGTGCTGAAATTCTGTCTTCATTATATGGAGTGGCGAAGGAAGAAGTAGAAGAAGTATTGGAGAAATTGCCACCGAAAAAAGAGGTTGTAGGATATGATAAACAGGCGGCACTACTATATAAAACAGGCATTTTGAAAAAAGAACCAACAAAGTTTGAAAATATCCCAAATTACGAAAATATACCAAAGTAAAGGAACAGATATGTCAAAGATAAAAGAATCCAAAACTCTGCAAAATGTATTATGGACAATTTTGATTTTGCTTGTATGGGAGATAGTTTCGAGAACTGAAATTGTAAATAGTTACATTTTGCCACCATTTTCAACTGTTGTAACACAGATGCTAACGGAATTGGTACAGGGGAATCTTTTGTTACAGATTTTAAATTCATTATATATTGTATTATTAGGTTTTTTGATTAGTTTTGTCATTGCAAGTATAGTTACAATTGGGTGTGTTTATTCTAAAATATTTGAAAGCTTTTTTATGACTTTATGCACATTGTTTAATCCATTGCCAGGAATGGCAATCCTGCCACTGATTATGATGTGGTTTGGTGTTGGAAATGGTGCAATGCTGGCATTGATTGTGCATGGAGTGTTGTGGCCATTGGTTACAAATTTACTTAGTGGATTTCGGACGGTGCCAGTTGTGTATAAGGAATGGGCTGAAAATATAAATATGACTCCAATTCAGATATTTAAAGATATTTATGTTTTTTCTGTTATGCCATATGTGATTTCCGGGTTAAGAATTGGATGGGGAAGGGCATGGAGAGCTTTAATTAGTGCAGAAATGGTATTTGGAATGATTGGTTCTTTAGGAGGAATTGGATATTATATTTATGTAAATCGTGCCTACGCAAATATAACAAATGTAATGGTAGGTGTCCTTATCATTATTATTATAGGAATCTTAGTTGACACGTTGCTGTTCCGAACAATTGAAAAACATACTGTAGAAAAATGGGGAGGGCAGAAGGCGTGAATGACTACATTTTGACAATAGAAGATATCGGAAAAGCTTTTAAAACAGAGGAAGGAACACAAGAGGTTTTAAAGGATATAAGTTTGCAAGTTGAAAGAAACAAAGTTTTGTGTTTACTTGGGTATTCCGGATGTGGAAAAACAACATTGTTAAGAATTATTTCGGCATTGGATGTGGCGGATTATGGACAGGTCATTGTTGAAGAACAGAAATATGAAAAAATGTCAAAAGATATTTTGCTTCTTTTTCAGGACTTTAATCAGCTCTTTCCATGGAAATCTATATTGGAAAATATTGTGCATGCTCTGACTATTACGAAAAGCGTTACGAATAAGGAACAGGCAGTTTTAGAGGCAGAGAATGTGTTACAAGAGGTTGGATTATATGAATATCGGAATCGTTTTCCTCAACAGCTTTCAGGGGGAATGAAGCAGAGAGCAGCAGTAGCAAGAGCATTAGCCCTCAAACCGAAGGTTTTGTTAATGGATGAGCCATTTGCAAGTTTGGACATGGTAACAAGACACAATTTGCAAAAACTGATTCGGGAAAAGAGCAAAAAATATGGTATTACGGTTATATTTGTAACACATGGTGTTGAAGAAGCTGTGTTAACAGGTGATACGATTGTGATTATGAAAGCTAATCCGGGTCGGATAGGAATGGTTTTAGATAACTCGTATATTCGTTCAGGTGATAACCTAGATAAAATGAAGTTAATGTCGATTATTATGGAACAGCTTAACAATCAAAGCGAGCAGGAAGAACAAAAAAATGGAAATTAGATTGGCAACAAGCAATGATATTCCTGGGATTATGGAATTTATTAAGAACAATTGGAATGAAAATCATATATTAGCAAATAGTGTTGAATTTATGAAATATCAGCATTTAAGTGCAGATGGAAGATTTACATATGTAATTGCAGAAGAAAATAATACAATTTATGGAATAGAAGGATATATTTTACTAAACCATAAAGAGAATCCAGATATTGCGGGAGCATTATGGAAAGTAATTCCAAATAAATATTTTATGCTAGGAAAGCAGATTCGTGATAGATTAATGCAATTAACTAATTGTAGATATATGTGTTCTCCGGGAATTAATATGAATACATCTGGGCGAGTACTTGGAATGTATGGTCAGACAGTTGAAAAAATGGAACATTATTATCGATTGAATGCTAATATTGAATATAAAATTGCAAAGGTACAACAAGAGAATATTATACATACAAAAGAAGAGGCGAGAATACTCAAACAAATAGTTAAATTTGATGAAATAGATAATGCTTTATCAGAGAGTTATTTGCAAACGAAGACACCTTATAAAGATAAAGAATATTTAAAACATAGATATTTTGAGCATCCGGTTTATCAATATAAAATTTATCAAATAGATCAATTTAGTGAAATATCATTTGTGGTCATAAGAGAGGTGGAAACTTGTTTCGGCAAAATTGCAAAAATTATTGATTTTGTTGGATGTGATGCAGAATTGATTGGTTTGGAAGCGGAGTGGGATCGACTTATGCAGGAAAATAAGTGGGAATATATTGATTTATACTGTTATGGAATCGAGGATAATATTTTGAAGCGGTCGGGATTTTTGAAAAGAACAGAAAATGATCCTAATATAATACCAAATTACTTTGAACCGTTTGAGCAAAAAAATGTAGACATTTATTTTGTTAGTAATGTTATGGAAAATTTGCATTTATATCGTGGGGATGGAGATCAGGATAGACCAAGCAAATGGAAATAAAGGAGAAGAGAATGTCAAAATTACATATTGTAATGTATCATTATGTTCGTGAACTACAAGTGAGCAGATATCCAGAGATAAAGGGATTAGAGTATTCATTGTTTGAGCAGCAACTTAAATTCTTCAAAAAAAATTTTCATGTGGTAACGATGGAACAAGTAATTGCCTATATGGAAAAAAAGAATCTTTACCAGAACGGGCAGTTCTTTTGACGTTTGATGATGGCTATATAGATCATTTTACATATGTATTTCCGATGTTAATGGAATTTGGAATGCAGGGGTCTTTTTTTGTGCCAGGAAAGGTATTTACAGAGCATTGCCTACTAGATGTAAATAAAATTCATTTTCTATTGGCAAGTGCTCCAATTGAAGTATTATATGAGGAATTGTTGCGACAGCTGAATTTTTATCGAGGTCAGGAATGGCAGTATGAAGAAAATCAAGAACTCATACAAAAATATGCGATAGCAAACAGATGGGATTGTAAAGAAACGATTTTTTTCAAACGCATTCTGCAGGTTGTTCTTCCAGAGGAATTAAGGGGAATAATTGTAGATGCACTTTTTCAAAAATATGTGAATGTTTCAGAAAATGTAATTGCACATGAGTTATACATGAATTATGATCAAATGAAACTTATGAAAAAAAGTGGAATGTATTTTGGCGTTCATGGATATGATCATTATTGGATGAATAGGTTGCCTTTAGAAAGGGTAGAAGATGATATTGATAAAGCACTGGAAAGTATGGCTGGCTTGATTGATATTAAAAAATGGGTTATTAACTATCCGTATGGTTCATATAGTCAAGATATATTTAAAAAACTAAACGATAAAGGAACTGTCCTAGGCTTGTCTACGGATATTGGGATAGCGGATTTGGATAAGGATAATCGATTTGCATTGCCAAGATTAGATACAAACGACTTTCCACCTAAGAGTCAAAATTATCTTTTGAATAAATTGTACGATTTTAAATAAATTATATTGAACTTTGCAATTGTATATTGATAAAACAAATGAATAGGAGAAAGCTTTGCATATTATAATAATCGCCGAAGCTGGTGTAAACCACAACGGCAGCTTAAAACTTGCGAAACAAATGGTAGAGGAAGCAGCCAAAGCTGGTGCAGACTATATCAAATTTCAGACATTTAAACCGGAAAAGCTGGTTTCCAAATATGCACAGAAAGCAGATTATCAGAAGAAAACGACAGGCAGTCAGGAATCGCAGCTGCAGATGTTGGGGAAACTGGCATTGTCATATGATGATTTTGTGGAATTGAAAAAGCATTGTGAGCAGATTGGGATTGGCTTTCTGTCCACACCGTTTGACGAGGACAGTATCCGGTTTCTTGACAGTCTGGACATGGACTTCTGGAAGATACCTTCCGGTGAGATTACAAATTATCCGTATCTGGTTCAGATTGCGCAGACAGGCAGGGATATCGTACTTTCTACCGGAATGTGTGAGATGGATGAGATAGCGGATGCAATGAAAGTATTGGAAGAGAATGGAGCAGGGAATATTTCGCTGCTCCATTGTAATACGGAATACCCGACACCATACGAGGATGTAAATTTGCTGGCAATGAAGCAGATGCGTACAGCCTTTAAAAAGCAGGTGGGATATTCGGATCATACGGTTGGGATTGAAGTTCCGATCGCAGCCGTGGCATTAGGTGCTGAAATTATTGAAAAGCATTTTACATTAGATAAGAATATGGAAGGTCCGGATCACAAAGCAAGTCTCGAACCACAGGAGTTGGCACAGATGGTCAGTGCTATCCGCCATATTGAGAAAAGTCTTGGGGACGGCAATAAGAAGAGAACTGCTTCTGAGCAGCATAACATAGTGGCTGCAAGGAAGAGCATTGTCGCCAAATGTGCGATTTCTAAGGGAGATATTTTTACAGAGGCAAATCTTACGGTCAAAAGACCGGGAAGTGGGATAAGCCCGATGAAGTGGAAAGAACTGATTGGTACAAAAGCACAAAGAGATTATGCGGAAGATGAAATAATATAGAACAGATAAAAGTGGATGGATTTTATATGAAGAAAATTGCAGTGGTTACCGCAACGAGAGCAGAATATGGGATTTTACGACCGTTAATATATCGTTTACAAGAAGAAACAGAGTTTGAATTACAATTGATCGTTACCGGTATGCATTTATCTGAAAAGTATGGCAATACTCAAGCAGAGATAGAGAAAGATAAAATCCCTGTTTTTAAAAAAATCCCCATTTTGGAAGACGGAAACAGTGCGTATGATATTTCAGTCACAATGGCAAATGCACTTTGCAGATTTGCAGGATATTTCAGGGACGAAAAACCGGACATGGTAATTGTTCTTGGGGATCGGACGGAGATATTGGGCATATGTGCGGCTGCTATGAATGAGGGAATTCCGATTGCACACCTGCACGGAGGAGAACTGACAGAAGGTGCAGTGGATGATTGTATACGGCATGCAGTGACAAAGATGAGTTATTTGCATTTTACAGCATCTGAAACGTACCGGAAGCGAGTGATCCAATTGGGAGAATCACCGGACAGGGTATTTAATGTCGGAGCTTTAGGCGTGGAAAATATTTTGCATACTCAATTGTTTTCCTACGAAGATATGTGTAGAGAAATAGGGATTCCAAACGATCAGAAATATGTTGTTGTAACATTCCATCCGGTAACACAGGAGCCGGGAGAAGAGGAACACCAGACGCAGGAATTAATAGCGGCAATGAGGGAGAAATCCGGGTATTTTTATTTGATAACGAAAGCAAATGCAGATGCTGGCGGACAGAGAGTGAACGAATTATTGGAAAATTTTTCAGAGAAAGTACCTAATGCGAAATTAGTATCATCCTTGGGAATGGTCCGATATTTAAGTGCATTAAAATACAGTGAATTCGCATTAGGGAATTCTTCAAGTGGGATGATTGAGGCACCTGCACTTGGGATTCCGACAGTTAATATTGGAGAGCGGCAAAGAGGTCGGCTGATGGCAGATACGATTGTGCAGTGCAAACCGGAGAAAGAACAGATTCTTGAGGCGATGGATGAAGCTGCTGTGATGCCACATAGGGTATCGACACTTTATGGGGATGGAGAGACATCCTCCAAAATTGTAGCAATATTAAAGAATTTTTTGTTTAATAATAAAATTAATTTGAAAAAGAAATTTTACGATTTGGAGTAGTATGAGAAACATAGCGATTATACCGGCCAGAAGTGGCTCAAAGGGATTGAAAGACAAAAATATTAAAGAATTAAATGGAAAACCATTAATGGCATATACAATTGAGGCTGCATTAGAATCAGGGATATTTGATTGTGTGCATGTTTCAACAGATAGTGAGAAATATGCTGAAATAGGAAGACAGTTTGGTGCGGATGTTCCTTTTTTGAGGGATTCCGAACTGGCCGGAGACAGGAGCAGTACCTGGGATGCATTACGTTATGTGGTGCAGGAGTACCGGAAAAGAGGAAAAGAATTTGAACTGGTAACTCTGCTACAGCCAACTTCTCCGATGAGAAACGCCCGGAATATCAGGGAAGCATATGAGGTATTTGAACAGAAATCTGCGGATGCGGTCATTAGTATTTGCGAATTAGAGCATTCCATTCAGATATGTAATAAATTAGGCGAAAATGGTTCTATGTGTAATTTTATTGACAGCAATAAAGTTGGAGCCAGACAATTGTCAGATACTTATTATCGACTGAATGGAGCAATCTACATTCAGAAAACAGAGCTGCTGATGAATAAGCAGAATTTTTATAACGAAAACTCGTATGCCTATATTATGGATCAAAGACATTCTGTTGATATTGACAATGAACTTGATTTTTTATTTGTAGAGGCGTTAATGACAAGTAAAAAAGATTAATTTTTGTAGTAAATCATCCGATATACATAGTGCAGCCTATCATGGAGCGATAGGGAAAAGAACATGGAGGTTCATCTATGAAAACGGAACAGTTAATGACATTTCTGATTTCCCCGGAACAGACGGTCGTAGAGGCAATGCAGAAGATTGATGCGAATGCAAAGGGGATTCTTTTTATTACCAATACAGATAGAAAATTAATAGGGGCGATCACCGATGGAGATATACGCCGCTGGCTGATCAAGACAGGAAACCTGCAGGAACAGATAAGCCGCCTTATGAACCGCAATCCTAAGTCCGTGTATCGAAGGGAAGCAGCGTCTGCGCAGGATGTGATGAGACGATATTCGATCACTGCATTGCCTGTGCTCAATTCAAAAGGGATCGTGATTGACATTCTTTTTGAACAGGAGCAGAAAACTGAGGTGAGGGAAGGAAGTCTCTCATTAGACAAAGTGCCGGTAGTCATTATGGCAGGAGGGAAAGGAACCAGATTATATCCCTATACCAAGATTCTTCCAAAACCGTTAATTCCAATTGGAGATATTCCAATTATGGAGCGTATTATTGATAAATTCAGGGATGTTGGTGTGACTGATTTTTATGCAACGGTCAATTACCGTAAAAATATGATAAAGTCTTATTTTACAGATACTGCAAAAGATTATGAACTCAAGTATGTGGAAGAGAATCAGCCGTTAGGGACAGCGGGAAGTTTAAGACTGATTGAAGAAGATTTTAAACAGCCATTTATCGTGACGAACTGCGATATATTGATCCATGCAGATTACGAAGATATCTACCGGTATCACAGGGAAAGCGGGAATGAACTGACAATCGTTTCTGCACTAAAGAATATTGTGGTTCCTTATGGTGTTATCCATTCGAGTGAAAACGGTGCAGTGCAGTCTATGGAGGAAAAACCCAAATTATCATATTTTGTCAATACGGGTATGTACATATTGAATCCGGACTTGAAAAAAGAAATTCCGGAGAACACATTTTACCATATGACGGATCTTACGGATAAATTATTGAAAGAAAATCGCAAAGTTGGCATGTATCCGATTAGTGAGGATTCATTTCTGGATATGGGTGAGTTCGAAGAAATGCACCGTATGGAAAAGAAACTGGATCTGAAGTCAGAGTAGTGAAGGCAGTAAATTAGCGGATTTCAATATAGATAGAAGAGCGAGGGATACGGAATGAAGAAAGTACTTGTAACAGGAGCAGATGGATTTATTGGAAGCCATCTGACAGAAAGCTTATTAGAAAAAGGTTATGATGTAAAGGCATTTACATATTACAACTCATTTAATACATGGGGCTGGCTGGATACTTTACCAAAAGAAAAATTAGATCAGATTGAAGTATTTAGTGGGGATATCAGAGATCCCAATGGTGTGCGTGAAGCAATGAAAGGTGTGGATCAGGTGTTTCATCTTGCGGCATTGATCGCCATTCCATTTAGTTATCACTCACCGGATTCTTATGTGGATACCAATATTAAGGGTACATTGAATGTTTTACAGGCAGCAAGGGATTTGGGAACAGAGAAAATTATGGTGACATCTACTTCCGAGGTATACGGAACGGCACAGTATGTTCCGATTGATGAGAAGCATCCGTTTCAGGGGCAGTCTCCGTATTCAGCAACAAAAATTGGGGCAGATCGTCTGGCAGAGAGCTTTTACCGCAGCTTTAATCTTCCGGTTGCAATTGTCCGGCCATTTAATACCTTTGGACCGAGACAATCGGCAAGAGCGGTCATCCCGACGATCATTACACAGCTTTTGGCAGGTAAAGAAGAGATCAAACTTGGTTCTTTGACTCCGACAAGGGATTTTAATTATGTGAAAGATACAGCAGCAGGATTTATAGCAATCGCAGAGTCGGATAAGACCATCGGACAGGAGATTAATATAGCGACACAGCGGGAGATTTCCATTGGAGATCTTGCAAAGGAAATTATTGCACAGATTAACCCGGATGCAAAAATTGTATGTGATGAGCAGCGTTTACGTCCGGAAAAGAGTGAGGTAAATCGCCTGCTTGGAGCGAATGCGAAGATAAAAGAATTGACAGACTGGAAGCAGCAGTACACCTTTGAACAGGGGATTGCAGAGACGATCGCATGGATCAGACAGAATATGGATGCATATAAGACAGATATTTATAATGTGTAGAAGCTATCATGATGTAAACTGGATTACTGTGCAAGATTGACAGATGTGTTTTTACTAAAGGAAAGAAGGAAGAAGAAAGTGAGTCGATTTATACCATTGTCAATTCCGAATTTTGAGGGAAATGAGAGAAAATACGTAGATGATGCAATAGATCAGGGCTGGGTATCTACAGGCGGAGCCTATATTACAAAACTAGAAGAGCAGATGGCAGGATTTCTTCATGTAGAGAAAGTGGCTGCCTGCCAGAGCGGCACATCTGCATTACATTTGTCGTTATTAGAATGTAATGTACAGCCGGGAGATATGGTGATTGTGCCGACATTGACGTTTATTGCAGCAGTGAATCCGGTGCATTATCAATTTGCAGAGCCTGTATTTATGGATTGTGATGACAGCTTATGCATGGACCCGGTCAAATTGCGGAAGTTTTGTGAAAAAGAGTGCCATGTAGAACAAAAACAATTAATTCACACGGCTTCTGGCAAGAAAATAAAAGCGGTTATTGTAGTGCATGTGTTTGGAAATCTGGCAGATATGGAAAGCATTATGGATATAGCGGAAGCGTATCATTTGAAGGTGATAGAAGATGCCACGGAGGCGCTGGGTTCCCGTTACACGGAGGGACGTTTTGCCGGAAAGTATGCGGGAACGATCGGAGATTTTGGAGCATACTCATTTAATGGGAATAAGATCATTACAACCGGTGGTGGCGGTGCAGTGACAGCAAAAGATGCAAAAACAGTTGCACATATGCAGTATATTTCCACACAGGCAAAGGATGATCCGCATTATTATATTCATAATGAAGTTGGATATAATTATCGCATGACCAATTTACAGGCAGCGCTTGGAGTGGCGCAGATGGAAGAATTACCTGAATTTATAAAGAGAAAACACAGCAATTATGAATTATATCAGAAATTGTTTGAAGGATTTACGTTTGGAAAATTACTTGGTTTTCGAGAAGGAACATATTCAAATCAGTGGTTTTATTCGCTTGAAATTCCAATGGAAAGAGTGAATGGTTCTTTAAGGGATATCATCACGAAGCTGCAGGAAAGAGGTGTACAGACAAGGGCGATCTGGGGATTGATCCATGAACAGCTGCCGTATCAGAATGCGATAACATATGAGATGGAGAAAGCACCTTATTATAGTACATGTATCCTGAATTTCCCAAGCAGCACACAGATCACGGAAGATGATATTGTTTATGTTGTGGAACAGATCAAGGATGTACTAATGTCATAAGGGATGGAAAAATGCAGGATATTATTTTAGTTGGTTCCGGTGGCTGTATGAGGGAAATTGTGTGGCAAATACAGGAACAGAATAAATCGGCAGAAAATTGGAATATATTAGGATATGTTGATAGAATACCGCCGGAAGAACACAGCAGCGTTACAGTGGGGAATCAAATCATAAAGTATATTGGAAATGATGAGTATTTACTGGCAAGAACAGAATTAACCAACGTGGCAGTTTGTGTGGGAGAGCCAAAGCTTCGAAAAAAAATTGTAGAGAAATTGAAAAATAATAAAAATATTATTTTCCCGAACATAATACTTGGTGATACAAGAATTTGTGATGATGTGCAGATGGGGAAAGGCTGCATTATCAGTATGGATGCAAGAATCTCAACCAATGTAACGCTTGGGAGTTTTGTTTTTATGAACACCGGAAGTAAAGTATGTCATGATGGAAAGTTAGGTGATTATGTAACCTTAAGTCCGGATGTCACATTAGCAGGAAATGTGATAGTCGGCGACAATACAGAAATTGGTATGGGTGCAAATGTGATACAGGGGATTACGATTGGAACGAATACTGTGATTGGTGCAGGTTCGGTAGTCGTGAGAGATGTGGAAGATCATTGTAAGGCAGCCGGAGTACCAGCAATAAAGATATAAATGCTGTGAGGTCTATCCATTTAATTTTATATTTTTGTAATTGGAGAAATTCTTAGCATATTAATTCTATAGAAGGAGAATTTAAAACCATTAATCCTGAATTATTGTAAGCGATTATACATCGCTTACGAAAAAAGTTGTAAAGTGGTGTAAAATGATATAAAATATGCGATAACAGATCAGAAAATGAGAGGATCGGGAAGAAAAGTCATATGTCAAAGCTATATATTTCAATGTATCATTATACAAGGGATCTTAAAAATTCCAGATATCCGGATATCAAAGGGTTAGATAGTTCGTTATTCCGGGAACAGATCCTGTTTATGAAAGAACATTTTCATATTGTAACAATGGAAGAAGTAATGGAGGCGGCAGGCGGTCATTATGAACTGCCGGATGATGCATTGTTATTGACATTTGATGATGGCTACATTGATAATTATACATTTGCTTTTCCAGTGTTAGATGAATTAGGTGTGCAGGGGTCATTTTTTATACCCGGCAAGACATTTACAACATATGAATTATTAGATGTCAATAAGATACATTATCTGCTTGCAAGTACAGATATCCATATTATTTTAAAAGATCTGTTAGAACGTATGGATCATTACAGAGGGAATGAATATTCTTATGCTTCTAATGAGGAATTATTTCAGGAATATGCAAAGAGCAACCGCTTCGACGGCAAAGAAGTGATCTTTGTGAAAAGAATGTTGCAGACGGTTTTGCCAGAAGAACTGCGTAATCGTATTGCAAGTGAGTTGTTTGCAAAGCATGTAGGTATTACAGAGCAGCAGTTAGCACATGAATTATATATGACGAAAGAACAGATACGCACGCTAAAACGTCATGGAATGCATATTGGTGTGCATAGATATGATCATTACTGGTTAGGGAATCTTTCAAAAGAGAAGATGCAGCAGGATATGCAGAAAGCGCTGGTGATCATGGATGAATTTATTGATAATCAGAAATGGGCAATGAATTATCCTTATGGAAGTTATAATGAAGATGTGATCCGTTATGCAAAAGAAAACGGTGCATGTGTAGGAGTGACGACAGAAGTACGGATCGCAGATCTAGAAACCGACGATGTGATGAAACTGCCGCGCTTAGACTGCAATGATTACCCGCCAAAGAGCGAAAATTACAAGAGAATGGGACAGGCTTAGAGATACGGCTTGGATATGGGCGAATGACGATGAACAGATTTGATGAGAAATATATTTTTAAAATTGCAGATATGGAAGAACTAGACGATATCATGGGATTTATCAGGGAATATTGGAATAAAGACCATATATTAGCTAACGATAAAGATTTTTTCTTATATGAATTTCAAAACGGTGATAAATTAAACTATTTTTTGGCAAGGAACAAAGAAACAAATGTGATAGAAGCCATTATGGGATTTTATCCATATCAGAAAGAGATGAAGCCGAAAGAGAGCTGTTTTTCCGGCGGAATCTTAAAAGTATATTCGAAATGTGCAGTTCCGATGTTAGGAGTAGAAATGCTTAGGAGGATATATGCCCTTATGCAGCAGAGAGCATATATTGGAAATGGTGCAAATCCCGTTACAGCACTTCCGTTAGAAACCAGAGTCTTAAGGCACCATGGAGGAAGGCACAGACATTTTTATATCTTAGATAAGCGTGATGAATATAAGATCGCAAAGATCATAAATCAACCGGAGATCATGAGCAGTTTTTGCACTTTGCAAAAGCCCCTTACAGAGTATCAGAACGTAGAAGAAATGTATCAGGTGTTTGATGATACCGCTTTTAGGGAGAGAATCCCATATAAGGATGCGTGGTATGTACAGAAAAGATATTTTTCCCATCCGATCTACCATTATCAGATGTTTGGTATCGGAACAAAGACAGTACTTGTAGGACGGGAAGTCAGCCAGAATGGAGCAAAAGTATTCCGGCTTGTGGATATCTTAGGAGATGTGACAGAGATCCGGTATGCAGGAGCAGCATTGCGTGAACTGATCGGGCGTAACGGATATGAATATATAGATCTGTATGAGCATGGTGTACCAGAAGACGCATTAAAAGAGGCAGGCTTTGTGGAAAGAACAGAAAATGACAGCAAGATCATTCCAAACTATTTTGAACCGTTTGTACAGAAGAATATTGAGATCTATTATCATACAGATGCAGAAGATGCAGTGATCTTTAAGGCAGATGGAGATCAGGACAGACCAAATTTTCGATAGGAGCAGTAGTCATGGATAAGGTAGAACAGATTCAGCAGATGGCAAAGCGGATGCGTTTGCAGGCACTTCATATGGCATATCGGGCTGGCAAAACCGGTGCACATCTTGGCGGTGGTTTATCCTGTATAGAGATCCTTGCCACATTATATGGCGGATGTGCCGCAATAGATGCGAAAAATCCACTCTGGGAAGAACGGGATCGTATACTGATCGGAAAAGCACATGCCGTACTCGCATATGATACAGCTTTGTATGAAATGGGCTTTTTAACGCAGGAAAATTTAGATTCCTTTGAGCAGGATGGTTCCGATCTTGTCGGACATCCGATGAGAAACCTGCAGCATGGAATCGAATTTTCCGGTGGAAGTCTGGGAATGGCTTTATCCGTAGGCTGCGGCATGGCATTAGATGCAAAGGTGAAAGGGAGAAAACACCGGGTATACGTTCTTTTAGGTGATGGAGAATGTGAAGAAGGTGCCATCTGGGAGGCTATGATGTCGGCAGCTAAGATGAAGCTTCATAACTTGACAGTGATCATAGATAATAATCATTTACAGTATGATGGAAAGACAGAAGAAGTCGGTGGTTTTACAGATATAGAGGCTAAATTAAAGGCGTTTGGATTTATGACGATCACCTGTGACGGACATGATGTAAGCAGCCTGTTACAGGCATTTTCGCAAAAGAGTGATGATCAGCCGATCGCTATCATAGCAGATACGATAAAAGGGAAAGGTGTTTCCTTTATGGAAAATGATCCGTTGTGGCATCATGCAGAATTAAAAGAAGCAGATTATGAACGTGCAAGAGCAGAAATAGAGAAAGAGATGTGAGTATGCAGGAACTGACTAGGAGAAATTTAAGAGCATGGTCTATGTTAGGACAGCGTGGTACAGTATGTGGAGTGGCACTGATCGAGATCATGGAAGAATATCAGAACAGTTATACATTAACAGCCGATCTTGCACATTTATCAGGCTTAGACCGGGTACAGCATATGTTTCCGGAGCGGTTTGTCAATGTCGGGATCGCGGAACAGAATATGATAGGAATTGCAGCAGGATTAGCCGCAGAAGGAAATGTTGTTTTTGCAACGACATATGCGACGTTTCTGACCATGAGATGTTATGAACAGATCCGGCATCATATGGGTTATCAGCATATGAACATCAAGCTGATCGGATCGGCAGCCGGAGTAGAAATGGGAATGTCGGGTAATACACATTATACCTATGAAGATATAGCGATCATGCGTGCAATCCCGAATATTACTGTTGTATCACCCGCAGATCCGGCAGAAGCATATCAGATCATGCATCAGGCAGCAGCAACAGAAGGGCCGATGTATATCCGTCTGACCGGTGGCATGAACCAGCAGATGGTTACGAAATGTGAAGATAGTGATATCCAGATAGGAAAATCCAAAGAATTACAAAGCGGAACAGACGCAGCGGTTATTTTTGCAGGCAATATTGCAGGGACGGTACAAAAGGCGGCAGAACTGCTTGAGGGCGAAGGTATCAGTACTTCTGTGATCGATATGCATACAATCAAACCGCTAGATACCAAACAGCTTGAGAACCAGATGGGAAAAAAGATCGTCGTAACCGTAGAAGAACATAGTATCATAGGTGGATTAGGCGGAGTAGTTTCAGAATATTATGCACAGTTTGAACAGCATCCTAAGGTGGTGCGGATTGGAGTGGAAGATCAGTTTTTACATCCGGCAGGAAAAGAACTGTTATTAGAAACAGCAGGCTTAACACCACAAAAAATATACGAACGGATTCGAAAGGAATTAAACAGATAATTATGGTGCATTTAGATTATCGTAATATGCAGGAATATTTCAGACAGACAAAAGAATTTATTTTTCTCGATAAAGTAGATATTGAGCCGGGAGAATCTGCAAAGGGTACAAAGCTTATGTCCTCGCAGGACTGGTATTTTCAGTATCATTTTCCGGGAAATCCGGTCATGCCGGGGGTATTTCAGATGGAAGCTTTAATGCAGACAGGTGGATTGATCATCAATACTTTAGAGGGCAAAAAAGAGATTCCATTGTTATTTGGAGAATGTAAGAGCGTTAAGATCAAGCGGGAAGTCAGACCGGGAGATATTTTAATAACAGATGTTACGCTGCTCTCTTATAAGAGAGGCATTTGCTGGTTTAAAGGTGTTGCAACCGTCGAGGGAAAGACATCCTGTCAGATGGAATTTTCCCTGATCTCCCCAACGGAATTACTTCAGATGAAAAAGAATGATGCTTGAAAGAGAGAAAAAAGATGCTAACAGGAAAATGTGCAGTTATTACAGGTGCAAACAGAGGGATCGGAAGGGCAATTCTTGAAGTATTTGCAAAAAATAAAGCATTTATCTTTGCATGTGCAAGAAAGAAAAATCCGGAATTTGAACAGGAAATGCGTGCCCTTGAAGCAGAAACAGGCTGTCAGGTCGTAGAAATCTACTTTGATCTGACCGATGCCAAGGGAATGAAAGAGGCGGTCAAAGAGATCCGTTCCCATAAAAGAAATATCGATATCTTAGTCAACAATGCAGGTGTGCTTTCTGCGTATCGGAACTTTTCCATGATGCCGATACAGGAAGTCAGACAGACCTTTGAAGTGGACTTTTTTGCCCAGATGGAATTTACACAATATATTGCAAGACTCATGCAGCGGAAACGGAAGGGAAGTATTGTCTATATTTCCTCAATCGCATCCTTAGATGGATTTTTCTCATCTTATGATTATGTCGCATGTAAAGCGGCTGTCAATGCGGCAATGAAACAGCAGGCTAGAGAATTAGGACAGTGTGGAATACGTGTCAATGCAGTTGCTCCGGGTATTGTCCGTACTGATATGATCAAAGATTCTAATGAGGAGAATTTAGAGAGTATTTTAGATGCCGTCATGCTGAAACGTTTTGGAACAGCAGAGGAGATCGCAAATGCAGTACTTTTCCTTGGCTCCGATATGGCATCTTATATTACAGGACAGGTCTTAAGAGTAGATGGAGGAACGAATCCTCCGAAGTCAGTTTGGTAGGTAGATATATGCAGAGAGAAGAATTAGAAAATATCGCACAGACGATCAGGGAAGATATATTGACGATGGCATTACATTCCGGTACAAAAGGAGCGCATATTGGCGGCGGAATGTCATGTGCGGATATTTTAGCAGTCTTATACGGCAGTATTATGAAATATGATGTGGCTGATCCAGAGTGGGATGGCAGGGACCGTTTTATTATGAGTAAAGCACATAGTGCCATTGCCTTATATGCCGCACTTCGGTATGCAGGATTTTTATCGGAAAAAGATATTAATGATGCATTACAGGGACGGGCATATCTATATAAACATCCCCGCATGGATATCAGCCATGGATTTGAATTTTCCGGTGGAAGTTTAGGACAGGGATTAGCTCTAGCAGCCGGTTCAGCGGTTGCATTAGAACGGAGAAATAATAAAGACGCGAAGTTTTATGTGCTGATCGGAGATGGCGAATGTGACGAGGGTTCTATCTGGGAGGCAGCCTCTTTTATCTGTCACTATCATCTGAAAAATGTGGTTCCGATCATCGATTTAAACCATCTGCAGAATGATGGCAATACAGAAGATGTTATGGATCTTGGAAATATGGCAGACAGATGGAGAAGTATGGGATATGATGTGATAGAAGTCAATGGACATGATGTAATGGAATTACAGGCAGCTTTTTTGCAGGAAACAGAGAAACCAAAAGCCATCATTGCACATACGATCAAGGGAAAAGGCGTATCCTTTGCGGAAAACAATGTGGACTGGCATATTTCATATCTGACAAAAGAAATGTATGAACAGGTAATAGGAGAATGGAACTGTGCAGGAGATAAATAAACGAAATGCGAGAATATGGTCGATGCTTGGAATGCGCAGAGTTGTCGGAATGTTGTTAGGGGAGTTAGCAGAGTCAGATCCGGCGATGATGTTTGCAACAGCAGATGTGGCAAGATATTTTGGTACAGAAGAATTTCAGAAAAATTATCCAGATCATTATATTGATGCAGGGATTGCAGAACAGAATCTTATCGGTGTTGCGGCAGGAATGCAGAAAGAGGGACTGCATGTCTTTGCAGCAACCTATGCAACCTTTATCACAGCACGTACCCTAGATCAGATCAGGGTAAATTTGGGATATGGAAAGATTGCAGTAAAATTGATCGGTGTCGGCGGTGGTTTGGCAGAGGGCGATCTGAGTGCAACCCATATGGGGTTAGAGGATATTGCTGATATCAGGGCGATTCCAAATATCACGATCTTATCACCGGCAGATGCCACAGAGTTAGTAAAGATGATGTATGCACTGATAGATTATGACAAACCGGTATATTTAAGATTATCTGGAAAAACGAATATACCAGTCATCTATAAAGAGGACTATGCGTTTGAGATCGGAAAAGCCATCTGCCTTGCAAAAGGAGAGGATATTGCGATCATTGCTACCGGAGTGATCCTAGGAACAGCCAAAAAGATCACACAGGAACTAGAAAAGAACGGTATCTCTGTAACCTTGATCGATATGCATACGATCAAACCGTTAGATACAGACATATTAGATGAGATCTGTACCCACAAGTTAGTGGTTACCATGGAAGAACATATGAAAGCAGGCGGCTTAGGAAGTGCCATTGCAGAATATTATGCCGAAAAAGAGCAGCACCCATTGATGCAGATCTTTGCAGTGGAAGATGCCTATCCGAATGCAACGGAATATGAATATCTGTTAGAGGACTGTGGATTAGATGCAGATACCATGTTGAAGAAAATATCAGAGAAGTACGAAAAGGTGGGAAGATAAGATGTCGATCATGGAGAAACCCCGTGTGGTGGACAAATTACATAAATATAGACGTAATCTTAAAAAAAATGGCGGTAAAGTAGGAAGAACTCCACGGCAGGTTACAATCGATTATAATAATGCGTGCAATTTCAGATGTGAGTTCTGTTATGAGGTTGGGGAAGAAAAATATAATACCCAGTCACTTAGTTTAGAAGATATTACGAGAATATGTGATGAAGCGGATGCCCTTGGTGTTTGGGAAATCATATTACAAGGTGGAGAACTATTGATCAATGTGGAAAACACAAAGAAGATCATAGCTGCCTGCAAACCGGAACGTTTTAAAATGGTACTTATCACAAATGGATATTTTCTGTCAGAAGAAGTGGCAAAGGAGTTGGTGGCAAAAGGCTTAGATGGAGTCGGCATCAGTGTTTCTTCCTTGGATGAAGAAGAACATGACCGTTCCAGAAAAGTAGTGGGTTCCCATAAACGGGCATTAGAAGCGTTTGACCATGCAAAAAATGCCGGACTTGATGTATGGGCACAAGTGTTATTTGGTCATCATAATGCACATTCTAAGGAATTATATGAGTTTTTAGATTATTTAAAAGAGCGGGATATCGCTACATACTTCTTTATGGCAATGCCTTACGGTGTCTGGAAGGATAATTATATGGATGCTGAAGACCTTAAGAAGTTTAAAGAGATCAGAAAGAATTATAAATGTCTGCATGATCTCTGGGATGAATTTGACAGGAATAAAGAAGCCATCTGGGGTTGCTGGGCAGTCAACCGGATCTTTGTGACACCGATGGGAGATGTCCTGCCATGCCCGTTTATCAATATAAAGATAGGCAATATCAAAGAGCAGTCTTTAAAAGAAATTATTGACTATGGTTTTAGTATTAAGTACTTCGGAGAATATTCGAATATCTGTCTGGCTGCACAAAACCGCAGTTTTCGTGATAAATATTTAAGTGGAAGTACATCTATGTTTACGCCGGAACCGGCTGCTGCAGTTTTTGCGGCAGAAGATTTTATCATAAAAGAAAAACAGGAGGAAGAACATGAGTAATTTAGAGAAGTATACGAAGATTTTTACAGAGAGTTTTGAGGTAGATGCAGAGAAGGCAAAGACATTAAGGTATCAGGATGTAGAAGCATGGGATTCTATCGGACATATGGATCTGATCGCATCTTTAGAAGATGAGTTTGATATTATGATGGAGGCAGATGATATCATTGATTTCAATTCATTTGAAAAAGGTATTGAGATCATGACAAAGTACGGAATTGATATGAATGCGTAACCGGATTGCAGTTTACAGGGATGAAATATTAGAAAGCAACTGTTATGTGATCTATGCAGAGGATCATAAGTGCTTTGTGATCGATCCAAATAATATGGATGCTATCATAGAGTATACAAAGGGGTACGAGATTGAATATATTGGATTGACACATGAACATTACGACCATATTGCGGCATTAAATGCACTTAGGAAGATAACCGATGCAAAAGTGATCTGTTCACAGGTATGCAGCGAACGGATGCAGGATGCGGATAAAAATTTATCGAGCATCTTTAAAGTGCAGCTGCATTTTATGGGTAAAGATCCTAATATCGTGGTAGAACCGTATCATTGTGAACCGGCAGATATTACCTATACAGAATCATTTGCAATGGAGTGGGAAGGCATACCGGTCTGGTTTTTTAGGGCACCGGGACATTCACCCGGAAGTGCAATGATCGTATTTGATGATGTGATATTTGTCGGGGATTCCCTATCATTAGATCATGATGTGATCATCCGAAAGAGATATGGTTCTAAGGAAGATTACAAAAAGATAGTAGTCCCGTTTCTATTAGCCCAGCCACAGGAGAGCATGATCTATCCGGGGCATGGGAAGAATTTCCGGTTGAGCCAGAGAATTACCTATTTAAAATCCATAAAAAATGGATAGCAGACGTTTCAGAGAGGGAGGGAAGGATGATGATAGAGAATATATTGAAACAGTACAAAGATCATATAGCATTGTCAGATGCAAAAGGAACGTCCTTGATGTATGAAATACTCGATCAAAAGTCAGCAGAATTATTTCATGTGATAGGAAAGAGAACATTAGTCTTTTCTTTTTGCAGAAATGAGGCTGGATCTGTGCTGGGATATGTAACATTTTTACGGTATCATATTGTTCCTGTTCTATTAAATGCCGAGATCGAAACAGAGTTAAGGCAGCAGTTGATAGGGATATATGAGCCGGCTTTTTTATATCTTCCAAAAGAAATGGCAGAGGAATTCAGTGATTATGAGAGTGTATGGGAATCGTATGGTTATTGCTTGCTTCGTACTTCATATGCCATGGAAAAGACCATGTATCAGGAGTTAGGACTGCTGCTTACCACATCCGGTTCGACAGGAAGTCCGAAACTGGTGCGGCAGAGCTACAAGAATATCTTATCAAATGCAGAGTCTATTGCAGAATATTTAGAGTTGACTGCTGATGAGAAACCAATTTCCACCTTACCGATGAATTACACTTACGGTCTTTCTATCATTAACAGCCATCTATTGGTCGGTGCAGAGATCCTACTGACAGATGAGCCTATGACAAGCCGGCATTTCTGGGAATTTTTCCGCGAAAATAATGCAACTTCCTTTGGTGGTGTGCCTTTTACATATGAGATGTTAAAACGGCTGCGGTTCTTTCAGATGGAACTGCCAAGTCTGCGTTATATGACACAGGCAGGTGGAAAACTTTCACCGGAACTGCACAGGGAATTTGCAGAGTATGCAAAAAATACCGGAAAAAAATTCATTGTCATGTATGGTCAGACCGAAGCAACCGCACGTATGGCATACCTTCCTTCCGAAAAATCATTAGAAAAATATGGCAGTATGGGAATTGCAATCCCACATGGAAAGTTATGGCTGAAAGATGTGGATGGCAATCAGATCAAAGAAGCGGATATCGTTGGAGAACTTGTATACGAAGGCGCGAATGTTACACTTGGTTATGCAGAATGCCTAGCAGATCTTGCAAAAGAAGATGAGCGTCATGGTGTGTTGAAGACAGGTGATATGGCGAAGATGGATGCCGATGGATATTTTTATATTGTGGGGAGAAAGAAGCGTTTCTTAAAGATTTACGGAAACCGTGTGAATTTAGATGAAGTTGAAAGAATGATCAAGCAGGAATTTGAGCAGATCGAATGTGCATGTGCAGGAGTAGACGATCATTTATATGTATTTACAACAACTGATCAGGAGGAGATCCAGACGCAGATCCGACAGCTTTTAGCAGGCAAGACAGGATTGAATCCAAAAGCATATATTGTAAAATACATTGAGGAAATTCCGAAAAATGATGCAGGAAAGACCTTATACCGCAAATTGGAGAAATATTATGATTGATATGTCGGAAATTTTACAGCTTTCACCTTATGGACTGCCGAAGGAAGAAAAGCAGAAGATTTTTACAGAACGCTTATGTGGGTTGACAAAATATCATAAAGAGCACTGTGCTGCTTATGGAAACGTTTTAGATGGTTTGCAGATGGATGTTGATAGGGTGCAGACATATGAAGAACTGCCATTTCTGCCGGTGCAGTTATTTAAGACACATGCGTTAAAATCGGTAGATGATGAGGAGATCTTTAAGACCATGACATCATCAGGAACGACCGGACAGGCAGTATCTAAGATCTATTTGGACAGGAAAACTTCTGCAAACCAGCAGAAAGTGTTAGTAAAGATCGTATCAGAATTTACCGGAAAGTCACGCCTTCCAATGTTGATCATAGATAGTCCGTCTGTTGTAAAAGACAGAAAAATGTTTTCAGCTAGAGGTGCAGGAATTTTAGGATTTTCCATATTTGCATCAGACAGGCAGTATGCATTGAATGATGATATGCAGTTAGATTTAGAAGCAGTACAGAAATTTTTACAAAAGCATACTGGTGAGAAGATTCTGCTGTTTGGCTTCACCTTTATAATCTGGCAGCATTTCTACAAAGAATTATTAAAAAATCCAAACTGTATTGATCTAACAAATGCCATACTGATCCATGGCGGCGGCTGGAAAAAACTTGCCAATGAAGCAGTCAGTCCAGAGGAATTTCGGGCGCGTTTAAAGAGTGTATGCGGCTTGTCAGACATACATGATTATTATGGAATGGTCGAACAGACCGGAAGTATTTATATGCAGTGCGAGTGCGGACATTTACATGCTAGTATATTTTCCGATGTGATCATGCGGAGAATGAAAGATTTTTCCGTATGTGATATCGGAGAAAAAGGTGTGATACAGGTACTTTCACTGATCCCAGAGTCCTATCCCGGACATTCGATCCTGACAGAAGACGAGGGTGTTCTGTTAGGAGAGGATGACTGCCCATGTGGAAGAAAAGGAAAGTATTTTCAAGTGCTTGGAAGGATCAAAAATGCAGAAGTCAGGGGGTGCAGTGATACCTATGGACAATAAAGATATTGTATATCTGTTTGGAGCCAGACAGGTACAACCTGCTCCAAAAGAAATTTTTGACGAAGAAGTATGTGATTTTTTAGGAAAATTATCAGAGGAGTTACGTGCAGATGTCCGGGCGAAGCAGTATACGGATATTCTGACCTTTGCTTTTTTTATCCGCAGGGCAAATTTAAAACTGATGAAGGAACGATATGCAGATGCAGCATATATGATCGGAAAAGGTACGGTTTTTCATATAGCACCATCCAATGTACCGATCAATTTTGCCTATTCATGGGTATTTGGACTGCTTTCAGGAAATGCGAATATCGTTCGTGTATCGATGAAAGATTTTATACAGGTGCGGATCATTTGTGATGCGGTGAACAGACTGGTCTTAGATGAGCAGTACCGTTGGGTGGAACAGGAAAATGCAGTTGTCATGTACGATCATGCCCAAAAGGAACTGACAGATTTCTTCTCCGCACAGTGCCAAGTACGTCTGATCTGGGGCGGGGATCATACGATCGAAACGATCCGCCAGTCAAAACTGCCGCCACGCAGTACGGAAATTACATTTGCAGACAGATATTCCTTTGCGATGATGGATGCCAAGGCAGTTTTAGACAGCAGTGAACAGGAAATGAGCCGTCTTGCGGCTAATTTTTATAATGACACATATCTGATGGATCAGAATGCATGTTCCACACCGCATATGATCTGCTGGATCGGAGAAGGAGAGCAATACCAGAAGGCACAGAAGCATTTCTGGGAACAGATCGTCAAAGAGGCAGAAAAATATACTTTAGAGGATATCAAAGCCAGTGAAAAATTTACCATGCTCTGCAGTTATCTGATGGAGTTAGATATAAAGCAGACTGACCGGTATCAGAATCTCCTCTATGTCGTCAGTCTAAATAAGCTGCCGGAGGATATTACAAAACTCAGAGGAAGGTATGGTTTGTTTTTTCAGAAAGAGTTTTCAGATATTCGGGATGCGCTGGTGCATTTGAATGATACAAGAGTGCAGACCTGTGTGGTATATGGAGTAGATGAAAAAGAGATCAAAAAGGAAATCATCCATATGCATATGCTCGGAATAGACCGTGTGGTGCCGATAGGAAAGAGCTTAGACATTGATCTGAACTGGGACGGTTATGATATGATCCGCGGACTTTCCAGAAAAATCGGCTGAGAAATGCCTATAAATAGGCAATGTCATTAACTTAAGAGTAGTGAGAAAAATATTGCAAAAAGATAGTTAAAAAACGATAATTATGCTATACTTGTAGTGAGAAAAATTACGAGGTGTAGCATGTTTATAAAAATACTTACAAAAGAATATAGAGGTGAAAAGTATTATTATGCCAGCCTTGTTGAAAACAAACGTATTGATGGCAAGGTTGTGCAGACAGTGAAAGCGAATCTGGGTGTAGTTACTGAGGAGCAGATTCCATATTTGAAGGCAGCCTATGCTAAGAAGAAACCTCGTCTTGTTTATGATGAGGATTAAATAATAGGAGGGCTGTAGTGAGAAAATCACAGAATAGACTATTAAAAGAGAGGCTTCTGGCATAATGGTGTTAGGCTTCCACCATTATGCCAGAAGCCTATTTTCTTCGTCGTCAAAAAGAAAATGTAGATGCAGAGGCCGCTTCAATGTTTATTGCTTACAACATTAAGCGCTTATTAAGTATGCTTTCAACTCAAGAATTGGTAATGAAATTCAAGTAAAAGTATAGAGGAGATAACCTCAATAACTAAGATTAAATGAGAAAAAACAGAAACTATAAAAAGGCAACACAAAAAAACGCTGTGCATTCAGAACTATCAAATAAATCGTTAGACAGTCTGACGTACGATGGTGTGAGAGGTCGAAATTTCTGCGGTAGCAGAAATTTTTCCTACTCGATTTGACAATTTAGATGCATACTTTGTTATGATTCCAATTTCCGACATTATAGGGGTCGAAGAACAGGGAGAACAGAAGCAAAATACTAAAATTATTGGTGCACGCCAGATAGATCAAAAACGATACGAAATAAAGAGTATAACAGATACAAAAGATGACAGGTGTGGAGTCCTTGTCATTCGGAATAAAGTAGGTATTTATGAAATACACTTTTCGTATTCACAATTAACAGAAGTAAAATGCCTTATTGATTCAGTGAATAAAAAAGAGACTTCTATCTTGCCAAAAGACAATATTATTGATAATACGGATGTTTTGCTGAAATTGAAACAGTTATGTGATGCAGGAGTTATTTCTACAGAGGAATTTGAAGCAAAGAAGAAGGAAATATTAGAACGAATATAGTCAAACAGAGGTAATTTGATGAATCAATTTGAAAAAGTGTGTGGATGTAAAACAGAAAAGGAATTGTTCAATGTATGGAAAAATAAGGAAACTACTGAATTACAATATTCAAATAAGAAGGGTATCCATACAGTAAGAATTAATCATAAAAATGTATTTGTTTCAGATTGAGTCGTTAATCCCGAAATTTGGTATAAAAATGAGAACAGAAAACGAATTACCTTTCTTTTGAAAGAAGCATATGGAGGAGAAAAGGATTGGTCGCTTACAGATAGATTGAAAATTGAGGCTCCGTGGTCGAGTATTTGGAGAAGAGTAGCAGAATGGACATATGGGATTCAGAATACAACAATAGCGCGAGTAGCAAGATATACACCTCAAAATATCTCACTTGAGCCTAATAATGAGTGGCTTAATCAAACAGCTATCATTAATATCAAGAAAAGCGGTGGGGTATCACATTCTGACTTTGATGAAATACGATTGTATGCTCAAAATGATAAATATGAATTAAAACGGCAATTAGAAATTGAGGATCCAGATATTATTATATGTGGATATACAATGGGAATTCTAAATGAATTATATGACTATTCAATTAGAGATGATGAAAACAGAGGTGACAATTGGTATTATTTTTCGGATGTGATTGGTAGCAGAGAGCGGCTAATAATAGATTATTACCATCCAGCCAATCAATATCCAGCATTGATAAATTATTATGGTATTATTGGGATTTACCAACAAGCGCTTCTTTCAAAACTTGAATAATGTTTCGTTTGAATGGAGCTGGATAAGCTATATATTGAGAAAATGACAACAAATTGTTGCTTTCAGAAAGGAGGGTTGATATATGGTTGAAAAAGAGTATTTTGGCGAAGGCAAAAATATAGAATTCAAAAGAGAAATACCACATAATCATGAAAAATTCCTTAAGGATATTATTGCATTTTCCAATAGTTCTGGGGGAAAGGTGATTATTGGCATAGAAGATGAAACCAATATTGTGTATGGTATTGGTGACCAAAATCCATTTAAGTTGTCGGATAACATTTCCAATATGATTTCTGATGCGTGTACGCCACAGATAGATCCGGACATTACAATGAGAACAATGGAAGGAAAAACGATTCTGGAAGTTGATGTGGTTCCGGGAAAATTCAGACCATATTATATTGCGAGCAAAGGCAAGGAAACAACTGCTTATATTAGGATAAACGGAACCAGCAGACCGGCAGATGTTAGGCGGTTGAAGGAACTGGAAATAGAAGGGCAGAATCTCTCCTATGATAAGATGCTCTGTATAGGTAAAGAATATGATGAGACAAAAGCATTGCATTTGTGTAAGGAAATGAAGCGTATTGCACTGGAAGCTTGCAAATCAGAGGATGAGAGAGCCGAAGTAAAGAATATGACACTTGAAAAATTGGAAGATTTCGGGGTGCTCAATAAAACTGGTAAAAAGTTTAATGTCACGAATGCATTTGAACTTATGACAGATAATAAAAACAGAAATGCGAAGGTTCAGTGTGCATTATTCAAAGGTACTACAAGAGACATATTCATAGACCAAAAGGAGTTTACAGGACCTATATATGAACAAGTAGATGATGCGTATCATTTTATTTTGCGACATATTAATATGGGAGCGGAAATAAACGGTGTTTATAGAAGTGAGGAATATGAATTGCCTACAAAGGCTATCAGAGAGATGGTGGCAAATGCAGTGGTTCACAGAAGTTATCTTGATGAGGCTTGTGTACAAGTCTGTATATTTGATGATAGGATTGAAGTGTTGTCACCAGGAATGTTATATGGAGGTCTTGATATAGCGACAGCTAAAATGGGTAAATCCAGATGTAGGAATGAAGCTGTTGCAGAGGCTTTTCACTATATGCATATTATAGAGTCTTGGGGAACCGGGATTCCAAGATTATATAACAGAAGTGCTGAATATGGTTTGCCAGAACCTTTGTTTGAGGAATTTGGTGATGGAATTAAGGTTACTATGTTCCGGAAAGTAAGCAATGCTACTGAAAAAGTAAGCAGTGTTGTAGGAAATATAAGCAATGCCCTTGAAAAAGTAGGCAACACTACTGAAAAAGTAATCAATGATGAACAGAAAGAAAGCAACACTTTTGATAAATATATGCCGTTATTCAAAGAGGCAGAAATAACAGAAAAGTTTATCAAAAACATTGAACAGGTATTTGCTTCGTGCAACATAGGAGTTCCATTTGGACAGGCAAATGTTCAGGAATGGTTAGGCTGTTCGAAATCAAAGGCAACAAATATTATGAATGCAATGAAGGCTGCAAAGGTAATTAAGAAAGTAACTGGTTATGGTTCGGGAAGATATGAGTTTATAGAACTGTAAAAGATAATTTTTATTTGCCTTTAAGTGTAATAAGAGTCATAATGTAAACAGGTAGTTTGATACCTGGGCGTGATACCCGAAACTGTGAAAACTGAAAATAATAAAGATAAATAGTCGAAAAGGATGCTATTTATTGAAGCAAAAATACTCAGCTACAGAGTAAATAAGTTTACCTGTAGGGAGTTTGAATAAGAGCCACAGGTCTTGGAATCCGCTAAATCGAGGAACTCTTTCTTCCAATTTCGGAGCAGATTTGGCTGAATATTATTTTCAACTGCCAGGGTATTGAGATCCTTCTCACCCTTTAACAGTTCGATTACAAGGTCTGATTTGAATTTTGCACTAAAATTTCTTCTTTGTCTGGACATGATTTTGAATCCTCTCTTTCATACTGATTGTATAGGCGTTTGCGAAACGCCACAGACCGCATAAATACGGCATCTTTTGTTACCAAATTAAAATAACTCCTCACCGGATATGGTATAATAGAGTTGACT
>ENA-OZDZ01000004-OZDZ01000004.1-human-gut-metagenome-genome-assembly--contig:-NODE-4-length-173904-cov-14.202060_pt1 | contig 173904 bp, 136 predicted proteins | sample MGYA00245059_ERZ653591 | MGnify/ENA primary metagenome ERZ653591 (study PRJEB26926, sample SAMN06164985) | human gut metagenome | biome: ENVO:00009003; feature: ENVO:2100002; material: ENVO:00002003... | reverse complement strand
TCTTCTCACGTTTGATCCCCAAAGCGGTTACCACCACTTCGCCAATCTGCTGTGTATCTTCCTGCATGGTTACATTCAGTACATCCTTGCCATCGGGCTTCAATGTTTCCGAACGGTAACCAATGTATGAGAACACAATCTCACCATTTCCGGGAACGGACAAAGAATAGTTACCTTCAAAGTCTGTAATCGTACCGGCTGTGGGATTTCCTTTCACTTGTACGTTTACACCAATCAAGGCTTCGCCTGTCGCATCAACCACTGTTCCGGTCACTGTATGTTCCTGTCCTGTCTGTTGAGGTGTCTGAGGCTCTCCGGATGCTGAAAGATAGACAATGTTATCCTCTATCTTATACGTAATTCCTTTGCCTTGCAAAGCCGCATCAAGTACAGACTGTAATGAACCGTTCTTCACATCAATGGCATTCACCGGCATTTCAGCCAGCTTGTCATCATAGAAAAACTGATAGTTAGACTGTGATTTAATGTTCTTGATCACTGCTCCAAGCGTTGTCTTGGGAGTTGAAAGAACGATTTGCGCGCGGGTCCATTGTATGGGTGCAGCCACAAACAAAAGAATCAAAAGCGCCCTGAGTAATTTGGGCTTTCTCATTAATTGATTGCCTTTCATAATTTATAAATTCGTTAACACTGACTTGTTTTTCTCCAGTGAAGGGGTTCTCATTCCCCTTTCGAGAATAAAAACAGGCAGCTAAAAGAAAACACTTACTCAATCTTGTTCTTTTTTCTAAATTTTCCAGAAAAAAGCAGAGGAAAGGCAAAAGTAGTAATATCATCGGACTTTGACGTATAGAAGAAATACTTAAAAAGAAAAAGGGGATGTACTCTTGCAATGCTGCCAAAAGAGAACATCCCCCTCCAACCTCTCTTTACAAGAGAGAAGTGCATGGTGAAACTTTTATTTTACTTTTTCGTCTTTTGAAAATGAATAAGGCAAATCACTTTCTTGTGTTCCACGCTGCATATTCGGACGGTCGGTCATCTTGAAGTCAATAGTACCGCCTTGTAACAATTCGTTATGCTTCAAATAATTCTTGGTATAAACAGTACCGTTTACACGCATTTCATCTACATATCGGTTGGTATCGCTGTTATCCGATGCGGTTATTACCAAGTTCTTTCCGTTTTCAAAATGAAGTGTCGCCTTCTTGAACAACGGAGCACCCAGAATATACTCATCCGTACCGGGACATACCGGATAGAACCCTAATGCGGAGAATACATACCATGCCGAAGTCTGACCATTGTCTTCATCACCGCAATATCCGTCTGGACCGGCTGTATACATACGGTTCATCACCTCACGCAACCAATATTGCGCTTTCCAAGGCTGGCCTGCATAGTCATACAGATAAATCATGTGCTGGATGGGCTGGTTTCCATGTGCATAGTTACCCATGTTCATGACTGTCATTTCACGAATCTCATGAATTACCTGTCCGTAATAGCTATCATCAAAGATGGGGGGAACCGAAAAGACAGAATCAAGCATGGTAACGAACATTTCCTTACCTCCCATCAAATCAATCAATCCCTGAGGGTCATGGAATACAGACCAGGAATAATGCCAGCTGTTTCCTTCCGTAAAGTCACCTCCCCATTTCAACGGCGAGAATTCAGGAGCGAACTTGCCGTCCTTCTGCTTGCCACGCATCAATTTACTTTCCGAATCAAACAGGTTCTTATAGTTCATGGCACGTTTGGCAAAAAGTGCGATTTCCTTCTTCGGACGCTTCAACTCTTTCGCCAGCTGATAAATACACCAGTCATCGTATGCATATTCCAATGTACGGGCTGCATTCTCATGAATCTTCACATCACAAGGCACATAGCCCAGCTTGTTATAATATTCATATCCCAGACGTCCGGTAGAAGAAACTTCAGGATGTACTGCTTCCGTTCCATGAATCAGTCCTTTGTATAATGTTTCCACATCTTCCACACGTACTCCTTTCAGATAAGCATCGACCAAGATAGAAGCTGAATTATTGCCGACCATGCAACCACGATGACCGGGGCTGGCCCATTCGGGGAAGAAACCGCTTTCCTTATAAGTATTAACCAAACCTTCCTGTATTTCCTTATTTACCGAAGGATACATCAGGTTCAAGAAAGGGAACAAGCAACGGAATGTATCCCAGAAACCTGTATCCGTATACATATATCCCGGCAGCGTTTCGCCATTGTAAGGACTGTAATGAACAGGTTGTCCGTTGGCATCCAGTTCATAGAATTTACGCGGAAACAACAAGGAACGGTACAAGCAGGAATAGAAAGTGCGGTATTGATCCAATGTTCCACCTTCCACCTCTACTTTACCTAAGGCCTCATTCCAAGCCTCTTTACCTTTCTGTACCAATACTTCAAAACTGTCACCACCCAATTCCTTCAGGTTCCGAATTGCTTGTTCAGGACTGATGAATGAAGAGGCCACACGGGCATGAACTACTTCACCTTTCTTTGTCTTGAAACCGATAACGGCTCCGGTATGGAAATCAGTCTGCTCCAGTTTACCTTCTTTCAAGGTTACAGGAACACTGCCATCCGGTTTTTCAGGCTGTACATCATTAGAGAACGTAGCCTCATAAGTAAACGGCTTATCAAACTCAATAACGAAATAATTCTTGAAGTTGGCAGGAACACCACCACTGTTACGGGTAGTATAGCCCACGATTTTGTTTTCTCCGGGAATCACCTTGACAGACGAACCACGATCAAAAGCATCCACCACTACATATGAATCATTCTCAGGAAAAGTGAAACGGAACATTACGGCACGCTCTGTAGGAACCATTTCGGTTACGACATCATGTTCTGCCAAATAAACCTTATAATAATAAGGTTTTGCAATTTCAGCTTTATGAGAGAACCAGCTTGCACGCTTGTCCTCTTCAAATTCCGGTTTTCCTGTTACGGGCATGATGGAAAATTGACCATAGTCATTAATCCACGGACTGGGCTGATGGGTTTGTTTGAAACCACGGATTTTATTAGCCGTATAAACATACTGCCATCCGTCCCCCATCTTTCCTGTCTGGGGAGTCCAGAAATTCATACCCCACGGGCGGGATATGGCAGGATAAGTATTTCCTGTAGAGAGTTCAAAGGAAGACTGTGTACCTACCAACGGACTCACATAGTCTGCATAATCCTTTGCCTGTACAAACAGCGTGACACACAGCGCTACAACTGATAGAAATAGTTTTTTCATGATATTGCTATTTGGGTTAAGTTATACTTTTAATTCTTCACCTGTTTTCCCCATTCCGTCGGTACGGGACTCATGGTAATCTCCATCGTTCCTCCACGTACCAGATCATCATGGGTAAAGAAAGGAACATCCAGCGGTTTTCCGTTCAACAAAACCGACTCAATATACTTATTGGTCTTCGAATTATTGTGGGTACGGATAACGAAAGTCTTGCGGTCGGGTAAATTAATCGTCACCTCCTCAAACAACGGACGTCCGATAGAATAAACCGGCTTACCGGGACATACCTGATAGAAGCCCATGGAATTCAAAATATACCAGGCAGACATCTGACCGCAATCTTCATTACCCGACAAGCCGTCAGGAGCATTGAAATACTGGTTATACAGCACACTGTCAACCAATTCCTGAGTACGCCATGGACGGTTTACATAGTTATACATATGAGTAATGTGATGACTAGGCTCATTGCCATGCGCATACTGGCCTATCAGTCCTGTGATATCAGCAGAGGTAGCCTCCCCTTCCAACTGGGAAGAAACCGTAAACAAGGAGTCCAGCTTTCCTACGAAAGCATCCTCCCCACCCATCAAATTCACCAGTCCCGGGATATCATGCGGAACAAACCAAGTCCATTGCCATGCAGTACCCTCGCAATAATCATCATTACGGTGATTGGAAGAACGGGGATTGAACGGAGTACGCCATTCACCTTTACTATCCAATCCACGCATGAAACGGGTGGCAGGATCAAAATAAAATTCGTAAGCATCTGCAAAACGGGCATACTTCTCCTTGGTTTCAGTATCTCCCAAGCTGTCTGCCAGCACGGAGATACACCAGTCATCATACGCATACTCCAATGCTTTCGCCACCGATTCATTCTCACGGTCACATGGAATATAGCCAAGAGTATTCTTATAATAACGTGCTTTGGGCATAACATATGGAATCAGCCAATCGGGAGCTACAATACCGGTAGTGTCATATTCCGCTGCACGCAGACATGCCTTGTAAGCTTCCTGCACATCAAAATCGCGGTATCCCTTCACATAAGAATCGGTTACCAACGAAGCCGCATGATATCCCACCATAGTCCCGGTATAATTGGACACACAGTCCCATTTCGGAAAGATACCACCTTCCTGATGCTTCTTTATCAATGAACGGATAAACTCCGTATTCAACTGAGGATCGACAATAGTCAGTAACGGATGTAACGCACGGAAAGTATCCCACAAAGAGAAAATGGTATAAACCGGATGTTTCATGTCGGTGGTATGCACTTTCAAATCCATTCCCAAGTAACGCCCGTCTACATCTGTAAACAGATTGGGACTTAGGAAAGCATGATACATAGCCGTATAGAAAATGGCACGCTGGTCTTCATCATTGGTTTTGACTGCAATCTTTGACAAGCATTCATTCCATTTCTTCTTAGCATCGGCACGCACTCCATCAAAATTCCAACCGGGCATCTCAGCCTGGAGGTTCTTATAAGCACCTTCCGCATCAACAGAAGAGATAGAGAACTTAGCCAGCACTTGTTCATCTTTCGCCGTTTCAAAATGCAAAAGCATTTTACATACAGGAATCTGTTTGTCATTTTCCTGAACAGTATCCGTGTACAAGGTATACGTAAAGGGTTTGGAAAATACGGCATAAAAATAAAGATCCTGCCGGTATGCCCAATAGGCACTGCGTTTGCGCCCCCGCAACACAGTATCATTCACTGCCTCCACTTCCATTACCTGATTGATTTGTTGCTGAATATTATAGTCCATATCCAAGATAAATCCAGACTCCTTACTTTCCGGAAAAGTATACCGATGCATTGCCGCACGCTCTGTCGAAGTCAGTTCGGCTTTTACCCCGTATGTATCCAGAAAAACAGAATAATATCCCGGTTCGGCATATTCCTTTTCATGAGAAAAAGCCGATGCGAAAGGACGCTTCTGGCTTTCTGTTCCCAAGAAATCAGTACGCTGCACACCTACAGTCGGCATCAACAGGAAATCTCCGAAATCCGCACACCCTGTACCACTAAGACGTGTATGGGCAAAACCATTGATCGTAGTATCTTCATAATAATATCCGGAACAGGAATCCCAACCGTCAATACGAGTATCCGGCCCCGGCTGTATCATGCCATGAGGAACCATAGCACCCGGATGAGTATGCCCATGGCCTCCTGTACCAATAAAAGGATTGACATAATGGGTGTAATCATTCATTTCATTGCCCTCAGAATCACATGCAGTGAAACACAATAACCCTAGAAGACAGCCGCTTAAGAGCATGTTGATTTTCATAGATCTTTATTTAAAAATTATTTTGTTTCCGATGAGATAAATATATTGTTATCATCTACTTTCTTATAATTGAAAGGAATAGAGTTACGCAAAGAATTCAGCACAGACTCTATATTATCTTTCTTTTTCAGTACACCTGAATAAGTATTAGTACTGTCTACATCCGGTGAAAGGATTATCTTCACTCCATAGAACCGTTCCAATGCTGCCGCAATCTGGAAAATAGATGACTTTTCAAATGGAATCAAGTCATTATGCCAGACTATCTCCATCTTGGGATCGACCTGTTTTACTTGCATCCGCCCTGTTACCCTGTTTAAAACGGCTTTTTGTCCCGGCAACAAAGTAATTCTTCCTTTGTCCGATTTATCTTTTACCTCAACTTCACCCTCTATCAAGGTTGTTTCCGCAAAACTGTTATCCGGACGACATTTTATATTGAAAGAGGTTCCCAAGACCCTGACATCCATTGCCGGGCTTTTTACCATGAAAGGTTTCTCATGATTACGTGCTACTTCAAAATAAGCTTCTCCATCCAGATATACATGACGTTCCTTTCCTTCAAAAGCACGCGGATATTTTAAAACAGACGACTGGTTCAACCATACTTTTGTCCCGTCAGGCAACAACATCTCACGCACTTGTCCATGAGCAGCCGATGCTACCACCAATTCCTCCGCTTTATTCCGGAACCAATAGGCCAATCCCGCAGCCAGCACCATCACACCCACTATAGCAGCTGCATAACGCAACACACTTCTAAGCTTGAACACCTCTTGTTTCTTCTGATTTTCCTGTTCCAATCTTCTACCCAACCTGCGCTCTGCCCTCACTACCAGATTTTCCTCCTCAAAGGGGAATTTACCTAACTGATAAATCTCCTCCATACGGAACAGCTCTCCGGCATTCTCATCAGATTCTTTCATCCATTCATTGATAAGAACAAAATCCTCCTCCGAGCATCGGTTTTCCAAATACCTGATAATAATATCTTCGTTAAGTTTACTCATCTTTTTCCCTATTCATATAGTAAACAATTCAACTTGTAAAAACACTTAGCAGTTTTGCTGAAAATATAATCAATGACAATAATAAATGGCTGAGACGTTCGCGCAAAAATTTCAAGGCCTTATACATATGTGCCTCTACGGTACGTAAAGAAATGCCAAGAGTATCAGCGATTTCCTTGTTTTTCATATCATGAAGATAGCTCAGTTTAAACACCTCCTTACATTTATCCGGCAATTCATTAATCGCTCCAAAAATTTCCTGACGCAATTCCTGATTCTCTATCTTTTTAATGACTTCGGCATGATCCGGCTGGTAATATTGCAATTTTCGTTCATAGATTTCTATCATTGCCGCACTGTAGTTATTCTCTATAACCTGATGCTTCAATAAATTTATAGCCTTGGTATATACAGAACGATAAAGGAAAGCTAAAATCTGCTCTCCTATGACGACTGAATCTCTCCGCCTCCACAACTCCACAAAAACATCCTGCACTACATCTTCGGCTTCTTCGGTACCAACCAGCCGTGTCGCATAGAACAACAGCTTAGGATAGCATTGACGAAAGACGGCCTTATAGGTGTCATCAAGTTCCTCGTTCATATTATATAATTCACCTTTGTATGAAGGAGAGAGCCAATGTTCCAAATAACGATCCAATCATCCACTGTAGAGGCAAAAAGCTTCCGCTCATCATACAATTTTCAGGCAGATTCAAACCGCCTCTACAGCAAAATGATAATAAATATTACTTTTAACTCACCTCCTGTACAATTACAATTCTTAATAAGTTGAACCAATTATTATCTATCTATACCAAATATTTCCCGGTTCCGGACCCATTTCAAATTCTACAGTAGCACCATCCATTATTTGCCGGTGTGTGATATAGCTCTTATCGTATGGTTGCCCATTTACTTTCACCGACTGGATATAGATATTTTCACGACTTACTCCAGGGGCCAGTACTGTGAACGTTTTTCCATTATCCAGATGCATCTGTATCTCGGGGAACAACGGCGTACCAATCTCATATTCACCACTTACCGGATTGACAGGATAAAATCCCATAGCACTGAATACATACCAGGCAGACATCTGTCCACAATCCTCATTTCCACACAGTCCGGCAGGTGCATTGAAATAAAGGTCATGCATGACTTGCGCCGCATACTTCTGAGTTTTCCAAGGCTGACGTACCTTATTATACAAATAAATCACATGATGGCTAGGCTCATTACCATGAGCATACTGGCCAATCATACCTGTACTGAAAAGAGGCAAATCTGCATTACCAGCCGGGATATAAGTAAACATACTATCCAACTTTTCCGTAAAACGATCCTTACCACCAGTCAAGGCAATTAGCCCCTTAATATCCTGCTGTACAGACCAAAAGTACTGCCAACCGTTACTTTCACAAATATGGGCAGTGTAGTCATCCGGGCTGAAATTAGGTTGGAATACTCCTTTATCATCTATCGGCTGCATGAAGCTTGACGCCGGATTGAACACATTGCGATAATTCTGAGAACGCTTGTAGAATTCGTCCGCTAATTGAGTCCTCCCCATCTTCCGGGCCATTTCGGCTATGCAATAATCATCAAAAGCATATTCTAATGTTTTGGAAAGCGACCAATTTTCCGCATTATATTCATCCTTTATATTATAAGGTATATATCCTAATTTTTTATACAGACCAATGCCGCGATAATCATCCAAGTTAGCAGTAGCCACACAAGCCTCCAATGCCTTCTCTGCATCAAAATCACCAATACCTTTCAAATAAGCATCGACAATAACAGGTACAGCGTGGTAGCCAATCATCATATCCGTTTCACTTCCCCAAAAATTCCATACCGGCAAACGTCCGTTCTGTTCATAAAAAGCGATGAATGATTTCACCATATCATTGACACGCTGAGGTTCCGTATAAGTAAATAACGGATGTGCGGCACGATAAGTATCCCACAATGAAAAAGTTCCATAATTCACCCAACCATCCGTCTGATGAATTTTCTTATCGGGACCATAATAAGCCCCGTCCACATCACTGTAAATAGTCGGGGCAATCATTGTATGATACAATGCTGTATAAAAATTAACCTTATCGTCCTTGTTATCACCTGTTACCTCTATTTTTCCCAACTGACGGTTCCAATTATCTTTAGTTTCAGCCAAATATTTATCGAAATCATTGTGAGGTGCTTCAGCCGCCATGTTTTTAGCAGCACCTTCCATGCTTACTCCCGAAAGAGCAGTACTCAGAACAATCTGCTCTCCTTTTTCCGTATCAAAATTAAAGCGGGCGATATAAGCCGTACCTACACGTTTATCTTTCAAAGCAATGGCAGTAGTATCCATCTCTACCGAGGCAAACGGTTTGGAGAAACGAGTGCGGAAATACACATGCTGGTCTCTTGCCCATCCTTCGGAAAAACGATATCCCTGAATGGTGCATGAGTCAATTATCTCAATATAAGAATCATTGGTAAAGTCCCAATTCATCGCTTTCTTCAGATTCAGAAAGACAGCCGACTCTCCTTCAGGAAACGTATAACGCTGTATACCGCAACGCTCTGTAGCAGTTAACTCCACATTGATATCATAATCTTTCAGCAGCACGCGATAATAACCAGCTGAAGCCTCTTCATCCGCATGAGAGAATTTGGAATAGATACCTAAAGGAGCTTCCGCTTCCTGATAAGGCAAAGTTACAGGCATGAAAGAGATATCATACAAGTCTCCGGCTCCCGTTCCCGACAAATGGGTATGACTGAATCCGGCAATCGTACTGTCCGGATAAAAATAACCGGAAATACGGTCCCATCCGGGCAAACCGTTATCCGGACTAAGTTGTACCATTCCGAAAGGCGCTTGCGCTCCCGGATAAGTATTGCCAGTAAAATCGGTTCCGATAAACGGATTCACCAATTGGGTATAATCGGTTGACGGCTGGGTTTGTTTATTGGACACACAGGCTCCAAATGCCACTAAAGAAATGAATAGCGCGAGAACAGGTGTTTTCATACTTAAGAGGTTTTTCATTATTACTTTGTTACAAAAATACACATTATAATAATATGAACAACCTTATTATAAAAAACACTTAGCTTTAATTCATTATTTTTTCGTATTTAAATAGTAAAGAAGGGATTCTTTCACCTTTTCATCCGAAGTTACAATCAAAAATTCACCGCCTCTTTTATCATACAGAAAGCAATAGGTCTTATAAAGAGCTATACCTGCTATCTCCTCCCAAGGGAATGTCTGTTTCAGTTCCGCCTTATCATATGTCAGCCCTTCCGGAGTTATTTCTACCCAAGTCTGCCCCGCAATACTCCGCTTATAAATCTTATTTAGTCTGACAGGCAGCATAATCAAGATATAAATAAGACACAAGAACCAAATTAGCAGCGGACTGAACAGGCTTTGCTCTTCGGGAACAATATAGTGCCCTGTACACAGTGCAATACAAATATAAATGATGAACAACAAAGAAAAACTGAAATGACGGATGTCCCACAATTTATACAAAGCATACTTTTTCAGGCTGATATTATAATCACAAACCACGACACCTGGTTCCCGTGTCAGTTTGCTTTTCGGTATGCTGAAGATACGCAATATCTGGATTCCCCGTTTCACGCCATACCCGAATAATAAAACCATCACACCAAGATTTATCAAGATCCACCACCACAATGATTCGTTTGCCAAAGCCGGTTGCCCGACAAACACCATTGATGCAAAAGTGATACCCGCCACCAATAACAACATACTACAAATTACAGTTAAAATCCATCCTTTTGTTTTCATAATAACCTTTTTATTTTATTCCATGACGGGAAACAAAGATAAAAGATTATAGCTAGATAACAAATAAAGAGCCGTCGAATTTAAATTATTGTTTGGTTAGGAACTTAGATTTTTTTCGTATGTTTGTCGCAAATATTAATGAAAAACACATTTCTATCTATGAAAAAGAGTGATATTCTGTTCTTTTTGTTTGTAATAGCATTGTTTCTACCCTTTTTTATTAGCGATACCATTTATGAATGGTACAAATCTTTCAATGCAATCCATGGTATGGTCATGAGTTTTGTGAAGTTCGCCATTCTAGCTACTTTGGGAGAAATGCTTGGGCTTCGCATCAGCACAGGAGTGTATCACAACAAGACCTTCGGTATTATCCCACGCATGGTAATCTGGGGGGTACTGGGAGTATTACTAGCTATCGCTGCTAAAAAGAAATAACAATCTTCATGTATAATGAATACCAGCCTTCCCTGCTTTTAGCCCCCTATATTGACAAATACTGGGAATTTAAAGGCAATCCGGACTATGGGATGAAAATCAACATATTGCCGGACGGTTGCACCGATTTTATCTTCACCCTTGGCGAAGTAGCTGACATAGCGGAACAAGAAAGTCTTATAATGCAACCCTACCGTTCTTATTTTGTAGGTCCCATGAGCCGATACTCCACCCTAATAACCTATGCGAAAAGCATCCATATGTTTGGTATCCGTTTTCTGCCTTGCGGTTTATTCCGCTTCATGCAATTACCATTGGAAGAACTTGGGAATCAAAGAATCAGCACTTTTGAGTCAGGAGGTATCTTCAACGACTCGCTAGCAGAAAGATTATGTGAACAACCGTACATACAGGACAAAATCAGACTGATAGAATCTTTTCTCACCCAAGCCTTATGTACTAACAACAAGATAGAAAAACAGATATCATATGCAGTAGATTGCATTAACCTTTCCAAAGGCCAACTGCCTATCCGTTCTTTAGTAGAAAATGTATGCTTGTGCCAAAGACACTTCGAGCGCAAGTTCAAACATCAGACCGGATATTCCCCTAAGGAATACAGCCGGATTATCAAATTCAAGAATGCAGTGGATTTACTGCGTTCCACCTCTTCCAATCAACTCTTCTCTGTTGCCATTGAGGCCGGATACTATGACACAGCCCATTTGAGTAAGGAAATAAAAGCCTTATCAGGCAATACACCCGGTTCCTTTTTATCCTTACCGGTTACGGAAGAAACCACATTAACATATCTGAAACTATAAAAGTCGTTTTTTTACAACGAAGCCATCCTGGCGTTTCTTACTTTTGTACCGTATCAAAAACTAAAAAGAAACAATGGAATCACTTAAAGAAAAAGCAAAAGCTTTGCTTCAACAATGTGAAGTAGTCACACTAACTTCCATCAATAAAGAAGGGTATCCCCGGCCGGTTCCCTTGAGTAAAATCAAAACGGAAGGATTAACAACCATCTGGTTTGCAACAGGAAACAGTTCGGCAAAGACAAAGGATTTCCGCTCTAATCCGAAAGCCGGCATATGTTTCTACAAAGAGGGAAACAGCGTGGCCATGACCGGAGAAGTGGAAGTTGTATCAGACACTGGCACCAAGAAAGAGTTATGGCAAGACTGGTTTATCCATCATTTTCCTAAAGGACCGGAAGACCCCGAATATATCCTGCTGAAGTTCCGGGGAAACCATGCCACCATTTGGATTGACGGCCAGTTTATTCACAGAAAAGTCTAAGTTTCCACCTCTTATCCTTGGATTTTTTCACATTTTATTTTTCATACACGTCTGTCATCCTTGAAACATCTTATTATATATGGATGTTTTAAGAATGACAGACAGGCATGAAAGGAATTCAAGACATCAGCTCCAGACCATCCGTCTACAAAATTCATCTCTTCCCTACCCTACCTTTCCAATACTTTCCCTACCTTTGTGCCATAAGTACGTATGACAAATACCAATATGGAACAACAACAATCATCTTATAAAGAAAAAGAACGTATAGACCTTCGCGAGCCGCGACGCTTCAAAGTTACTATTTTCAATGACGACTTTACTACAATGGAATTTGTTGTAAAGATATTAACTACCGTTTTTTTCAAATCAACGATGGAAGCAGAAGCTTTGATGATGCAAGTACACAAAAGTGAATCGGCCGTAATAGGCATCTATACGTATGATATCGCCCGGTCAAAAGTACAAAAAGCCACCCGTATGGCTCGTGAAGAGGGTTTCCCTCTCCGACTCACGGTTACACCGGAAGAAGAATAAAAAATCAAGAATAAGATATGGATATACCAAATACCGATTCGGTGAACTACGCTTTCGCTTCTGCGCAGAGCCAAGCGATGCAATATCGGCATGAATTTATCACGCCCGAACACTTATTGAGCGCATTGCTGGAACAAGTTCCTTTTCAAAAAGCATTGGCAGAGTGTTTTTGTACCCCGGAAGAACTGTCCCAGTCCATTTCCGAATATCTGTCGAAAAAAGTGGAACGAGTTCCTCAAGAAATAGAATATGAGTTGGAAATTTCAGGTCAACTCTCCGAGCTGCTGCAATATGCCTATATGACAATCAGCCATTCAAGCGCAGAAGAAATGGATGTTCCTCATCTGGTACAAGGAATGCTTCAACTGGAAGATTCATGGGCCGGCTATCTGCTAAAAGAAACAGTGGGAGAAGATATGCCGGAGTTTCTCAGCTCCCTCATTTCAAATTACGAGCACATGAATCAGTTTCAAGAGGAAACTTCCTCTGAGCAAGAGAAAAGCGAACCTTGGCGCAACTACGTCACCTGCCTCAATGAAGGTCTGCAAGACCGGAATCCGCTTATAGGCCGGAATGTGGAATTGGAACGCACCATTCAAGTTCTCTGCCGCAAAGAAAAGAACAACCCTCTGCACGTGGGTGAACCGGGAGTGGGAAAAACCGCACTGGTCTACGGACTAGCTGCACGTATAGAAGCAGGCAATGTTCCCGAACGCCTCACAGGCTGTCGTATCTACGAACTGGATTTAGGCAACTTATTGGCCGGTACACAATATCGGGGTGAATTCGAGAAAAGGCTGAAAGCCATTATGGAAGGAATACGGAAAGAAGGACACGCCATTGTATATATAGATGAAATACATAACCTGATAGGCGCCGGACGGACGGGAGACGGTTCGATGGATGCCTCTAATATGCTCAAGCCTTATTTGGAAGGAGGAGAGATCCGGTTTATCGGTTCCACTACTTACGAAGAATTCAACCGCTATTTTTCACGTAGCAGAGGATTGGTACGGCGTTTCCAACAGATTGACATACAGGAACCCGGAATCGAAGAAACTATCCACATAGTGGAAGGATTAAAAGAAAGGTACGAAACGTTCCATGGAGTAGTTTATGAAGAAGGAGTGATAGCATATGCCGTCACAGCTGCCGCACGGTATATCAGCGACCGTTTTTTGCCCGACAAGGCCATCGACCTGGTGGACGAAGCCGGGGCTTATCGTGAAATCCACCCCACAGATACAGAAACACAAACGGTGGACAAAGCATTGATAACCGATATACTGGCACGTATCTGTAAAGTGGATGTACTCGCCATGAAGGAAGAGGACAATGCCACATTAGAAACCTTGCATGAACGCATCAGTGCAAAGATATACGGTCAGGAAGAAGCTGTCTGCCAAGTGGTGGAAGCCGTACAAATGGCCAAAGCCGGGCTACTGGACGAAAACAAACCACTGGCCAGCCTTCTCTTCGTTGGCCCCACCGGAGTAGGAAAGACGGAAGTGGCCAAAGTATTGGCCTCCGAACTAGGTATAGCCCTGCAACGCTTTGACATGAGCGAATATACGGAAAAGCATACAGTGGCCAAACTCATCGGCTCACCTGCCGGATATATAGGTTATGAAGACGGCGGACTGCTGACAGATGCTATCCGCAAAACTCCCAACTGTGTGTTACTGCTTGACGAAATAGAAAAAGCGCATCCTGATATATTCAATATCCTGCTGCAAGTCATGGACTATGCCGTACTGACGGATAACAAAGGACGGAAAGCGGACTGCCGCCATGTTATACTTATCATGACCTCCAATGCCGGAGCACAATTCGCGCACCAAGCTTCTATAGGTTTCAGCGGACAAATTACTGCCGGAGAGGCAATGTTGAAACAGGTTAAGAAAACTTTCAAACCTGAATTCATCAACCGGTTGTCTGCAACAGTCGTCTTCCATGATATGGATTACGGAATGGCTTCTCTCATCCTGAACAAAAAACTCAACGAACTGAAAAACAAACTGTCTGCACGTCATGTAGGAATGGAACTCAGCCCGGAAGCCTATAAGCATCTGCTGAAACTAGGTTTCACCAAAGAATATGGTGCCAGGGAAATGGACAGGGTAATTACTTCGCAGCTGAAGCCACTGCTTATGCGTGAAATCCTATTCGGAACATTAAAAACAGGAGGTAAAGTAAGAGTGACAGCAGGAAACGGAGAATTGAGCTTGCAAGTACTCAAAGAGTAATACCTTTAAATGAATCGGCAACTTCTCCGCAGAGGCAGAGATACGGAGAAGTTCCTACAGAAGATATTATATGAATCCAATAAATAAAAAACAATATGGTCTTTCAACTAACTCAAAAACTTGTTTTTCCCGACCCTCACTATGGCGAACCGGACGGACTATTGGCAGTGGGCGGCGACCTCTCCGTAGACCGTCTCCTCCTTGCCTATTCCAATGGCATATTCCCTTGGTATGCTTTCCGTGAAAAACAGATACAATGGTGGTGTCCCCTGAAACGGTTTGTGATTTTCCCTAACGAGATTCACATTTCTCACTCCATGCGTACTTTTATGAACAAAGAACAATATGGAGTCAGTTTTAACCAGGCATTCCATGAAGTGATTCAAACCTGCGGCAATCTGCGGATGGAAGAAACGGGAGCATGGTTGGGCAAAGATATCATGAAAGCCTACATCCGCCTGCATGAGCAAGGTTTCGCGACCAGCGTGGAAGTATGGGAAGAATCTTGTCTGGTCGGCGGACTCTATGGAGTCACTTTGGGAAAGTGTTTTTTCGGCGAAAGCATGTTTTCTCTAGTCCCCAATGCATCGAAACTGGCGCTTATCTATCTGGCACAAACATTTCAGGAGTTGGGAGGAACCTTGATTGATTGTCAGTTTGAAACCCCACACTTAAAGTCAATGGGTGGAAGGTATATAGACTATGAGGAGTATATGAGGTATGTGCAGGAACCTCTTGAATCTCTGTAAAGTCTTTGTTTACCGATTTTGATTATCAAATCATCAGTCAAAAATAAAATATAGGATACAAAGCTGAGATTATCAAATATATTTGCTAGCTTTGTTTTCGACATTACAAACAGAGCTATTTACCCAACTCAAAAACAAACATGAAAAAGATATTCTACTGTTTTTTACTACTTACCTTCTTTGTCTTGTCTTGCTCCAAAGAAGAGGCCGATATGGATGGTAGCCAAAATAAAGAAACAGAAAATAAAGAGATCAAAATTATATTAGAAGCAGAAACAAGTTCTCAAAACATATTTGCTCCTATTGTATTCTACCAATCTTTTGATTTTGGTAAAGATGCACCTTGTCTAAGCGAAGTGTATGATTCCATAGTGTGGAAATCATCTCATTCCCCAAATAGCTTTAAAGTATTCAGTCATTCAAATTATGCCAGATATGTGGAAACAACATTTTTCAAATGGGCACATGTTTATTATTCACCCGGCACATACAAGACTTATCTGCTAGGTTACAAAAACAATGAAATAATCTATAGTAGTGATACAATATCCATTGATATCACAAATAAAAAAGATTTCCTTGCTTTCAATTGGAAAGACGTAACTGACTCCGATTTTACCACAGGCTATGCAAATAATCTGGACGGATATTATCTGAGTACGCAAACCCATATCCATCAAGGTGTCCCATCTGTTATGCTGTATGCCAAAAATGAGAAATATGAAAAAGGGGGATCTATGAAAAGCAAACAAATACTGTATAACTACATAAATTCATTTTTCTCACTCCCTAATTATACCGCAACCTCAGACGAGTCTTTGAGAAAAGAATTCAGCACTATATTTTCATTTCAAGAGGAGAATGCCATTCCACTAAACATTTGGCTTACCCCCAAAGCTAAAATTGTACTCCTCAGAAAAGATTTCAAGGGACTAGAGAGCGAATACAAAATTTATGCCGAACCAGGAGATTTGATTTAACCTGCAAAACACAATTGTTTAACTAATGAAACATCAACTCTGTATATAGCTACATTCAACGAATAGCACTACCAATCCAAACTATTTGGCTATTTTGACGGATCTTAAATAAGATTTGTTACAGAGTTTTATACCCTTATTATTAATCCACACAGATTGTGCACCATCCCTAAACCGATAAGTGCATAAGCATGGTTATACATTAAGTTAAACAATGAATTATACATATAAACAAATATGGCTCATCAACCTTCCTGTAATGATGAGCGTTTTAATGGAGCAATTAATCAACATTACCGATGCCGTCTTTCTGGGCCATGTCGGTGAAGTGGAACTTGGCGCATCTGCCTTGGCAGGAATATATTATCTGGCAACTTATATGCTAGGCTTCGGTTTCAGCATAGGACTACAAGTCATGATTGCCCGCAGGAATGGAGAACAGGACTATGCAGAAACAGGACGTACCTTCTTTCAAGGACTATTTTTCCTTTCCGGACTAGCACTCTCTTTATGTTTGTTGATACAGGGCCTTTCCCCCTTCCTCTTGAAACAATTAATTACCTCACCGGAAATCTATCAGGCTGTAACGGACTATCTGGACTGGCGCAGTTTCGGACTTTTATTTTCATTTCCCTTTCTGGCACTCCGGGCTTTCTTTGTGGGAATAATAAAGACCAGGTCCTTATCTTGGGCCGCAATAGCAGCCGTACTTATCAACATCCCTTTCAATTACCTGTTAATATTTACCTTAAAATTTGGGATAGCAGGATCGGCAATAGCCTCAACGCTAGCAGAAATGGGATCGTTAATCATTCTCCTTATCCATATGTGGAGAAAGATTGATAAAAACAAGTATGGACTGCAACCGATATTTGATGGAAAGCTATTGAAAAGACTGTTTTACCTGTCCGTATGGAGCATGCTGCATTCTTTTATCAGTATGGCGCCGTGGTTCCTGTTCTTCATCGCCATCGAACATTTAGGAAAGATGGAACTGGCCGTTTCCAACATTACCCGCAGCGTTTCCACCCTCTTTTTTGTGATTGTCAGTTCTTTAGGAGCCACCAACGGTTCCTTGGTAAGCAATCTTTTAGGAGCCGGACAACAAAAAGGTGTTTTTCCTATCTGCCACAAAATCATCAAAATGGGATATGCCATCGGTTTTCCGCTGGTAGGAGTCGCATTGTTTTGTGATTATTGGATTATCGGATTTTACACCAACAACGAAACACTGGTGCAACACACTGTCCCCCCTTTCATCGTCATGCTGTTCAATTATATATTCGCAGTACCCGGATATGTCTACATCAGTGCCGTCACCGGAACCGGAAAGACAAAAATTGCCTTTATCTTCCAAGTGGTTACCATTATGGTATATCTTCTTTATCTTTACTGGCTGAGCCACTGTGTACATGCACCTTTAGCGGTATATATGACAACCGAATATCTGTTTGTCATCATGTTGGGAATACAATCTGTCATTTACTTGAAAAGGAAACATTACTAAGTTCCTTGTTACCCCCTTTCTCCCGATTCATTCCGGCAATAAATAGTTATTTATAACTATCTTCAGTTTGAAAGCTTTTCTCTACTTTTGCAAACCAACTATAAAAGACAGCGTATGAATATTTTCGACATTGCCAAACAGAATCAGGAAAAAGCCTGGCAAGTTATCAAAAACACGAACATTATCCAGATATGGGAAGATGCCGGTGCAAAAATTAATCTGGTAGGTTCACTCAGAACAGGGCTGCTGATGAAACATAGGGACATTGATTTCCATATTTATTCATCACCCTTAAACCTGACGGACAGCTTTCAGGCAATGGCCAGACTAGCTGAGAATCCGTCCATCAAAAGAATAGAATGCGCTAATCTGCTGCATACTGCCGAAGCCTGTATCGAATGGCATGCATGGTATCAAAATGAAGAAAATGAACTTTGGCAGATGGATATGATTCACATCCGGGAAGGTTCACGTTATGACGGTTATTTTGAAAAGGTAGCCCAACGCATTTCGGAAATTATGACCGATGAAATACGGGAAACTATTCTAAGATTAAAATATGAAACACCGGAAACCGAGAAAATCATCGGAGTGGAGTATTATCAGGCAGTCATCCGGGATGGGGTGCGGGATTATAGCGGATTTAAGGAATGGAGAAAGCAGCATCCTGTTACAGGAGTAGTAGAATGGATGCCTTGACCCGATGAAATCGGGCATCAGCTTAACAGCCCCGACTCCTGTCCTAGGCGTATTGCCTCCAAAGAGTTTTGTACTCCCAGCTTACGCAACAGATTTTGCCGGTGAATATGGACGGTATGAATACTGATACATAATTTATCGGCAATTTCTTTGCTTAAGAATCCTCGTTGGATGAGGCGTAATATCTCCATTTCACGTCCGGTAAGACCGAAAGCCGGATTCATTATCACAACACCGGGTGAAAACATTTCTCCATTTCTCAGATTCAGCACAGTACATTCCACCTGTTCTGATTCTTTCTGACCGGGAGCCATACTCATATTCCCTATAATGAGCCATGCTTTTCCGTCATGGCTCTGTTCCAAAACTTGATGCCTGCTTGTTACACGCACATAGTTTCCACGAGCATTGAGTATACGGAAACTATACACATTACAATAGTCATTCCGATGTTCAAAAGGCTGGTTATAAATGAACTTCCCCAGCCTGACTTGCAAGTCTTCCAATTGGGAACGATCATGCGGATGAATACGTGACTCCAGATAATCACCCTGTTTTTCCAATGTTTCTATCTTGTGCCTGTCATACCCCAACCAATCGACAAAACCCGTAGAAGCATACGCATAACATCCTTTATATACATCCACCACGAAAGAACAGCCGCCATTGATTCTGGACAACTTCTGGAGCATGGATTTATCCCGTTCCCATACCGCATAATCCATGTTTTTGCAAGACAAATGTTGCTTTGCCCACAATTCCTCACGGGTGACATTTGTTACACTCATATTCTTACTTTTTATCAAAGTGGTACTTCAAGAAGATAGATCTTATCAGCCTACTCACTTACTTTTTTCAAAGTAAAACAGTCTATATCTGGAGCCCAGCAAAATGAGCTTCCCATACGTATCTTATTATTCCCTGCCTTCAAATGCACCGGAACAGTAATCGAAGCTATCTTTTGAGTCTCATCCGCCGACAGCGAATCAAGAAGAATCCTTTTTTCATTATTCACACAGACTTCCAGCTTACGGTCTGCTTTAGGCACATAGCGGATAGTCATTTCATATTCACCGCCCTGCTCGCTGTACACCTCTTTCCATTCTGCAAAATTCTCTTTCCGCCCTCCCAGATAACTTACCTTCATGCCTCCGGATGCTTCATGTAACGGAGCATATACGATGCTTTTCGGAGTCTTTCCCAAATCATTGAAACAAGGCAGATAAGCCCATTCCGCTTCATAAACAGTCGCTTCCAATCTCTTCTCGGACTCCATACGTAAAATCAGCACACTATGGGGAGGTAATTCTCGATTCAGAACACCCCCTTTTATCTCCGGTAAATCCTGGTGTTTCACCAGATCGCGTGCCTTAACCTTTCCTCCTAATTCCAAAATATTCATCGGAACTGTAAAGCTACAAATCGTATCCGAAGGATTGTATAAAGCAACCGCACGTACATTACCACGCTTTCGTTCTATATCCTTCACCAACACATACCCTTCATTTTCATGCTGAACTACGTATGCCTGCAATCCTAAAGGGTCTTGGTTCAAAGCTATCAGTTCTTTATTTTTCAACAGTTTTAATGACGTCTCCGGAATGGTTGTCAGATCACATCCTATCAACAAAGGTGAACTCATGATACACCACATTCCAAAATGTACCTCTTCCTCTTCAGGTTTTAGCCCTCGACCTATCTCCAACATATCCATATCATTATAATGACCTTCTCCCGCATAGGCAGACAGATAAAGATTTTTATCGATGATATATTTTACTGATCCCCACTCCGGGCGGATATCCGCACTGATTCGCCATGAACGAGCAAGGTTTCTAGCCCAAGTACCCGGGAAAGCCCATCGACAGATATTAATAGAAACATGTCCGCAACCCAGATTATCTATAGCCTGGCGTATTTCGGTATATCGTTTTTCTTCTTCCAGATTCAATTCCTGACCGGCTCCGCAATAATCAATCTTGATAAAATCAAATCCCCACTCTTTAAAATACAACGTGGCATCCTGAAATTCATGTCCATACAAACCGGAACCTATGCCGTTCATATCTTTATCCCAGATGGAACCGCAAGTATTGCTTCCCGCATCCGAATAAATACCGGCTTTCAATCCTAAAGAATGAATATGATCCGCCACTCCCTTCAATCCGTTCGGGAAACGCTCGGGATGTGTTTGCATCACTCCTTTTTCATCCCGCCATCCAAAAAAACCGTCATCTATATTCACATAGGAATAGCCCACTTCTTTCAGTCCTTTTTGCACCATAGCATCCGCTTGCCTTATTATTAAGGTGTCATTGATATGAACCCGATAGGTATTCCATGAGCTCCACCCCATAATAGGAGATTCAAAAACAGTCGTATTTTGGGCGAATACGCCGGAACATAGACCGAAAGCTAAAGTCAAAAACAAATTTCTCATATTCATTAATTCTCATTTTTTACTTAAAGAAATCATCAAGAAGGTATATCTTATGATCCTAATGGTTAACAGGAAAATAAAATCAGTTTTATCATGTAGGGAGCAAAGATAACGAAAAACTCTTACCTCCCTATATACTTTCACAAAAAATATTCGGCTGGTAGGATGTTAGCATCATAATCCGAGAATAGAATTTGACCCATAAAATAGGGTGTCCCGATTTCGTCCCGGCGGATTTGCTAAAAATGAGATAAGCCACTGAAGTTCAGTGGCTTATCCTTTACAATGTCGGAATGAGGCGACTCGAACGCCCGACCCCTACGTCCCGAACGTAGTGCGCTACCAACTGCGCTACATTCCGATTGCTTTTGAAAAGTGGTGCCACCAGGAATCGAACCGGGGACACAAGGATTTTCAGTCCTTTGCTCTACCAACTGAGCTATGGCACCTTTTTCGTTTGCGGGTGCAAAGATAAAGAGTTTTTTTTATACCGCAAGGCTTTTTGAGGAAAAATATCTAAAAAAGGTGCCTCTTGCTCTATGGAGCGAGGCACCTTACTTCTAAAAATCATTTGCTATCGAAGACATCAGTCGATATTCGGATTGATGCTGTGCCAGTCTTTGATGGCAGGCAGTACACCCATTTCTATCACCTCGTCACGAAGTGTGCAGAGATGGGCATAGCTTTCTTTCAGTTTGGCTTCTTCTTCGGGCGTGCCGTTCAGTTCCTTATAGTGTACACCGTCTTTGGTAATTTCAGTTTCCATTGCCATCATGATGTGGTCGAAGCCGTGGCTGTGTACATATGTACCGGCAGGCCAGCGGAACGGTTTGCCACCCATCGCTGCAGCTATCATTTCGATAGAGACGTATGCCGGACTCTGGAAGGAAGAACGTCCACGGAGGGCGATGATGTTGGCACCGCCTTTGGTTACCTTAGTCTGGATTTCGACCCACTGTTCTTTAGTCAGGGCAGGGGTACCGATGATATCAAGTAACGGTTTACCGTCCACCTTGGCGGTAGAGGCATATACAGCCATCTGTTCACCATGACCGCCGTAGGTACGGCAATTTTCGATTTTGTCGGGGGCGATGCCGAAGTGCTTGGAAAGTTCACTGCGCAGGCGGGTGCTGTCGAGGGCAGCCAATGTGGTCACTTGTGAAGGTTTCAGGCCGGAATACAATAGGGTAATCAGACCGGTGATGTCGGCAGGGTTGAAAATGACAACCACGTGCTTCACATCCGGACAGTAGGCTTTTACATTCTTACCGAATTCTTCGGCAATAGCGGCATTGCCTTTCAAAAGGTCTTCGCGGGTCATGCCGGCCTTGCGGGCGGCACCGCCTGATGATACCACATACTTGGCACCGGTCAGCGCTTCTTTGATATCGGAGGTAAATGTGATGTTCATTCCTTCGAATCCGCAGTGGAACAGCTCTTCGGCCACACCTTCCAGTCCGGGAGCATAAGGGTCGTACAGACATAGGTTGGGAGTGAGATGCATCATGATTGCAGTCTGTGCCATGTTTGAACCGATCATGCCGGCTGCGCCGACGATTGTCAATTTGTCATTTGTCAGAAATTCCATAATCTTTTTTATTTAAAGGTGAGTAATATCTTTTCTTGCTGATTGTCACGATACAAAGATAACCCTTTTTGAAGAGAGTTGTTCATAGAAAAAAGTTATCTTTTAGAGCAAAAAGTTATTTCTTCTTTCCGAACTGCTGTATTGTACCTAAATTACTTATCTTTGTTGGGAAAATGAAGATAAGTAAGAAACTATGAGCATTGAGTTAGGAAAGTACAATACGCTGGAAGTGGTGAAGGAGGTAGCCTTCGGCATGTATCTGGACGGTGGCGAAGAAGGTGAAATTCTGCTTCCGTCGCGTTATGTCCCCCAAGACTGTAAGGTGGGAGACAAACTGAACGTTTTTATATATCTTGATAACGAAGAACGTCTGGTAGCCACTACTCTGACACCGTTAGTGCAGGTCGGGCAGTTTGCCTGCTTGGAGGTGGCGTGGATAAACCAGTATGGTGCTTTCCTTAACTGGGGATTGATGAAGGATCTTTTCGTCCCCTTCCGCGAACAGAAAATGAAGATGCAGGTGGGAAAGAAGTATGTGGTTCATGCCCATTTGGATGATGAAAGCTATCGTATCGTGGCATCGGCCAAGGTAGACCGTTATCTTTCCAAAGAGAAGGCCGCCTATGAGTCGGGGCAGGAGGTGGATATCCTGATTTGGCAGAAGACGGATTTGGGATTCAAGGCGATCATCAACGATGAATATAGCGGCTTGCTATATGAGAGCGAGATATTTCAGCCACTGCACACGGGCATGAGGATGAAAGCCTATGTGAAGCAGGTACGTGAAGACGGCAAGATAGACCTGCTGCTTCAAAAACCGGGGCAGGCTAAAGTAGAAGATTTCTCAGCTACGTTGCTGGACTATATCCGTGAACAGGGCGGACGGATAGCTTTGAATGACAAGAGTCCGGCAGAAGAAATCTATGCAACTTTCGGTGTCAGCAAGAAAACCTTCAAAAAGGCTGTGGGAGATTTGTACAAAAAACATCTGGTTGTATTGGAGGAAGATGGAATCAGGATTAGGAATTAGTCCCAGTCATTAGGAATTTCCCTACTTGTAAATAGAGACAATCATTAGGGAGGGGAATTTCCTCTCCCTATTTTTGTCGTACAATAAAAAAAGAAAAGTCATGATACGTCATTTGATATTAAGTGTTTGTCTAGTTCTGGTAGCGTTTCCCGCAATAAAAGCGGCGCCCATAGACGGAATCCGTATAGAAAGTCCATATCGTAGAGTGGTGGTACTGGTCGACGGACAGCAGGTTTGCCTGCCTACTTTCAGTTGTTTTGTAGCCAATCTGCGTGGTAGTTGTCGGGTAGAGGTTTATGAAGCGCCATCCCGTGGGGAGAATTCCCGAAGAGGAAAACTCCTATATGATGAACGTGTGCATTGCTCCATCAATGAAGTGGAAGATATTTTCATTCCAGAGGACAAAAGACCTGGTGGAAACTGGGGTACTTCTAATCATCACAAGCCTGGCAGACCCGGTGACAGACCGTTAGGAGGCGAGCAGCATGAACCGGTGATGTCACCATCTGCCTTCGAACAGTTTATGGGGCTGATGGAAAAACAGAGTTTCGATTCAGACCGTAAGGAAGTGCTCGACCATGCCTTGCTGACCTCTTGGTTCACTACTGACCAGTGTATCCGTCTGATGGATTTTTATCGTTTCGACAGTGAAAAGAAACAGTTGATGAAGAAGATTTATCCTAAAATAGCCGATAAACCGAATTTCTATTATGCGATAGACAAGCTGACCTTCTCGTCGGACAAGAACGAGATAAATGCCTTCATCAAACAATATCATGAGAAGAATAACTAAAAAAAGGAGGGGTTATGAAACAGATTATATTTATATTTTTTGCCGCTATGATGAGTACAGCTGTTTGTAGTGCGGCAATGAGCAACAGCAAAGTGCGTAAAGAGACCCGCTTTCTTACGGACAAGATGGCCTATGAATTGAACCTGAGTACAGAACAGTATAATGACGTGTACGAAATAAACTATGATTTCATTTCCGGTATACGTTATCTGATGGATGACGTTCTTCGGGGGGAGGAATGGGCCTTGAATCGCTATTACGATTATCTGGATGTGCGCAATGACGACCTTCGATGGGTGCTGAATAACCGGCAGTACGGCCGTTTCATGCAGGCCGCCTATTTTTACCGTCCGGTTTATGTAAGTGGTGGTCGTTGGTCTTTTAGGGTTTACATCACTTACACCAACCATAATCATTTCTATTTCCCGCGGCCGTATCATTACCGTACATATTGCGGTGGGCATTATCGTACGCACTATCACAACAGCTATTATCGCGGTCGTTACCATCATCCGCACTATACCGGTTCGTGGAGTATTCGGAATGATAAGTCGTACCACACCAGCCGCCGTTCAGATTTCGGTTCGGTGAACATCCGCCCTAATTCGCATAAGCGTCCGGCAGGCAGGGATGATGTATATACCACGCGACGTAGCAACGGTAGTAATAATCGCATTAGCACAGGTACACGTAACAGCAGTACGCGACGTAGTAGTGTGGATAGTGGCAGAAAGTCGAGTAAAGAGAAAATAGAAACCACAAGAACTAAAAATAATGATAAGAGCCCCAGCCGTAGCAGGGTAAAGACGGCAAGCAAGGAAAGAAGAAATGCTTCCGGCGTACGGAGTTCCGAAAGCCGTCGCAGCAGCTTTTCAAGCACTACCCGCAGTTCTACCGGCAGTAGCTCTTCCCGCTCTTCGGAAAGGAGATAGAAGAACAAAAAACTCCCCTCTTGTCAGCCTGGAGGCAGGGAGAGGGGAGAATCAAACACAACAACTAAAATTATACTTCTTTTTTTATTCAATCGGTTCTCCCTTATAGAAATCCAGAATCTTGGTACGGAACAGATAGTCATACTTGGCTTGCAATTCGTCTGATTGGGATTTCATAAGGTTCTGTTTTGCTTCATTGTATTCTACGGCATTTGCTTTTCCGTTCTCATACTTTTCGCTCATCAGCTTGAAAGACTCTTCGCTGGCAACGGTGGCTGTATGGCTACTGGTATATTTGCTTTCGGCAGCAGCGGCGTTGTACCATGCTTGTTGGATTTCTTTATAAAGTGTCTTCTTGGCATTATCCAATTGCAAGGCATAGTTTTCACGTTGCAGGCGTGCCGTGCGTACCCGGTTACGGGTAGAGAGACGGTTGAAAATAGGTACGCTGAGGTTGAATCCTACATATTTGTTGAAGTTATCGTTCATCTGCTGGCTGAAAGTACGGTCGATGGTAGAATAGTAATTCGTACCGAGACTACCGTTCAGGCTCAGTTGCGGGTAGTAGTTGCTCTGGGCAATACGGATATTGTGTTTACTGCCTTCCAAGCGGAACTGTGCAGCTTGTATGGAAGCCTTACTCACCATGGCTGTTTGGAATATCTCATCCGGAGGAGTGAGAGGGACTAAATCCAGATTGACTGCCGGAGATTCCAGATTGAACCCTTCCGGTGTTTCCAGTTCGATAAGCTGGCTAAGGTCGAGCAGGGCCAACTTATAGTTGTTGTTTGTCTGCACTACATTCATCTCGTCTTGTGCCACACGTGCTTTGGCTTCTGCCAGTTCTGCCGGAGAGGCTTTTCCCAAGTCGGCAAGCCGGCTGATGCGGACATATTGCTCTTTGCTCAATTGCACTTGTCCCAACGCCACCTGGTGGAGCTCTTCATTGAACAGCACCTGAAGGTAGGCCGAAGCTATATTGATGGCAATGTCTTCCTTGGCTTTGTCCAGGTCGGCAATGGCAGCTTTGAGGTTTAGTTTGGCCAATGCATACTGGTAAGGAATTTCCAGACCGGTAAAGATAGGTATGCTGGTATTGACAGACATATTAGTGCCGTGGCTGCTGGTGTTGACGTATACAGTGGAATAGTCTCCCGTATCCTCATTTTTGATGGCTGTTTGCGTACGTCCCCAGTTCCAGCTCTGGCCGGCACTGGCATTCAGGTTCGGCAGTCGTGCCCATTTGGCTGTATTTACTTCGACAGCACTCTGTTCGGCAGCGTTGGCTGTCTGGCGGATACTGATGTTATGCTCGATGGCATAGTCTATGCATTGGCGTAAAGACCATCGTTCCTGCGCCTGCACTGAGATACTGCCGAATATTGCGAGGTATAAGAATATCTTTTTATTCATATCGTATATCTTTTTAAGCTATTCCGTTTGTTAATCCTTTTTCTCTGCACCGCGAATCTTATCCTGGGCACTGATACCGCTTTTGATGGCAATCTTTATGCCGTCACTCATGCCGACCTGGATGGGGCGGCGTTCGAACTTCTGTACCGGTACGCTGTCCGTCATTACGTATACAAAGGTGCTGTCACCATTGAATTCAACGGTACTTTCCGGTACGGCAAGCGTTTTCTGGGCACGGTCCAATACGATTTCTGCGTTGGCAGAATAGCCGGAACGTATCTGTACGCTGTCCGGTGCGGCAATGGCAGCTTTGATTTCAAACTGGTTGGCACCGTTTTCTTCCACACCCTTCGGAGATATGTATTCCAGTGTGGCATCGAACGAAAGATTCTGCAGGGCGCCGATTGTCAGTTTCACCGGCATGCCTTCGTGCACACGGCCCACTTCCGTTTCGTCAATGTTGCCGCGGAAAATCAAATCGTTCATGTTGGCAACGGTAGCGATGGTGGTTCCGTCATTGAAAGTGTTACTCATGATAACCGAGTTACCGACTTTGATGGGTACATCCAGAATCAGACCGGTAATGGTGGAACGGATCAGGGTACTACTGAAAGAGGCGCTGTTCTTGGTGATGCCTTCCTTTACAATTTCCAGGTTATCTTTTGCTGTCTGCAGTTCCTCGCGTGCCTGCTTCACGCTTACTTCCCCTTTTTCGTACTCTTCAGCGCTGATAAGCTTGTCGTTGTACAGTTTCTGGGTACGGGCGAAATCCGTTTCGGCTTGGGCAGCGTTGATTTCCGCCAATCGTACGCGGCTTTCGGCAGAGTTCAATTGTCCCAGTTCGGGTATCACCTTTACTTTGGCAAGCACTTCCCCTTGCTTCACACTTTGTCCTGCTTCCTTGTATACTTCGGCAATGATACCGGAAATCTGCGGCTTGATAAGGACTTCATCTCTCGGTTCCACTTTGCCGGTGGCTACGGTAGTCTTTTCAAGGTCTGTCACTTCCGGAACTATCGTTTCGTATACTGTTACTTTAGGTTGGGACTTCTGGTACAGAAAAACGAATGTCCAAATGAATAAGGCAGCAATTGCTACCAATAATGCGATTTTCAGAAACTTCTTTGTTTTCATCTTATATTTACGATTTAATTATTTACGATTGATATAGCCATTATTTCATGGCTTACGGTTAGTGGTCTCTCTATAAGTTTATTCATCCCTGATGGCTTCAATTGGCTTGATTGCCATGGCGCGATAGGCAGGTGCCAGTCCGGCAAGCACTCCTAATGCGATGAGGAGGATGCAGGTTCCGATAGCCAGTCCGAATGAAACCTGGTAGTGGGTTTTGATAACTCCAGGGTCATTGGCGGCCTTTTCAAGTATTTGCAGTACAAATACGGCAAAAGAAATACCTGCCATACCCGCTATAGTGGTCAGCACCATGCTTTCCGAAAGAATTTGTTGCAGAATGTCTTTAGGACGGGCACCTATGGCACGGCGTATGCCTATTTCCGTTGTGCGCTCCTTGACGGTTACCATCATGATATTCGATACGCCGATAGCTCCGGCAAACAGCGTCCCCAAACCTACCATCCAGATTAGAAAGCGCACTCCAATCATCAGGTTGTCCATCATGGAGAACATAGCTTCCGCATTCAGAAGCATGACGGCTTGTTTGTCATCGGGAGCAATGTAGTGCGCCGCTTTTACAAGACGTTCCACTTCGGGCTGCACGTCTTTCACTTTTACTCCCGGTTTCATGATGAAACATACTACATGCAGTTTCTTTCCGAGGTTGTAGGTCTGTTGCATGGTGGAAAAAGGCAATGTAATGGCTTCAGAGGCCTGCCCTTGTATATTGACATTGCCTTCGGATGAACACATTCCGATAACCCGGTAATAGATACCATTTACCCGGACATATTTGCCGCAGGGGTCTTCACCGGGTTTGAAGAGGCTTTCATAAACACGTTTGCCGATTACACACACTTTACGCGACTCTTTAATGTCGACATCATTGATGAAACGTCCATAGGTCATCTCTTGATGTTCTATCTGTTCATATTCGGGATACAAGCCTTTCACACTACAGTCGTACTTGTTGTCTCCGTAGACAGCCACTTGTCCCCATAAGGCAATGGAAGGCGTGGCAAGCGCCACACCGTCCACATTGCGTACACGGTCTACATCTTCCATCTCCAAATCCCACCATCGTCCTTTGCGAAAACCTTTATAAGCCTCGCTTGTCTTTTGTGCAGCGATAAAGCCCGAGTTGGTTGCAAATCCTTCGAACTGGGATTTTAGTTCTTCCTGCATGCCCTGGCCGCCACCGATAAGCGCCACCAGCATAAAGATACCCCAGAATACGCCGAACGCCGTAAGCAGGCTTCTCGTTTTGTTCCTTGTTATTGTGATGAGGATTTCCTCACACGTATCTATGTCTATTCTCATAATCTTTAATCTGCTCTAAGTGCTTCAATAGGACTGATACTTACCGCTTTCTTAGCCGGGAAGAACCCAGCCAACGTACCCGCTATGATAAGGGTCAGGGTAGCTTGGATAGCAATACTGAGGTCTACGGTGGGATCGGAGAACATGGTCTGCTGGAACATGCCGGCATCCATCGTCTGGCTACCGAAAGCAGAGTTCATCCATTCCGTCACCCCGATGCCTGCCACCATACCGATATAACCGAATAGCGTAGTGATAGTCACGCTTTCCACAATAATCAGCCAAAGGATGGAGAAAGGTTTTGCTCCCAATGCCTTACGGATACCAAATTCCCGGGTACGTTCTTTCACGGTAATCAGCATTATGTTCGACACGCCGACAATCCCACTCAACAGTGTAAAGATACCGATAACCCAGATTGCAGTCCGGAGGATACCCATTGCATTCTGTGTCTGCAGATAGTTGGTGAAACGATTCCATATCCATATGGCGCTCTCATCCGTGGGGTCAAAGCGGTGATTGGTGGCAATAGCCTTGCGGTATTCTTTTTCAAAGGCTTCGTTACTTTCTATGCTGTGCAGGTTCTTGGTTGTAAAGATGATGTTATTCAGCTTGTCTCCTTTATTATAGATGGTTTGCAAGGTGGAGAAGGGGATATACGCTTCGTTTGCCTCGCGGTCTCCCTGGTCATTGTAGAGGCCTACTACTTGATAGGCCACTCCACTGGCATTGACAAATTGTCCGATGGGTTCAGTATGCGTTTTTCCGAAAAGGATATCTGCAGATTTCTTATGGAGGATGATGACTTTACGTCGGTCTTTCAGGTCGTTGTAGTTGATGAAACGTCCGTCCGCTGTTTTCACGGTTTCCACTTCGGTGTAGTTGGGATATACGCCCAGCAGAGAGATATTGATATATTCTTGTCCGAAGCTGACGTTTACATTACTTTGACGCACGGTGGCACCGGCACTGATGACATTTTCAGTGAATTGCTTCTCCGTGTCATCCATGTCCCGGTTGTCCAGTTGGACGCGGCGTCCTTCTTTCAGACCGTCGTATGACTTGGTGGTCCAGCCGGGGAAGATGCGGATAGAGTTCAAGGCACGCTCCGACGCATTTTGCTCGAAGGCATGTATGATACCGTTTCCGGCTCCGAGCAGCACGATGAGCATGAAGATTCCCCATGCCACCGCAAAGCCCGTCAGGAATGTACGCAGTTTGTTGCGTTTGATGGTTCCGTATATTTCTTGCCAAAGGTCTATCATTGATAATTAAAAATTAAGAATTAAAAATTAAAGGGGGAGGGGGCTCTTCCTTTATTATTTCATGAATCCGTTTTTTCCGAACGGGCTTGCATCGTGGTTCAGATTCGTCTCGATGCTACCTATGATACCGTCTTTGATATGGATAATCTTGTCCGTCTGGTTGGCAACACCGCTTTCGTGGGTCACGACTACGATGGTCATACCCGTATCGTGCAGTTCCTTTAGAATCTGCATCACCTCTACGGAAGTCTTGCTGTCGAGCGCGCCGGTAGGTTCATCGGCAAGGATAATCTGCGGTTGGGTAATGAGGGCACGGGCGATGGCTACACGTTGTTTCTGTCCACCGGACATCTCATTTGGCATGTGGTGTGCCCACTCTTTCAGCCCCAGGCGGTCCAGATATTCCAGTGCCAGCGCATTACGTTTGCGGCGGCTCACTCCTTGATAAAAGAGAGGAAGTGCCACATTCTCCACTGCATTCTTGAAGGAAATGAGATTGAAGGACTGGAAGATGAAACCAATCATACGGTTGCGGTACTCGGCTGCCTTCGTTTCGCTGAGGTTCTTGATGAGGGTACCGTTCAGATAATATTCCCCCGTGTCGTAACTATCCAGAATACCCAGTATATTGAGTAAAGTGGACTTTCCCGAACCCGATGAGCCCATGATGGAAACAAATTCGCCTTTCTGAATGTCGAGGTTGATACCTTTGAGCACATGCAGCGGTGCTCCGTTGTTGTAGGTCTTGTTAATGTCTTTTAGTTGTATCACTGTTTTCCCTGTTTATTGCTTTACTCTTATTAATTTTCACTATTAGACGCAGCAATGCTACGAAAAGTTGCAAAAGTTGCAAACTTTTTTAAAAAAAGATTTTGCAGTGTCGTTTTTCTTTGTGATTTTTGTAACCATGAATGTGATTAACTAACCCTTTAAACAAAAGTAATATCATGAATTCAAACATGGAAAAGCCCTATGTAGTGGGCATTGACATAGGCGGAACAAACACCGTCTTTGGTATTGTAGACGCACGCGGAACTATTATTGCAAGCAGTTCCATCAAAACCGGAGCTTATGAGGACGTCAATGATTACGTAGACGAAGTTTGCAAGAATCTGTTGCCGCTCATTATTGCCAACGGTGGCGTAGACAAGATAAAAGGTATCGGTATCGGTGCTCCTAACGGAAACTATTACAGCGGTACTATTGAGTTTGCCCCGAACCTTCCCTGGAAGGGTGTAATTCCTTTGGCTGCCATGTTTGAAGAGCGCTTGGGTATCCCTACCGCTTTGACAAACGACGCCAATGCTGCCGGTATCGGTGAAATGACTTACGGTGCGGCTCGTGGTATGAAAGACTTTATCATGATAACTCTTGGCACCGGTGTAGGTAGCGGTATCGTTATTAACGGTCAGATGGTATATGGCCATGACGGTTTTGCCGGAGAGTTGGGACATACTATTATCCGTCGTGAAAACGGACGTCTCTGCGGATGCGGACGTCACGGCTGTCTGGAAACTTATTGTTCGGCTACGGGTGTGGCGCGTTCTGCACGTGAGTTCTTGACCAAGAGTACCGAACCGAGTTTGTTGCGCGACATTCCGGCAGAAAACATTACTTCCAAGGATGTGTATGATGCAGCGGTGAAGGGTGACAAGATTGCTCAAGACATCTTTGAGTTTACCGGAACTATCTTGGGTGAGGCTTTGGCCGATTTCATCGCTTTCTCCAGCCCGGAAGCTATCGTACTGTTCGGCGGTCTGGCAAAGGCGGGCGACTATATCTTCAAGCCTATCCAGAAAGCCATCGACGACAATGTATTGAATATCTACAAAGGTAAGACCAAGTTGCTGGCTTCCGAGTTGAAGGACTCTGATGCTGCAGTGCTGGGTGCCAGTGCGTTGGGCTGGGAGCTGAGAGATATCAAGTAATCAATATTAGGGAAACTGATAAAGGAGGGGATATGTCAAAACTCCCCTTCTATCGAAGTCACCCTCGCTACACCTATCTGTGGCGAGGGTGATTTTTAGTTTATGAGAGTTTCGACACACCTTTTTTTCTTTGGTGGCACATATTCCTCAGCAATAAAGTTATGTCACAAGTTGCTTCCACACTTCCACCCATTCTCTGTATCCCTTTATTCATCGGGGTTGCGGATGCTGTGGAAGCAACTTGAAAAGGTGGAAGCAACTTTTGCTTCCACCTTAAATTTACGCCAAATAATCTATTAATATCTTGTAGTACAATAAATTAATAGGATATGGAGCAATTTGCCAATATCGTGTAAACAAGCTATTGGTTTCCTGCAAACACGGTATTAACTTCGTAAAAGCCCGTGCGATAATAGGTGGAAGTCAGGCTTTTGGTATGGATAAGATAGGTATTCAGTATAGGCAAGCTATGCATATGAGAGCTGTTTAACGGCCGTGAGGCGTTCGCCTAACGGCCATAAAGCACCTTGTTGACGGTCGTTAGCAGAGCGCCTCACGGCCGTTGGGCGCTGATAAACTAACATATCAGCAAGAAGGAAGGCTTATGTGAAAGGAAAGGAGCGCAGGCTTACAATGTTTTGAATGAGGGAGTAGCAGTAGAGTATCGCATTGTGTGTATGCCTACTGTGTATATCACTAAAAAAGGGAAACCGACATTGTCAGTTTCCCTTTTTTATTTCGAAATAGGAGTCTGGAATTAACCGTTAACTCTTTTTTCTTTGATTCTTGCTTTCTTACCGGTAAGAGCACGCAGGTAGTACAGCTTGGCGCGACGAACTTTACCCACTTTGTTCACTTCGATGCTGTCGATAGCCGGTGATTCAATTGGGAAAATACGTTCTACGCCTACGGTTCCTGACATCTTACGTACTGTAAAACGCTTCTTATCTCCATGTCCGGCAATCTTGATAACAACACCACGGTACAGCTGTACACGTTCCTTGTTACCCTCGACAATACGATATGCTACTGTTACAGTGTCACCTGCTTTGAAGCTCGGGTGCTGTTTTCCGGTAGCAAATGCTTCTTCTGCAATTTTAATTAAATCCATTGTTTTTATTATTAAATTGTTTCATCGTTACAACGCAACATACCAGGCTTCTCTCTTGGTGTCCTGACAGCGATTGCGCGAAAGCGGTGCAAAGGAACGAATTATTTGCCAGATACACAAGTGCTTCAAGCTTTTTTTCGCCAGTTGGGATGATTTTTGAGCGTTTTATTCTGCTAAACGCAAGTCTAAATAATCGGTTAATTGTGTGGCTCAATCACAAAAGAAAAGTATATTTGTAGCAATTTAAAACTAAATGAATATGAAGAAACAAACTTTCAGTCTCCTTGCGGGGGCAGTGTTGGCGGTTGCGCTTCTATTGGTTTCCTGCCATTCTTCCTACGAAGTGACCAAGGTAGAGGGAGGCAGAATTCCCATGAACTCTGTCTGGGATGCCGAGCCGGATGCCGAAGCCGTGGCTCTGCTGGCGCCTTACAAGGCCCGGATGGACAGCATTATGTATCATGTGGTGGGAACCGCAGAAATGTCGATGGACAGATTCCGGCCCGAAAGCCTTTTATCCAATCTGATTGCAGACGTGCTGCGTGAGGCTGCGGTGGAAGTGTTGGGCAAACCGGCCGATATGGGGCTAATCAATATCGGTGGAATCCGGAACTCCCTGACGGAAGGAGACATCACTACCGAAAACATCTATGAGATATTGCCTTTTGAGAATTCGCTCTGTGTGCTGACGATGAAAGGCTCTGCCATGAAGCACTTGTTTGAAAACATTGCGGTGAGACTTGGTGAAGGGGTGAGTGGTATACAGTTGGAAATCAGCAAGGATGGCAAGCTGCTCCAGGCTTCCATTGCCGGCAAGCCGGTGGAGGATGACCGTGACTATACGGTTGCCACGATTGATTATCTGGCTGATGGAAACGATGGAATGACGGCTTTCCTGCAGGCGGATAAAAGGGAGTGTCCGGATGGGGCTACACTGCGCGGTCTGTTCATGAAGTATGTGGAGAAGCAGACGGCAGCCGGCAAGAAGGTGACTTCGCGCATGGAGGGAAGAGTGGTCGTTAAAGAGTAAGCATTAAAAAAACAGAAGTTCTATGAAATATATATATTCCTTGGCAGCCCTGCTGCTTTTCATGCTCCCCGCATCGGCACAGCAAGAGGAGCGTGTCATTACTGAAGAACCCCTTTGCCTGGTGTCCGCCGATTCTGTATCGTCCGGCCAATCCGGAAAACAACTGTTTATCCTGCACACCAGCGATACGCACAGCCGTATAGAACCCATCAGCGCCGGGGCTGCCGACGAGTATGCCGGGATGGGCGGTGTGGTGCGCCGTGCCGGTTTTGTAAAGCAGTTTCGCGGCAAGCATCCGGATATGTTGCTGCTGGATTGCGGAGACATCTCGCAAGGCACCCCTTATTATAACTTTTTCAAAGGCGAGCTGGAGGTCAAGATGATGAACCTCATGGGCTATGATGCCATGACGATAGGTAATCATGAATTTGATTTCGGACTTGAGAATATGGCGGAATTGTTCCGTATGGCGGATTTTCCCGTGGTCTGTTCCAATTATGACGTGACGGGTACGGTACTCGAAGGACTGGTGAAGCCTTATATCACCTTGGTGCGCGAAGGGGTGAAAATCGGTATCTTCGGCCTGGCCCCCAAGATGGAAGGGCTGGTGCAGGCGGATAAATGCGTAGGCATTGTCTACAACGACCCGATAAAGGTGGCCCAGGAAATGACAGACCTTCTCAGGGAGAAGGAGAATTGCGAGGTTGTGATTTGCATGTCCCATTTGGGTATCCGCAGTGCAAATCCCGAAGGCGCTTCCGACGAGAACCTGGTAGGCAAGACGCGTGGCATTGATGTCATTTTGGGAGGACATTCGCATACTTTTATGGAAAAGCCTGCCGTTTATCTGAATGCGGACGGCAAGAGCGTTCCCGTGCTGCACACCGGAAAGAGTGGCATCTACGTAGGAGAAATGGTACTTACTTTAACTGAAAAATAGCATGATGAAAAGACTCACCCTCCTTTTATGGGTTGCAGGATTGTTTATATTGGGATTATCTTCACTTCACGCCCAGACGGGAGGCCCGTTTCTTCCTTCGGCTGCAGACAACCGGTGCCGGCAATGGGTGGACTCCGTGTTGTCAGGCCTGAATGTACACGAAAAAGTGGGGCAGCTTATCGTTGCCACCATTCCGGCCAGAGCAGACAAGGCCACGAAAAAGCAGATGCGCGAGCTGGTAAAGAAATACAAGGTCGGTGGCTTGCTGTTTTCCGAAGGTACTCCGGAAGAGCAGGCTATCTTGACCAATATGGCCCGGAAGGATGCCAAGATTCCCGTTATGGTTACTTTCGATGGAGAGTGGGGACTGTCAATGAGGCTGAAAGGCGCTCCGGACTATCCCCGTAATGCCGCCTTGGGATGTATCGAGGACAATGGCTTGATTGAAGAATATGGACGTGAGGTGGCCCGCCAGTTCCGCGAATTGGGGGTACACGTCAATTTTGCACCCGATGCGGATGTCAATACGAATCCGCTGAACCCGGTGATACACGTACGCTCCTTTGGCGAGAACCCGCAGCGGGTGGCGGAAAAGGTGGTGGCATACAGCCGTGGGCTCGAAAGCGGGGGCATACTTTCCGTTTGCAAGCATTTCCCCGGGCATGGCGACACGGATGTGGATTCTCATAAGGCGCTTCCCGCCTTGCACTACGACCGTGCACGCCTGGACAGTGTGGAACTTTATCCCTTCAAGGAAATGGTACGTGCCGGATTGGGGGGTGTCATGGTAGGCCATCTGCAAGTGCAGGCGCTGGACCCGGACGGGGTGACTCCTTCTTCCTTGTCGCGGAATGTGGTGACCGGGTTGTTGAAGGATGAACTCGGCTTTAAAGGGCTGGTGTTTACCGATGCCTTGGACATGAAGGGTGTGTCTGCCATTCCGCAGGTAACTACCAAAGCGCTGCTGGCGGGAAATGATATGGTGCTGGTACAGTTCAATACGAAGAATGCGGTGCAGGAGCTGGTAGATGCAGTGGAGTCGGGACAACTGAGTAAGGACGAACTTGATGCCAAGTGCCGCAAGGTATTGATGTACAAGTATATGCTTGGTTTGAGAAACCGCCAGCCGCAACTTCGGGTCAGCGGAATGAGCTATCGCATCAATACGGAGGAAGCGCAGGCGTTGGCTGCCAAGTTGCGCCGTTCGGCAGTGACTGTATTGAACAATTATTTCGATGTCCTCCCGCTGGCACCGGTGGAAGGTGATATTGCCGTGCTCAGCATCGGAGAGAAGGAGGTGGATGCTCCCTTTGTGGAAGCTATGAAAAAGAATGCAGGCATCAGCCATTTCCACTTGCCTTGGAATGCCGATGAGGCTCTCTGGCAGGAAGTGCAGGGGCAGTTGGCTGCTTTCCGTCGCGTGGTTATCAGCATCACCGGTTCGACTTATGTCAGCGACCGTGATGTGGCCTTTCTGGAAGGCTTGAACTTGCGTGCTCCGCTGGTCTATACTTTTTTTACCTCTTACCGTACATTGCAACCTCTGATGCCCGCACTTGCCAAATCCAGCGCTGTGGTGCTGGCACATTCGGCAGAGACGGATTTGCAGCAATACGTGGCTGATGTTCTTTTTGCCAAAAAGCCGGCCAGTGGCAGAATGTCGATGAGTATCGGTAAACTGTTTCCAGCGGGAACGGGCTGTATGATTGAGCCGGGCATGAAACCGGGGAAGACTGTTCCGGAAGATTACGGCATGAAGTCGTATGTGCTGCAAAGTATCGATGCCGTTGCCCGGAAGGGACTGGAAGCGGGAGCTTATCCCGGTTGCCGCGTGCTGGTGTGGAAAGACGGACTGCCGGTATATGACAAAGGCTTCGGAACCCACTCTGATAAGGATACCACTACTGTCCGTTCTTCGGACCTTTTTGATTTGGCTTCGCTGACCAAGACTACGGCTACGTTGCTTGCCGTCATGAAACTGTATGATGAGGGCAAGATAAAACTGGATGACAAGGTTTCCGCTTATCTGCCCTTCTTGCGCAATGGCAACAAGCGGAACATTACCATCCGCGAACTTTTGTTCCACGAATCGGGGCTTCCTCCCTATATCCGCTTCTACCTGGACATCATAGACCCGAATTCGGTACACGGTCCGTACTCCCAGAGTTGGGTGGACGAGTGGCATCGTACGCAGGTAAGCGAGCATAGCTATTATTGTTCCGATTTTAAGTTCCGGAAAGGGATGGTGTCCGACAAGAATACACCGGCCTATACTCTGCACATGGCAGATGGCATGTGGCTGAACAAGAGTTTCAAGAATTCTATCCTTCAGCGAATAGCCAAGTGCGAGTTGGATGGCAAACGTTATGTTTACAGCGACCTCGGCTTCGTGCTGTTGCAGCAGGTAGTGGAGAAGGTGACGGAGCTGCCGATGGATTTGTACCTTGCCCGTGAGTTCTATGCCCCGATGGGATTGCAACGTACTATGTTTCTGCCTTTGACGAAGTTCACCAAAGCGGAAATCATGCCCACGGCATCCAATGACTTCCTGCGTCGCCAGGATATATGCGGATATGTGCATGACGAGACTGCTGCCTGCATGGGTGGGGTGTCCGGTAATGCAGGACTTTTCTCTACTGCCGAAGAGGTGGCAAAGGTTTATCAAATGTTGCTGAACGGCGGTGAATTCAATGGCAAGCGTTTCTTGAGTGAGGCAACCTGCCGTTTGTTTACGACGGAGAAATCTGCCATCAGCCGTCGCGGTCTGGGATTCGACAAGCCGGATGTATCCATTGTGAAGCGCAGCCCTTGTGCTCCTTCCGCTCCGGAAGCGGTATATGGACATACCGGATTTACCGGTACTTGTGCTTGGGTGGACCCGGAAAACAAGACAGTGTATGTATTCCTCAGCAACCGCTTGTGCCCCAATGTATGGAACACGAAACTGGGTGACATGAATATAAGAAGAGATATCCAGGAATTGATTTATAAAAGTATTATTCCGCAAATCCCCTAAAAACAATCTATCTATAAGGAATGAAGAGAATATACCTGCTTGCCTATATCACTATATTGTGTTGTCTTTGTCCGCTTCTGAAAGCGCAGCTTGGCCCGATGCCGTTTACTCCGGTGCCGCCGAACGACCCTTCGCTTGTACGTCTCTTGAACAGTGACGTGCGGTGCAGGCAGTGGGTGGATTCCGTCATGCAGCGTCTGACTCTGAAAGAACGCATCGGACAACTGTTCATCTATACGATTGCCCCCCAGCAGGACAAGGCCAACAAGGAACTGCTACGTAAGGTGGTGGAGGACTATAAGGTAGGCGGTCTGTTATTCTCCGGCGGATTGATGCAGAACCAGGTGATGTTGACCAATGAGGCGCAGCGGATGGCGGAAGTTCCGCTGATGATTACCTTTGACGGTGAATGGGGGCTGGCTATGCGCCTCCGCGGTACTCCGAACTTTCCGCGAAACATGGTGCTGGGCTGCATACAGAACGATACACTGATTTATGAATATGGGCGCGAGGTGGCCCGCCAATGCCGTGAACTGGGGGTGCAAGTGAATTTTGCTCCTGTAGCGGATGTGAATATCAATCCCAAGAATCCGGTTATCAATACCCGTTCCTTCGGTGAAAGTCCGTTCAATGTGGCGAACAAGGTTGTTGCCTACTCCAAAGGGTTGGAGGATGGTGGTGTGCTTTCTGTCAGCAAGCACTTTCCGGGGCATGGGGATACGGATGTGGATTCTCATAAGGCGTTGCCCGTGCTGCCTTTTACCCGTGCCCGTCTGGACAGTATAGAGCTTTATCCTTTCAGAAAAGCCATTCGTGCCGGATTGGGAGGAATGATGGTGGGGCACTTGGAGGTGCCTACCATAGAGCCGCAAAAGGGGCTCCCGTCTTCGCTTTCGCGTAAGGTAGTTTCCGGTCTGTTGGTGAATGACCTCGGCTTTCAGGGGCTTGTCTTTACAGATGCCCTTGCCATGAAAGGGGTATCGGGCAATGAAAGCATCTGTTTGCAGGCGCTGAAAGCCGGCAATGATTTGCTGCTTGTCCCCCGGCGTATTAAGGAAGAAGTGGAGGCTGTGCTTGCCGCTGTGAAAAAAGGGGAGCTGACAGAGAAAGAGATAGAGGCGAAATGCCGTAAAGTACTGAAATATAAATATGCCCTTGGGTTGGAAAAGAAACCCCATGTGCAGCTTTCAGGTTTGGGGACCCGCATCAATACTCCGAAAACGCGTGATTTGATGCGCCGGCTGAACTTGGCGGCCATCACTGTGCTGGATAACCGGGACGAGGTACTTCCGCTGGACCCTTCCATCGGTGAAGTTGCCGTGCTCAATGTGGGAGAAGCGCAGGAAATCCAGCCGTTCCTCAAGGAACTGTCGCAGTATACCCGTCCTGTGGAGTTCCGTTTGGGCAAGAATCTGCCGGAGGCTGACGGGAACCGTTTGAGAAATGCGCTGGCCAAGTACAAACGTATTCTGGTCTGTGTCACCGAACACCGTTTGACGCCCTATCAGAATTTCTTTGCAAAGTTCGCTCCTGACGTACCGGTGGTTTATCTGTTCTTTATTCCTGGCAAGCAGGTATTGCAGATAAAACAAGGGGACGCTGCTGCTGAAGCGGTGATTTTGGCACACTCTTCCAACGAGGAGGTACAGCGGCAGGTTGCCCGGATTGTTTATGGCAGCGCTTGTTCAGAGGGACGCTTGTCTGCCAGTATCGGTAGTCGGTTTGCTGCCGGTGCGGGAGTGACGCTGACTCCTCAAAGCGCCCCCCGCTTTGTACCCGAAGAGCATGGTATGAATTCCCGTCTGCTGGCTGAAATAGACAAGATAGCTGAAGAAGGCATTCGTGAAGGGGCTTACCCCGGCTGCCAGGTGGTGGTGCTGAAGGATGGTAGGGAGATGTATAATAAAGCTTTCGGTACCCACGTCTGGAACGAGGCCGGAAGCAAGGCGCTTCCCGTAAAGAAGACGGATGTATACGACATCGCTTCGCTGACAAAGACCACAGCCACGCTGCTTGCTGTGATGAAGTTGTACGATGGCGGACGCCTCAATCTTACAGACCGGGTGTCGGATTATCTGCCTTTCCTGCAGGATACGGACAAGAAGAATATTACGGTACGCGAACTGCTGATGCATGAATCCGGTCTACCTTCTACCTTGCTATTCTATCAGGAAGCGATTGATGAAGAGAGCTACACCGGCACTTTGTTCAAGGCGCGTCCCGATGCCCGGCATTCCGCACGCATCGGACGGCAGACTTGGGCGAACCCTAAGTTCCGCTTCCGTCAGGGACTGACGTCGAAGGTGCAGACACCGGAATATACGATGCAAGTGTCCGACAGCCTTTGGCTGAACCGTTCTTTCAAGCAGGAGTACTTGCAGAAGATTGTGGATACTCCGCTTAGAGACAAGCGTTACCGTTATAGTTGTGTGGGCTTTATTTTGTTGCAGCAGTTGGTCGAGGCGCGCACCGGCATGTCTATGGACGAATATCTGGCCAAGGAATTCTATACTCCGATGGGATTGGAGCGTACGGGGTATCTTCCTCTGCGCTTCTTGAAGAAGGAAGATATTGTACCTTCATCAACAGATCCTTTCTTGCGTAAGACTACCTTGCAAGGATTTGTACATGATGAATCTGCAGCTTTTCAGGGTGGCGTTTCCGGTAATGCCGGGCTGTTCTCCACTGCCGAAGAAGTGGCAAAAGTCTATCAGATGTTGCTGAATGGGGGTGAGCTGGACGGTAAGCGTTATTTGAGCAAGGAGACCTGCAGGGTATTTACTACCACCGTCTCAAGGATAAGCCGCCGGGGGCTGGGATTTGATAAGCCCGACCGGCGTAATCCCCAGAAGAGTCCCTGCGCAGAGTCTGCCCCTGCTTCTGTCTACGGTCATACCGGTTTCACGGGTACTTGCGCCTGGACAGACCCGAAGAACGGCTTGGTTTATGTCTTTTTGAGCAACCGCACCTATCCGGATGTGTGGAATAACAAGTTGATGAGGCTGGATATAAGGACGAGGATTCAGGAAGCTGTATATAAGGCGATGCTGGGAGGAAAAAAATAACTGGTAGAATTAAAAAGAGCCTCCCTTGCTCACGCAGGAAAGGCTCTTTTCTTCTTCAATTTTGAAACAATTAAATTCTATCTGTTAAGCTTTAAGTGTGTGTCTTATCAGAACGCAATACCTACGCGCAGACCGAAATTGCTCAAACCGTCTACGCTGTACGTAAAGAGGTCACCTTTGTTCGTACCGTAGCTGTAATAGGCTGCGAAATGCAAGCCCGGTCCATAAGCCCAAGGATACACATTGAAACCAATTTCAGGAGATACATAGAAACCCCATGTATCTTTGTTAGCTTCGAATACGTTGAAAGTTGACTTCAACTGTGCATATTCAGCACCCAGTTTTACACCGGCATACGGCTGGAATGCACCTCCACGGTTCCATACATAGCGGGAGGCCAGACCGAAAGGCAACTGGAATGCAGTGTGCTGCTGGTCGGTATTCAGACTGCCGCCTTCGCCTACGGGAAGTGTCTGGCGACCGAAATACTCATGGTTGCTATGGTAGTTCAAGAAAGCTCCCAATGCAAAATTGTCTGTCAGGAAGTAACCGCCTTCAAAATTCATACCCCAGCCGCTTGATTTGTCGGCGAAGTTGTTGCTGAGGGGAAAGTTATATTGCCAGTCGATATTGGCATAACCGTTATCGGTCATCTGTGCCTTCGTCGGTAGGGCGAAGACGAGAGCAAGAGCGGCAACCGCAAGTACTCTCAAGGAAAGATATTTTATTGTTTTCATACTTTGTTCTTGTTTTTTGGTTCAATGGCAACTTCCCAGTCCGGAAAGGATGCTGCCGTATTATTCTTGTTACCTTAATATTGGGTAACCCGTCATTTGTCACTTATAGCTCGTAGCTTGTCACTACTTGTTAGTCAGGTAAGTTGATTGAGTGAAAGCTTGGTTCACACCTTGCACGGCAAGTTTGGTATTGACAGAAGTAGAACCACTCAGCAAGCCGCTCATATAGCTGGTCCACAGAACAGGAAGTTTCTCGCTCTGGCCTTGCGGCGCCTCCAGATTCAACAATTCGCTGATAAAGGAACCGGTGCTGTAGGAATAGTTCACGGCATAGGGATAATACCATCCGCCCCAGTTGCCCCAGTAAGGAGCATCCCAGTAGCCTGGATAGTTCCACCACCATTCGGGACGTCCGTAGTCGGTGAAGTAATAGGTACTTCTGACATAGCTTACCTGCAAACCAAGGTCGGCTTCTTTCCGGTCATCCACACGGATGTAGCCGCGGCTGTTCATGTTAGCAACATAAGCGCTGAGAATTTCCTGGGCATTCTCATCTTTCCAGTATTCGGCGTTTTCCTTATCACCGATAACCAGAATGCTGTCCGGCAAGTAATAAGTTTCGAAGGTTTTGAAATCCGCCTTCTTGTCATAGTTGGTATAAACCAGATAATTATTGTCCAGCTTATCCATGTCAGGGTCTTTTTCGCAAGATGCAAGCGTCACTGCAAAGACCGCTAATAATAGGGGAATAAATTTCTTCATACTTTTATAATTGTTTAGGTTTAATATAAATTCCTGCCCTATGGTACCTTAGGCTTTTGTGAGAAAAAACAAGATAGGATATAAAAGGTTCACGTAGAGGTATGTTAAAAGTGATAAAGGAATAGGGTGACAGCACTTTTAACGTAACTGTCACCCTATTGCACTTATCATGTCATTACTTTATCACCCTATCATCTTTTCCATATCCGTGCTGTCCATCCTCCTCCGGGTGCCATGTGTATGTTCAGCTTGTCCCCCGAGGTCACGGTGCGTACTTCTTTCTTGTAGTCGGTTGCTTCCCGGTCGGCATTGATGCCGTCGGAAAAGATTTCGGCTTCGTAACTTCCTTCTCCGAGGAAGGAAAGGTCGATGGTACAGTCGCGTGGTGTCCAGTCGGTCATAGAGGCGACGTACCAGACGTCTCCCTTGCGGCGTGCCAGTGTAAGGTATTCACCTACTTCACCGTCCAGTGCCACGGTCTCGTCGAAAACGGTAGGCACTTTGGCAATGAAATCCGTGCATTCCTGCTCCTTCATATATTTGCTGGGGCTGTCGGCAAGCATTTGCAGCGGGGCTTCGAAGAGGGTGTACATCGCCATCTGGTGGACGCGCGTACCCTGGCTCATCGGATGGTCGTTGACGGCACGGAAGGTTTCGCGGGTTGCGTTCATTGTGGCTCCCGGTGTGTAGTCCATCGGACCTATAAGCATACGCAGGTAGGGAGCAGTCACGTCATAGCGCGGGAAGTTATGGAGGGGGGCTCCGTTCACTATCGGTTCCCATTTGGCGTTCTCCAGTCCCTTTACACCTTCAAAGTTCAGGACGTTGGGATAGGTGCGCTGTATACCGTATGGCTTGAGTCCATGCAGGTCTAATACCAGGCGGTGCTCGGCGGCGCAGGCTACAATGCGTTCTACGGACTGTACCAGTGGCTGGTCGTCACGGTCGAAGAAGTCTATCTTGAAGCCTTTGATACCCATCTGTGCATAGTGGCTGAATGCGGTTTCTGTATCTTTGGCAGAGTTTCGCCAGCTTGCCCAAAGAATGATGCCGACACCCTTCTGGTTTCCGTAGGCTACCAGTTCCTTTAAGTCGATATCCGGATTCAGGTCTTTCAATAAGGATTCGTTTCCGCTCCAGCCGTCATCGATGATGATATATTCTAGGTTGTTGTCGGCGGCAAAGTCGATGAATGCCTTATAAGTCGGGGTGTTCATGCCGGCTTTGAAGTCTACGCCAGTCAGGTTGCAAGTGTTCCACCAGTCCCAAGCCACTTTGCCGGGTTTAATCCAGGAAATGTCTTTGATGCGGCAGGCGGGGGCAAGACGCTGTGCCATGTCGTTGTCGGCAAGCTGCGTGTCCTTTTCGGTGACGAGCACCACACGCCAGGGGAGCTCCTGCTTGGCACAACGGGCGATGTAGTCTGCACGCTTGGTCGGTATCAGGTTCAGCCGGTTGTGTCCGCCGATTATTTCTTCCAGCGGATAGGGGGCAAATGCTGCCTGCACTCCTTGACGTGTCTGGGGATTTACAGTGAGGAACATGCCGGGATAGTTTTCCAATCCGGCTTCCATGATAACGGCTTTCTTTCCTCCGTCCAGGCAAACCATCAGTGGGGTGATGGAGAGTGAGTCGGTGTGCATTTTGGACAACGGGGCTTCGTCGTAGTAAGACTCGAAGGAGAAGCAATAGCGCTCACCGTTGCGGTTGTCGTTTATGTAAGGTACAAATGCCTGGTAATCCTTGTCGAAATTGAAGTCCGCTGTTTCGTTGAGGACGATAAACGGCTTGTTCTGTTCGGAAATGAAGCGGTAGGCAGCACCGTCATCGTATGCGCGGAACTGTACGCTGTAGCCTCCGCGGCATTTCAGTGTCAACTGGTTGTAGACATCCTCCACACTTGCCTTTTTGTAGAGGGGAGTGGGGAAGGAGGACTCCACAGACTTGCGTTCTGCACGGATTACTTTTACATTTTTACCGAAAGTTATTGCTTTCTTGGCTGATTTTTCATCTCTGCCTTGCAGGGCGATGGCAGAGGGTTGCAGCACCGTGGTGCCGTCGTGTGCAATCTGCCAGGTGAGGGCTTCTCCGGCATCTACCGTAACGGATAGTTTTCCGTTGGGTGATGCCAGTTGGTATTGCTGTGCACGGACTGTGCCCAAGCAAAGGAATAATAAACAAAAGGTTTGAATAAGGAGGCTTTTCATGTTGATTTATTTTTGAATGATTTTCTTTATCTTCTCCAGTTCCTCGGCAGAGAAGTCTGTATTTTCAGTCGCTTTCAGGTTATCTGCCAGTTGGGTAACGGAGCTCGCTCCGATGATGACGCTTGTCACCAGGTCGTCCTTCAACAGCCAGGCAAGTGACATCTCGGCAAGGGTTTGCCCGCGTGAGGCAGCAACTTCGTTGAGTGCCTTGATTTTTTGCAGCGTCTCGTCGGTCAGTGCTTCTTTCTTCAGGAAAGCCCCCTTTGCCATGCGCGAATCTTCGGGAATACCATTCAGGTAGCGGTTGGTCAGCAGGCCCTGCGCCAGCGGGGAGAAGGCGATGAAGCCGGTTCCGTTCCCTTTGGCTTGCTGCAGGATACCTTCTTCTTCCGGTTCGCGGTTGAAGAGATTGTATCTGCCTTGATAGAGCAGGCAGTGTACATCCCGTTCTTCCAGGTATTTGTAGGCAAACTCGGCCGCCTCTTTGGGATATTTGGAGATTCCTACATAGAGTGCTTTGCCTTGCCGTACGATATCAACCAGTGCTTGCAGGGTCTCTTCAAGCGGAGTATCCGGGTCGTAGCGGTGGGAGTAGAAGATGTCCACATACTCCAGGTTCATCCGTTTCAGACTTTGGTTGAGGCTGCTCATCAGGTACTTGCGTGAGCCCCACTCCCCGTAGGGGCCGGGCCACATGTCGTGTCCGGCCTTGGTGGAGATGAACAGTTCGTCCCGATAGGGCATGAAGGATTTCTTCATAATCATTCCGAAAGTCTCTTCGGCGGAACCGTAGGAAGGACCGTAATTGTTGGCGAGGTCGAAATGCGTGATTCCACGGTCGAAGGCATAGTGCGCCATGGCCTGGGAATTGGCAAATGTGTTCACGTCGCCGAAGTTGTGCCACAATCCGAGTGATATTTCCGGCAGCAAGATGCCGCTTTGCCCGCAACGGCGGAATTTCATGCCGTTGTCATAGCGTTCGGGCGCTGGAGAATAAATAGGGTTTATCATGATATTGTATTTTGTGGGTTACCCCATTATTACTTCTACTGTATGCGTGCCCGGCAGATGGTTCACCACATTGCCTTCTATCGGCTGGCCGTCTACTGTGACGGACTTGATGCCTTTGCACACACCATCGGGATTCTTCACGGTAATATGATATTCTGCCCCGCGGAACCTACGCTTCACGTTGAAGCCTTTCCAGCCTGCCGGGATACAAGGATTGATTTCCAGACCTTCATACGAAGGCTTGATGCCGAGTATGAATTGCGTGATGGCATACCACATCCAGGCAGCCGTTCCAGTCAGCCAGCTGTTCTTGCCTTCACCGGGGCGGGCGGCGTCCTTGCCGGCCACCATCTGGCAGCATACGTAAGGTTCTACTTTATGCAGGGCACTGTGCTCTTCGGTGTACGACGGGCATATCTTGCGGAAATACTCCCAGGAACGGTCACCCCGTCCCAGTACGGTTTCTCCGATGATGACCCACGGGTTGTTGTGGCAGAAGATACCCGCATTTTCCTTGTAGCCGGCGGGATAGGTGGAGATTTCTCCATACTCCACAACATAGCGGGTGAAGGGTGGATTGTTGAGTACAATACCGTGTTCGCAGTCCAGGCGTTCCTTTACGGAGTCCAGTGCTTTTTCTACCATGCCTTCTTCCAGTCCGATGCCTGCCATGGTGCACCAGCCTTGCGATTCGATGAAGATTTGTCCTTCTTCGTTCTCTTTGGAGCCTACCTTGTGGCCGAAGTAATCGTAGGCGCGCAAGTACCAGTCACCGTCCCAGCCATGTTTTTTTACGGCTTCCACCATATTATCTATATAGGTTTGCGCTCTGTTTGCTTCGTCGTCTTTACCCAGGCGGCGGCACAGCTCCACATAGTCGCGTCCGCATACCACGAACAAGCCGGCAATCATCAGCGATTCTGCCTGGCTGCCTTCCGTCTGGTTTTCCGTGGTCTGGAAGGATTCATTCGGGTCCCAGGAGAAGCAGTTCAGGTTCAGGCAGTCATTCCAGTCGGCACGGCCGATGAGGGGCAACATGTGGGGGCCGAGGTTCTCGATGACGTGGTTGAAGGAGACGCGCAGGTGCTCGAACAGAGAAACCTCCGAACCCTTCTTGTTGTCGAAGGGGACGGGCTCATCCAGGATACTGAAGTCTCCCGATTCCTTGATGTATGCCACCGTACCGAAGATAAGCCACATGGGGTCATCGTTGAAGCCGCCGCCGATGTCGTTGTTGCCGCGTTTGGTCAGCGGTTGGTATTGGTGGTAGCATCCTCCGTCGGGGAATTGGGTAGAAGCTATGTCGATGATTCGTTCGCGGGCTCGTTCCGGTATCTGATGCACGAAGCCCACGAGGTCCTGGTTGGAGTCGCGGAAACCCATTCCACGACCGATGCCGCTCTCGAAGAAAGAGGCGGAACGGGACATGTTGAAGGTAATCATGCACTGATACTGGTTCCAGATGTTCACCATGCGGTCCAGTTTTTCTTCGTCGGTCTTCACGACGTAGATGTCCAGCAGGCGGTCCCAGTAGGCTTTCAGTTCGGCAAAGGCAGCATCTACTTTGGCGGTAGTGTCGAAGGCCGAAATCATCGCCTTAGCCTTTACCTTATTTATAATAGGTGAAGAGGGTACACTCTGCTTGAACGCTTCATGCAGAGATTCTTCACGTTCCTCGAACTTTGCCTCCTGCTTGTTTTCCACATAGCCCAGCAGGAAGATGAAGTCGCGGCTTTCGCCGGGTTGCAGTTCTACTTCCAGATAGTGTGAGGCGATGGGGCTCCAACCGTGGGCAATGCTGTTGCCCGGTCTGCCTTCTACTACCCGTTCCGGGTCGGCAAACTCGTTGTAGAGTCCCACGAATGTTTCGCGGTCGGTATCGAAACCGTCTACGGGTGTATTGACACTGTAGAAGGCGTAGTGATTGCGGCGTTCCTTGTATTCCGTCTTGTGGTAGATGACAGACCCGTCCACTTCCACCTCTCCCGTGGAGAAGTTACGCTGGAAGTTCTCCATGTCCGTAGCGGCATTCCACAAGCACCATTCGGCAAAGGAGAATAGTTTGAGTTTTCTCACTTTGGCAGAAGTATTCCGCAAGGTCAGCTTCTGCACCTCTCCCCAGGTCTTCAGTGGGACGAAGAAGAGCAGGCTGGCTTCGATGCCGTCTTTGGATCCGGTGATGCGGGTGTAGCTCATGCCGTGGCGACACTCGTAACTGTCGAGTGCAGTCTTGCAGGGCTTCCAGGTGGGAGACCATACGTTGCCGCCTTCATTGATGTAGAAGTAGCGTCCCCCGTTGTCCATCGGCACGTTGTTGTAGCGGTAGCGGGTGATGCGGCGGAACTTGGCGTCCTTGTAGAAGGAATAGCCTCCGGCGGTATTGGAGATGAGTGAGAAGAAATCTTCATTGCCCAGGTAGTTAATCCATGGCCAAGGTGTCTTGGGATCGGTAATGACGTATTCGCGGTTGTCGTCATCGAAATATCCGAATCTTTTGTCTTGCATATTATTTCTTGTATTTAGTTTGATACATTCTTCATTAGTTGTGCCATCCGGCCATTTTCCCGGAAGCACGCTTCAAATTTAAAAACTTTTCTCCTATCACCCTTGTTTGCCCGGCGTGTTTTTTCCCTTCGGAAACATGAAGTACCGGAAAAAGATACAAAAGTATCACTGTACGAGTCTATTTCGCCCTATCTTTGTAAACACATTTTATGATTAACCGATATGAAACACTTATTCGCATTTTTGTTCCTTCTTGGAATTACCTTTTCTCTTTCCGCCCAATCTGTCCGCGAACGTATTTTGCTGGATGACGGCTGGCAGTTTGCTTTTGGCAATGCTTCCTCACCGGAGAAAGACTTCGGCTGCGGAACGGAGTACTTCAACTATCTGACCAAGGCAGCCTCTATCCATAATGAGGGCCCTTACTCTCCCAAGTTCAATCCGGAGAAGTGGGGTGTGGACTGGAAGACGGTCAATCTTCCGCATGACTGGGTGGTTGATTTGCCTTATGCCAAAGAGGCGAGCCACAGTCATGGCTATAAAGCCGTCGGCTATAAATTCCCCGAAAACTCTGTGGGATGGTACCGAAAGACCATCACCGTGCCACAAGAGGACCTCGGCAAACATCTTTATCTTCAGTTCGACGGTATCTTCCGTGATACCCGTATCTGGATAAACGGTTTCTACCTGGGACACGAACCGAGCGGCTATGCCACGCAGGTGTATGACATTACGGAATACTTGAATTACGGAGAAGAGAATCTTATCTGCGTCCGTGCGGATGCCACGCTCGAGGAGGGCTGGTTTTACGAGGGTGCGGGCATCTACCGCCATGTATGGCTGAACAAGACGGCGCCGTTACATGTAGCTCCTTTCGGAACCTTTGTGCACAGCACGCTGGCCGCACCTTTTGACAAGGCCAAGCTGACGATAGAGACCACTGTTGAAAACTCCGGTCTGCAAACGGAGGATTACCGCCTCTGCCATATCCTCCGGGATGCCGACGGCAAGGAAGTGGCACGCTGCGAAACGGCCGGTAAGCCGGTACTGCCGAAAGACCGCCAGCTCACCGTCGGTGAAATAGCGCTGGACAAACCTCATCTTTGGAGTGTGGATACACCTTATCTATATACACTGCTTACGGAAGTCTATCAGCATGGCAAGCTGGTGGATGCTTATACCACTACTACGGGTATTCGTGACATCCGCTTCGATGCCGACAAGGGCTTCCTCTTGAACGGACAGCCTCTGAAACTGAAAGGTGTGAACATGCACCAAGACCACCCCGGAGTAGGTGCCGGCATTCCCGATGCCCTGCAAGTGTACCGACTGAAGGAACTGAAGAAGTTCGGCTGCAATGCCTACCGTTCTTCCCATAACCCGATGACTCCCGAAATGCTCGATGCCTGCGACAGCCTCGGCATCCTTGTGATAGAAGAAAACCGTCTGACGGGTGTCAACGAGGAACATACTCGCCTGCTGAAACGCATGATAGACCGCGACCGCAACCATCCGTGCATCATCCTTTGGAGCGTAGGCAACGAGGAGTGGGGCATCGAGTGGAAAGAAAGCGGTACACGCATTGCTGCCACGATGCGCGAATATTGCCACCGTTTCGACCCTACGCGCCTCATGACCGTTGCTTCGAGCAGTGGCCCTGCCATCTTGATTCCCGCAGACGTGGCTGGTTATAACTACATCCTTCAGAACCCTGTGGAGCAGCACCGCAAGGATTATCCCGGCCGCCGTGCGCTCGGTTCGGAAGAGACTACGGGCTGTGGTACGCGCGGCATCTACTTTGATGCCCACGGCAAAGGCCACATGGTGGCGCACAACCGTAAACCGAACGGGCCTGACAGCTTGCTGAACTGCATCGAGCGTGGCTGGAAATTCTATGACGAACGCCCCTATCTGGCAGGTCTTTTCTATTGGACGGGTTTCGACTACCGCGGCGAGCCCAACCCCATGAAGTTCCCGGCTACGGGCTCACAATTCGGCATTCTGGACTACTGTGGCTTCCCCAAGGACGAAGCCTGGTATCTGAAGTCCTGGTGGACGAATGAGCCGGTGCTGCACATCCTTCCTCACTGGAATCTGCAAGGTCACGAAGGTGATAGCATCGACATTTGGGTATACAGCAACTGCGATGAAGTGGAATTGACTGTGAACGGCAAGAAACTGGATCGCAAACCGATGCCCCGAAACGGCCATCTTTCCTGGAAAGCCGTTTTCCAGCCCGGTGCAGTGAAGGCTGTAGGCTATAAGAACGGCAAAAAAATATTGGCCCGTACTGTGGAGACTACCGGTGCTCCTGCCCGTATCTCCCTGACGGCAGACCGTCCCGTCATTCAGGCAGACAATCGGGATGTGGCAGTGTGTAATATTGAGTTGCAGGACAAGAAGAAACGTTTTGTCCCCACTGCCTGCAACGACTTGACGATAACCGTCTCCGGTCCGGTACGCATCCTTGGGGTGGGGAATGGAGACCCCGCTTATCGGGCTACGGAACGTCCGGCCGACGCTGATGCCCGCACCTATCAGGTAAAGGCATTCAACGGACTTGCACAGGTGCTGTTGCAAAGTACCGGCGAAGCGGGAGAAGCCACACTGACGGTCGTTTCGGAAAACCTGCCGGAAACTTCCTGCGTCTTGAAGCTGCAGAAGTAAGCGGCTTATCATTCATATCATCCGGCGAAGCGGAGACCTTTCTTTTGTCTATGGGGCAAGAGAGGGATCTCTGCTTCTTTCTTCCTCAAACTATAGTGTGTAAGTGTACGAGATGCGCATCTCATACATCCTTACATTAGAGCCTGAGACGGAAGTTTTGCTTTTCCGGGCGGGACTTTCCCGGGTATCTGCTCATATATAACAATTATTACCTCTAAATGTAACAAATGGTACTGTTGTGGGATTAAAAAGAATGAGTATATTTGTGGCATGATATTTTTTAACCAATGCCTATGGAAAACCAGAACTATATCATGAGGGAGATAACCCCTCTGTCGGAACGCGACTGTTTCTATATTGCCGATCGTCACAAAACAGAATTTACCTACCCCATCCATTGTCACGCAGAGTATGAACTGAACTTCACGGAACATGCTTCCGGCGTACGTCGTGTGGTGGGCGATTCTGCCGAGATTATCGGTGATTATGACCTGGTGCTGATAACCGGTAAGGAGTTGGAGCATGTATGGGAGCAACATGAATGTACCTCCGGGGATATTCGGGAGATTACCATCCAGTTCTCTCCCGACTTGTTCTTCGGGAACGTTGTCAACAAGAACCAGTTCGACAGTATCCGCCGGATGCTGGAGCGTGCACAGTGCGGACTTAGTTTCCCCATGCAGGCCATCATGAAGGTGTACAACTGGCTGGATAAGCTGGCTTCCGAGGAGCAGGGCTTTTATGCCGTGATGAACTTTCTCCGTATCCTTTACGAACTTTCCCTCTATGACAATGCCCGGGTGTTGTCCAGTTCTTCGTTTGCCAAGATAGAGACTTTCTCTGACAGCCGCCGGGTACAGAAGGTGCAGAAATACATTTCCACCCATTATCAGGAGGATATCCGGTTGGCTTCATTGGCCGATATGGTGGGCATGACCCCGGTCTCTTTCAGCCGTTTCTTTCGCCTGCGCACCGGCAAGACGCTTTCCGACTACATTATTGATATCCGTCTGGGCTTTGCCACGCGTATGTTGGTAGATTCCACGCGTACTATTGCAGAGGTGTGCTATGACTGCGGCTTCAACAATCTGTCCAATTTCAATCGTATGTTCAAGCGGAAGAAGGGATGCTCGCCGAAGGAATTCCGTGAGAATTATCGGAAAAAGAAGCTGGTGATATGATAAAAAAGTATTGGTATTCTTCATTGGAAGTGCCTATTTTTGCACCGATGATTAATACTAATATCTGATATCATGAAAAGAGTTTTTTCCTTATTTTTATGTCTGCTGTGTGTATGTGCTGTGACGGCGCAGATACGTGGCAATGAAATCCGTGTAGTCGTTTCACCCGACCATAGCGATTGGGTGTATCGTCTGAATGAGAAGTGTACGTTTACCGTCCGGGTGCTGAAGGCACAGAACCTCTTGCCCGATGTCAAGATTGACTATGAACTGGGGCCCGAGATGTATCCTACTGAAGTAAAGAAAGACATGGTGCTGAAAGATGGTACCTTGAAGTTGCAAGGCACGATGAAGACTGCAGGCTTCTTGCGTTGCAAGGTCAAGGCGCATGTGGACGGCCGGACTTATGAAGGGCTGGCTACATCGGCCTATGCTCCTGAGCAGCTGCAACCCGTGACGAAACTTCCTGCCGATTTTCAGGATTATTGGGCCAAGACCTTGGAAGAGGCGCGCAAGACTCCGTTGAATCCCCTTATGACGCTGCTTCCCGAACGCTGTACGGAAACGGATAATGTATATCAGGTCAGCTTCCAGACAAAAGCCTGGGGAGGACGTTTTTACGGTATTCTCAGTATTCCCAAGAAAGAAGGGAAGTATCCGGCTTTGCTGCGTGTGCCCGGTGCGGGTGTCCGCCCTTATGCGGGAGATACGTATACGGCTCCTGGAAAGGTAATTATATTGGAGGTGGGTATCCACGGCATTCCCGTCACGATGCAGCAGTCTGTATATGATGCGCTGGCAGGTGGGGCGCTGAGCAATTATTGGATGTTCGGCCGCGACAATCGGGATGCTTCTTACTATAACCGTGTGGTGGTAGGCGCTTTGCGTGCTGTGGATTTTATCTGTTCGCTGCCGCAGTACAACGGGAAAGCGCTGGGCGTTACGGGCTCCAGCCAGGGCGGTGCCTTGTCTGTGATTACGGCGGCTCTTGATTCACGCGTTACTTTTCTGGCGGCTGTTCATCCTGCCTTATGCGACCACGAAGCATTCTTCAAGAAGCGTGCTTGCGGCTGGCCCCATTATTTCTATTATTACGGTGCTCCCGATGAAAAGCAGCTTGAAACGGTACGCTATTATGATACGGCAAACTTTGCCCGCCTGCTGAATGTGCCCGGTTGGTTCAGTTGGGGGTATAACGATGAGGTCTGTCCTCCCACTTCCATGTATGCAGCCTACAATGTGATTGCTTCTCCGAAGGAATTGCATCCTTATCTGGAAACCGGGCATTATTGGTATCAGGAACAGTGGGATGAATGGCTGGACTGGATACGGAGACAACTTAATGTGCCAATGTGATTAATCACATTGGCATATTAATCTGATAATATAGTATCATTTTTTATGATATGATCCGCGTATCTTTGTGTATCGCTTAAAAACTGATAATATGAAGAAACTATTCCTTTTACTGACAGTACTTTTATTCCTTTTGGGAGCATGTGCCCCTAAGCCTGCGGAGCATTCGTTTATTAAGGTCAATGCCGATGGACAGTTCGTTCGCGACGGAAAACCCTATTATTTTGTAGGTGCCAATTTCTGGTACGGTGCCATTCTTGGTTCCGAAGGTGAAGGCGGCAATCGTGAACGGTTGCATAAGGAGCTGGACTTTCTGAAAAGTATTGGCATCAACAACCTGCGCGTATTGGTGGGTGCTGACGGTGAAAATGGCATAAAGACGCGGGTAGAGCCCTCTTTACAAGTGGCACCGGGCGTCTATAATGATACTATTTTAGCCGGATTGGATTATTTTATGAATGAACTGCGTGAACGTGATATGACAGCTGTCCTCTATTTGAACAATTCCTGGGAATGGAGCGGTGGCTATTCCGTTTACCTGCAATGGTCCGGACACGGTGATGCCGTGGTACCTGCCGTAGACGGATGGCCCGCCTATATGGAGTATGTCAAGCAGTTCCCCCAATCGGACAGCGCGAAGGCCTTGTTTGCCAATCATGTCAATTATATTGTTTCACGCACCAATAGGTATAATCAGATAAAATATGTGGATGACCCCACTATTATGTCTTGGCAGATTGGTAACGAGCCTCGCGCTTTCTCTGACGAGAACAAGGAACCGTTTGCCCGCTGGATGGCCGATGTGGCTGCACAAATCAAGTCACTTGACCCGAACCACATGGTGTCTTCCGGCAGTGAGGGCTCGTGGGGATGCGAAATGGATATGAATCTTTTCGAGAAGATTCATGCCGACCCCAACATCAATTATCTGAATATCCACATCTGGCCTTACAACTGGAGTTGGGTGAAGGCGGACAGCCTGAAGGAACTTCTTCCGTGTGCCAAGGAAAATACTAAGAAGTATATAGATGACCACATGGTCATTGCCCAGAAGTACAGCAAGCCGATCGTTTTGGAGGAATTCGGTTTTCCCCGTGACGGTTTCAGCTTCTCCAAAGAGGCACCGACCACTGCCCGCGATGAATATTACCGTTATGTATTCGACCTTATCCGCCAGGACCGTGAGAGCGGCGGACTCTTTGCCGGATGCAACTTCTGGGCATGGGGTGGTTTTGCCGGACAAAATCCCGACCATGTATTCTGGGAAAAGGGAGATGACTATACCGGTGACCCGGCTCAAGAACAACAAGGACTGAACTCTGTCTTTGCCACAGACAGCACTATTGAAATAATTAAAGCGGAAAACCGGAAGCTGCAAAATTGAACCTATCCGTGCTTTTCCGTGTAATCCCTGCCTGAAAATTAGAATGTAAGCGTGTACAAAGCGTTTGTACCGTTATATAAGAAAGATTATTACTCTAAATACTAAGTATGATATGAAAAGCATATGGAAAGTTATGTTGGCGGTTTGTTGCCTAGGTATGACCATTGGTTGTGGAACAAACCCGTCGAAGAATGAAAATGTAAAGGAAACGCTACCGGCATTGGTGGTCAATGGTACGCAGTTGATGAATACCGAAGGAGACACGGTGGTATTGCACGGTGTCAGCTATGGCTGGCATCAGTTCTGGCCCCGTTTCTACAATGCCTCTTCGGTTGCTTATCTGGTCAATGACTGGGGCGCACAAGTGCTTCGGGCCTCTATGGGAGTGGATTTGGATAGCGCCTGCTATGTGAACAAGCCCGAGTTCGGTATTGAGTGTGTTACGAAAGTGGTGGATGCTGCTATCGAGAACGGCGTTTACGTCATCATCGACTGGCATAGCCACAATCTGCGGCAGGAAGAAGCAAAGGAGTTCTTCACTCAAATGGCTACCCGTTACAAAGGGGTTCCTAATGTCATCTATGAGGTTTTCAACGAACCGGTGGAAGACAGTTGGGAGCAGGTGAAGTCATACTCTGTGGAGGTTATCAAGACGATTCGTGCCATAGAACCGGATGCCGTTATCCTCGTTGGTTGTCCGCATTGGGACCAGGACATCCATTTGGCAGCGGACGATCCTATTACCGGATATAGCAATATAATGTATACACTCCACTTTTATGCCAACACTCACGGACAGTGGCTGCGCGACCGCGCCGACTATGCTTTGGGCAAGGGCTTGCCGATTTTCGTTTCCGAATGTGCCGGTATGGAGGCAAGTGGGGACGGCCCCATCAGTAAAGAAGAGTGGGGGAATTGGCTGGACTGGATGCAGCGGCATTCCATCAGCTGGGTGGCCTGGTCTTTGTCTGACAAGGATGAGACTTGCTCCATGTTCTATCCGTCGGCTTCTTCCGAGGGAAACTGGAAAGATGCAGATATGAAGGAATGGGGAAGAATGGTACGGGACGAACTGAAGAAATGACCCTTTCGGGAAAAAGCAATATGATTTAACCATTAATAATTTAAGAAAAAAAGAATTGTGCCTATGGGAAAAAAGGAAAAACGGAACTATGAAGACATGGACTGTTTGGAAGTAAACCTAAATGTCAAGGCTGTGATAGTATATCAGGGCTTTTTGACTCAGTCTCATTTTTGTTAACTAAAAAAATCTTCTTTTGGGAGGTTTTGTGTTTGTTTTAAATCTAAGAAATACAGTATGAATTTGAATTTTAGAAAGACAGCGCTGCTTGCGGGGATATGCTCGGTGTTCAGTCTGGGTTATGCTCCTCAGCTTTTCGCAGTATCATCGACGGATACCGTTGAGGCAGTGCAGCAAACAAAGAAAATTACGGGTGTCGTCAGTGATGCTATGGGCCCTATTATCGGTGCCAATGTATTGGAAAAAGGTACAACGAATGGTGTAATTACCGACATTGACGGTAACTTTGCCTTGAATGTGAAACCAGGAGCTACCATTGTAGTCTCCTTTATAGGCTATGTCAGCCAGGAAATAAAGATAACGAACCAGACAACAGTGAACATCACGCTGAAGGAAGACTCCGAGATGTTGGACGAAGTGGTGGTTGTGGGGTACGGTACGATGAAGAAAAGCGACCTTTCCGGTGCTTCCGTTTCCATGAGTGAAGACAAGATTAAGGGTTCTATTATCACCAATCTCGACCAGTCCCTTCAAGGGCGTGCTGCCGGTGTGACGGCAGTCAGCACTTCCGGTGCTCCGGGTTCTTCCTCCTCTATCCGCGTACGTGGTCAGGCCACTATCAATGCTAATGCCGAGCCGTTGTATGTAATTGACGGTGTGATTGTACAGAGTCAGGGACAAAGCGGTTCATCTTATGGTTTGGGCGATGCACTGGGTAATGGCTCGGTTTCCACCATTTCTCCGCTTTCCACCATCAACCCTGCTGATATCGTCAGTATGGAAATTCTGAAAGATGCTTCGGCAACCGCCATTTACGGTGCGCAAGGTTCCAATGGTGTGGTTTTGATTACGACCAAACGTGGTAAGGCGGGTGAGGCTAAGTTTACTTATGACGGTATGTTTGCCGTTCAACGCCAGACAAAGCGTCTGGATATGATGAATCTGCGTGAGTATGCCACTTATTATAATGATTTGGCAAACATGGGTGAAATCTCTGACCCTAGTAATTATTATGCCGATCCTTCTCTGCTGGGAGTAGGTACAAACTGGTAGGACGCCATCTTCCAGACTGCTTTGCAGCATCAGCACCAGATTTCGGCACAAGGTGGTACAGAGAAGATACAATACTACGTATCAGCTTCCTATATGGATCAGGACGGTACCATCATCGGTTCAAACTTTAACCGTTACAGCTTCCGTGCCAACTTGGATGCCCAACTGAAGAAGTGGTTGAAACTCGGTTTGACCGCCACCTATACAGCAACGGGTGATGACCTGAAACTGGCAGACAGTGATGAAGGTTTGATTAACTACTCGTTGACCACTCTTCCTGATATACCTATCTATAATCTGGATGGCAGCTATGCCACCGTTGTTCGCGAAGGCTACACGAATCCTAACCCGATTGCCCTTGCCATGATGGATGACATTCTGCTGGACCGTCAGAAACTGACGGGTAATATTTTCTTTGAGGTTACTCCGATTAAAAATCTGGTATGGCATGCCGAATTGGGTTATGACATCAGTTCCAGCAAAGGTGAGCGCTACAAGCCGATGGTTGATTTGGGTGGATGGGTACGTTCCAGTAATGAAAGCAATATCCAGAAAAACAGCAGTACATTCTGGCAATTGAAGAACTATGTGACCTATTCCGGAAACATAGGCGACAAGCATCATTATACAGCCATGGTGGGCCAGGAGTGCTGGGAGTCCAGCTATGACTTCACGAGTGTGTTCAATAGCGGTCTGCCTTCGGATGAAGTGCACAATCCTGCCTTGGGTACGGGAACCCCGACTATCAATGCAGGTTTTGGAAGCTCGTCTATGGCATCTTTCTTTACACGTCTGACTTATAACTATGCCGACCGTTATTTGGGTACTTATACCTATCGTTATGACGGCTCTTCAAACTTCGGTCCCGAGAACCGTTGGGCAGGCTTCCATTCATTGGCTACTTCCTGGCGCTTTTCCAACGAAACGTTCTTTGAACCGTTGAAGAAGGTCATCAGTAACGGTAAGTTGCGTCTGGGATGGGGACAAACTGGTAATGCCAACATCGGTGGTTATGCTTGGGGTACATCCATGAGTCGTATGCCTTCCGGTCTGGGTATGGGGTATCGCCCCTCCAATATACCGAATACTTCCATCAAATGGGAGTCCCAGGAGCAATGGAACGTCGGTGTGGATTTGGGATTCCTGCACGACCGTATCAACCTGACGGTAGAGTGGTACAAGAAAACTTCCAGTGATATGTTGATGCCGTTGCAGTTGCCTTCTTATATGGGTACTTCCGGTAATGCCTCTTCTGCATTGGCTGCTCCGAAAGGTAACTATGGTGACATAGAGAATACCGGTTTTGAAATCTCTCTGAACACACATCCTATTACGGGTAAGTTTGAATGGGATTCTGACTTCCAGATTTCTTTCAACAAGAACAAACTGAAAGGATTGGCTGGTACAGCCAATGCGCAGATTGTGGGTTACGGACAGTGGACCGATGTAGTCAGTGTATCCAGTGTAGGCGAATCACTTTATAACTTCTATGGATTTGTTTGTGATGGTGTTTACAAGGACCTGGAGGACCTTCAGACTTCTCCGAAACCTGCCAAGTACCCGGCAAACGGTGTATTCGACCGTACCAATACCGTATGGGTGGGTGATGTGAAATATAAGGATATCAGTGGTCCTGACGATGTGCCCGATGGCGTTATTGACGACTATGACAAGACCAATATCGGTTCTCCGATGCCTAAGTTTACTTTTGGCTGGACCAATACTTTCCGTTACAAGAACTTCGACTTGTCCGTTTTCATCAACGGTTCCTATGGCAACAAGGTGTACAACTACCTTTCCATGAAGCTGACACATATGAACTCTCCCTGGACTAACCAGCTGAATGCTGTAAACGGACGTGCACAGCTTGTTCCTATCAATCCGAACAAGGTCTACGAAGATGGAACGATGTGGTATAATGATGTGTCTAACGTCATGGTGGCAAACCCGGGAGCTTCCATTCCACGCGCCACTATCAATGACCCGAATGACAACGACCGTATCAGTGACCGTTATATTGAAGATGGTTCTTATATCCGTCTGAAGAACATCTCTTTGGGATATACTTTCCCGAAAAAGACGATTGATAAACTGGGACTGAGCAACTTGCGTATCTATGCCAATATCCAGAACCTGCTGACCATTACCGGTTATGACGGCTATGACCCTGAAATTGGTGCCAGCACTTCAAGCGTCAATGTCTATGGTTTGGACAACGGACGTTATCCGTCTCCTACAGTTTATTCATTCGGCTTGAATGTTTCATTCTAACACTTTAAATTGAAGAAAACATGAAAATCAGATATATTAAATATTGGGCGTTTGCAGCTGTACTCGGTATGGGAACAGTTTCATGCGAGGATTTCCTGAACCGTCCTACCGAAGACAATTATAACGAATCGAACTTCTATCAGAATGACGAACAATGTGTGCAGGGGGTTAATTATCTTTATAACTCACCTTGGTATGACTTTCAGCGCGGTTTTATTAAAGTCGGTGAAATCTTGTCCGGAAACGTATACGAGGGAAACAGCCCTTACTTGAATTTTACGGTGAATGGTACGGATGAAAACCTTGTGAACATGTCCTATTCTCTATGGGCAGTGATTGGCCATGCCAATACTGTATATACTCGTTTGAAGACGGCAAATGCGTCAGAAGCAGTGAAAAATCAGTGTATGGGCGAGTGTCTGGCATGGAAAGCCATGGCTTACTTCTATTTGGTACGTAGTTTTGGCGCAGTACCCATTATCCATGATAATACGGACGAATTGAATTCCGGTAATTATAACTCCAAATTCAAAGTGGAGGCAGCAGATGTGTACGAATATATCATTATGACTCTGGAGAAAGCTATGGAGTTGCTTCCGGCCAGAGGTGAAACGGGACGTATTGACCGCTATTGTGCCGAAGGTCTTTTGGCTAAGGTGTATCTAACTAAGAGTGGCCTTTCCGGTACCCGCAATGCGGATGATTTGGCGAAAGCGGCAGAATATTCCAAGGATGTAATTAATAATTCCGGCCGTAACTTGCTGGCTAACTATTCCGATGTTTTCCGTTTGGCAAACAACAAGAATGAAGAGTGTCTCTTCTCCTGGCACTGGTCGGCAGGACGTGACCCCTGGACACAGCAGAATACGTTGCAGTCGGACTTGGCAATGGTGGGATTCGATGAATTTGGTGATTGCTGGGGCGGCTATGCAGGTCCGTCGGTTGATTTGCAGGATGCATTTGGAATTTCCGCTTTGGAAAGTCCTGAGACGCGTTCGGATACGGATACCCGTCGTAAGGCTACTATGATGATGGCAGGTGATGTATACGATTATTTCTGGCAGGACAAGGGCGGATTTGATTATCTGCGGTTTATTTATGATGCCGAATATGGGAAGGGAGGACCTAATGGCGATTACCAGTCTCCTACCGGTGCCAATCACGTGAAGCATCTCTATGGTAACAATAATGACCATGTATTGGGCTTGGGCGTATCGGCTGGTAATATGTACAGCGGCCTGGCAACCCATATCCTGCGCCTGTCCGATATCTATCTGGTATATGCCGAGGCGAAAATGGGACTGGCTACCTCTACTACAGACCAGAGTGCACTGGATGCTTTCAATGCAGTACGTGGCCGTGCCATTCCGGGAGTTACTCCGAAAACCTCCATTACTTGGGAGGACGTCTGGAAGGAACGCCGGCTGGAACTGGCTTGCGAAGGCGACCGTTGGTATGATTATGTACGTTTGGCATATTATGATTCCCAGCGTGCTATCAATGAGCTGAAGGCACAGCGCCGTGATGTTTATTATAGTCTGGGTACTACTTATAAGGCTTATTATGAAAACGGCAGTTGGACGGTGAATCCGGACGAGACCCGTTACAATCCGGATGCAAAGGCGCCGAATGTGACAGTCTCCAGCTTTACATTGCCGTTCCCGACAGAAGACGTGGTGTTCAATCCTAATTTGATGAAAGACCCGGTACACGTAGATGTACGTTCTGAATTCAGTTATTAATTTAATGCTTGAAAAGATGAAAAATAATAGATATACGAATTGGTTCTTCGCGGCAGCTGTTGTTGTAGCAGGCTTTTCCATGGCGGCTTGTGAGGATGAACCGGATAAATATGAAGTGGCAGGGGGAAAGCCTACCTTGAAATATGTTCGTGTCCCTGATCCGGCAGCGGCAGACTCTTTGCTGACGGGGGCTTATATGGCGAATACGATTTGTCTGGTCGGTGAAAATCTGCGGAGTGTTTACGAGCTCTATTTCAATGACCAGAAGGCGATACTTAATACCAGTTACATCACTGACCATACACTTATGGTAGATGTTCCGAAAGAGATTCCTTCGGTAGTGACTGATAAGATTTATATGGTGACCAAAGCAAAGGATACCATAGATTATGATTTCAAGGTGTTGGTTCCGGCTCCTACCGTGAACTCCATTTCTTGTGAGTTTGCAAAGCCGGGTAGTGAGGTGACACTGATTGGTGACTATTTCATTGATGACCCGAATGTGCCGCTGACCATTACGATGGCCGGTAATGTGGAAGTGACTAATATTACGAACATAACCAAGACTGCGGTCAGCTTTATTCTTCCGGACAATGCTCCTGCAGGCTATATCAACGTGAAGTCCATTTATGGTACCGGACGTTCCAAGTTCCGCTATTATGATACACGTAACATTCTCTTTGACTGGGACGGTTCTCATGGCGGTATGGCTATTGCCCACGGTTGGCGCGATGGTAGCAAGGTGTTGAGAGAAGCCGATGAAAACAGTATTGACGGTGCTTATATCTGTCTCACCGGAGCACTTGACGGTGCTATCGGAGCTACTTGGGCAGAAGATGAGTTCTCGTTCAACTATTGGCCGGAACCGTCTGCCGGTTATCCCGAACTTTCTGCACGTCCTGAGTTTGCAGAACTGCTCGAGGAGTATGGCGTCAATGGCTTGCAACTGAAATTCGAGGTGAATATTCCTTCTTCCAATCCGTGGCAGTCTTGCGCTCTACAAGTGATGTTTACGGGTAATGATGTGGTGACTTATGCGACGGGAACTAATGCTTATTTTAGTGATACGAATGTGCCGCGTGGTTTGTGGTTGCCTTGGAAGAATACGGGTTCGTATGATACGGGTGGTAAATGGACAACCGTTTCCATGAATCTGTCCGAGTTCAACAAGACGCATGAAGGTAATAAGTGTGATAGAACTTTTGACAAGACTATGCTGACCGGATTGACATTCTTTGTCTGGGCAGGTGGTGTGGAAGGTAAGGATTGCAATCCGGTGATTATGATTGACAACATCCGTGTGGTACCTATTGAATAACCTTTTAAATAGAATACTGATATGAATAAAACATATAAATTTCCGGCACTGTGGATGATGTGCCTGATGCTCTTCAGTTGCTTGACGTTTACGGCCTGCGACAATGGGGATGATGAAGATACCAACCAATATAAAGGGGGAATCAGTCTGAATGTATTCGGACCGAGTCCCGTATCCCGCGGCGGTGTACTCCGTTTCCTAGGCAGTGGCATGGATAAGGTGACTGCGGTCGCTATTCCCGGTTGCGACGATATAACAGACATCGAAGTAGTCAGTGATACGGAAATCCGTGTCACTGTACCTCAGACAGCCCAGCCGGGGTTGGTTGTCTTGAAGACTCCGAAAGGGGATATTACAACAAAAACCGAGTTGACATTTACGGAGCCGATTGCTTTGGAGGCTTTTGCACCGGCAGAAGTAAAGCCTGGTAGTGAATTGACCATTACTGGTGAATATTTGAATTTGATTAAAGAAGTGATATTTGCTGACGAGGTAACAGTGCCTGCTGATGAGTTTGTCAGTCAAAGCCGTCAGGAGATTAAAGTTATTGTTCCTGATTCTGCTCAGACCGGTAAGTTCATCTTGTCTGATGGAGCTGAAATCCCCAATTGGATTTATTCTGAAGGGGAACTGGAGGTTACTTTGCCATCGGTAGAGGCTCCACTCGACCTGGTAGATAAGAAGCCGGGGGATGTCATTCGAGTTTCTGGTGAAAACTTTGATTTGGTGAAGAAAGTGCAGATGCCGAATGGGGATGAAGTTGAATTTACGATGACTGCCTCTTCCGAAGGAGATGAACTTACTTTTACATTGCCGGATAATGTCTCGGACGGAGAAGTTACGGTACTTCCTGCTTCGGATGTAAAAGTTGTGGTCGCTACTGTTGTAGTAGCTACGCCTTCGAACGTAGTGGCTGTTCCTGCTGTAAACTTGCGTGGTGGAGATATGATTACCTTGAAAGGTACCAATATGGATTTGGTGACTGATGTAACGTTCCCTGGTGTAGAAGAAGCAGTAGGATTGGAATCACAAAACTCGACTGAAATAAAGGTCTTGATGCCGGCTGCGGCTATTAGTGGTGATTTGCAATTGAATACAAATAGTGGAAAAGCAACTGCCGTATCTATTGCAACGGCAAAGCCGGAAAACATTTCTTATAGTGCGGCGACGGTCCCGGCAGGAGAGGCTTTGACTGTCAAAGGAGTAAATATGGATGTAGTTTCGGCTGTTGTATTCAGTGGTAATGTGGAGGTTACCGTATCCGATGCCACCGCTACTGCCATTTCCTTGACTGTACCCACAACTGCTGAAACCGGGGCCTTACTCTTGAAGATGGCCAATGGTGAATCTGTGGAAGCACCGTCTTTGACAATAGAGAAACCGGTATGTGCCTATTTGCCGGCATTGCCTGACAAATTGGTTCGGGGACGAATTGTGGAACTTGAGATTGTTAATGCTGATAAGCTGACAAATGTATTGCTGAATGAGGCTGCTGTTCAGTATATCAATGATGCAGCTAAAGGGGTATTGATGTTGAATGTACCGGCTGAGCTGGATGGAACTTATAGCCTAAAACTGATTTCTTCAAATGGTGAAATTGCTTATGATGTTCTTGTAGTTGCCAATGAAGAAACAGTTTGGGCTGGTCCGCTTGATATTAGTTGGGGTGATGGAGGACGTGTGTTGGTACCGGCTGTATCTTTTGCCAAGGTAACGGCAGGCACTGTCATGAAAGTCTATTTTGATCAGAAAGACCAGACTTGGGCACAGGCTCAGTTTAACTATGGCGATTGGAGTGGCATAGCTTTCTCTTTGTTTGATACGACTATGGTACCGACAGACATTTACGGATGGAGTTTCGAGAGCCGTGTGATGGAGTTGACGTTGACTCAGGAGATACTTGATAATATTCAAGCTAAACAAGGAGATTGTGAAGACCAGACAAATGTAGGTATCATTATTCAGGGCAGTGATTTGACGTTTACAAAAATAACGATTGTAAATTGATGAATTGTGGCTTGAAGAATGTGACTATGGATGCCCTGATTAAGAATGAAATAAAATCATAATTAAGATGAAGAAACTGAATATAAAATGGATGCTTTCGTTGATAGCAGCTTTTACTTTTGCCTCCTGCGATACTGATGTCGATCATGATATCCCAGCAGTGGATACACCGGTATTGGTGTCTACTACTCCTGAAAGTGGAGCAGCCAAAGTGAAAACGGGAGAAATCACTATTGAGGTGAAATATGACAAGAATATATTCTTTGCAACAGACAATCTGAGCGAAATCAAGTTTACCGGTGGTGAACTGATAAGTGCCGATGTACTTGGCGCAAGCAATATACTGACTGTAAAAGTGAATGTTCCCGGGAGAGAGACGGCTTGTTCTCTCTCTATCCCCGAGGGAATAGTAACCGGACCGAACCAGATGCCTGCTCCGGCTGTATCGGTTCAGTTCTCTACTGTCGCTTTGGACAAGGCACTGGTTGCCGCTAGTTCGGCCAAAGCTGTGAAACTGTACAATTATCTATTGGATAACTTCGAGACGAAGACACTTTCAGCTATGATGGCCAATGTTGCCTGGAATACGGAAATGTCCGAAAAGGTGTATGGATGGACTGGAAAATATCCGGCTATCAACTGTTTCGACTATGTTCATCTGCCGGCATCTGTAGCTGGAGCAGACTGGATTAATTACGGTGACATTACTCCTGTTAAGGATTGGTCTGACAAAGGTGGCATCGTAGCTGCCATGTGGCATTGGAATGTACCCAAGAAAGCTGTAGGCGAAGCTTCTTCTACCCAAATATGGGAAGGAGAGACAGTAATGCCGGGTGATTGGAGTGGAAATGTACAGATGACGGATGATGCTGCAAAAGCTGTCTTTGCTGATGCACAAGTGGGTCAGGTGATACGCGTGGCTGTGAAGGATGTGGCAGCGGGTGCACAAGGTTCGTTCAAAAACAGTGGTTGGAGCGAGATTGCTTCAGGAACTGATTATTTTGACATATCCGGGGACTATACGTTGGTGATTACCGAAGATGTTTTGAAATCCCTGCAAGAAGGTGGTCTCATCATTGGTGGACATGATTATACAGCAGTTGCTGTTTATCTTGAAAATAACGGTACAGCTCTCGACCCGAATAAGGATTATGCCTTTTATAAGGCAGATACGGAGTTTGATGCTACCAATGCCACAGTGGAAGGCACTTGGGAAAACAAGGTGTTTACCGAAGATTTGAAAAATGCTGCCGCTTACTTGAAGCTATTGAGAGATGCGGATATTCCGGTATTGTGGCGTCCATTCCACGAGGCAGCCGGTGGCTGGTTCTGGTGGGGTAAGGATGCTGCCAGCTTTAAATCTCTGTGGATTGCTATGTTCAATTACTTCAAGACTGAAGGATTGGATAATCTTATCTGGGTTTGGACTACCGAGGGCAATGATGCCGATTGGTATCCGGGAGATCAATATGTAGACATCGTGGGACGTGATGTTTATAATAAGGAAACTGCAGATTGTGTTTCAGAATATACTTCCATTGCCGAAAATTATGGAAACAAGATTGTTTCGCTGAGTGAATGTGGTACGGTCGGACTTATTTCCGAACAATGGGCATCTGGTGCACGTTGGAGTTGGTTCATGCCGTGGTATGACGGGACAAATGAGGATGGTAGCCCGGTAGTCCATGCTGATGAAGCATGGTGGAAGGATGCTATGAGCCAGGAATTTGTTGTTTCCCGTGAAGAGCTTCCTTCTATGGAATAGCAATTTTTAATAATAAAATAGAAAGGGTTGTCTCTGGTTAGTATCGGGGCAACCCTTTCTGTCTTTTATAGCTTTTAGTTGTTGGTTATAGAATTCATGCTTTATACTTTTTAGGAAAAATAGTAATGGATGTTAAATGAGTGTCGTTATTTGATAAAATAGTATTATAAGGTTTGCTGCTAAAAGTCTACTTTTGTCAAGCCTAATTAAAATTTGATAATAATCATATAATGTTTAACCGCTAATGAAATGAAAAATGCCTATGAGAAAGGAGTGATATGTATACCAACCACTTTATAGAATAAGGTATATTTAATTTTTCCTCAAAAAGAGAAGTTTAACCTTATATTAAACGGTAGATGCCGCCAGGCAATACCAATTCATTAATCTAAGAAAAATACAAGTATGAATTTAAATTTCAGAAGAACCGCGCTGCTCGTGGGTATCTGTTCGGCTGTCAGCCTGACTTATACTCCGCAACTTTTCGCCGCATCGGTCGATGCAATAGATGCTGTGCAGCAAGCAAAAAAAATCACAGGTACTGTAACAGATGCAATGGGACCGGTCATCGGTGCCAATGTATTGGAGAAAGGAACCACAAATGGTGTCATTACCGACATTGACGGTAATTTCACATTGAATGTTCAGCCGGGAGCAACGATTGTTGTGTCTTTTATCGGTTATCAGCCGCAAGAAATAGTGGTAGGTAACCAGACTAGTTTCAAGATTCAGCTAAAGGAAGATACGGAATTGTTGGATGAAGTAGTCGTAGTGGGTTACGGTGTACAGAAGAAGAAACTGGTGACAGGTGCTACGGTTGAGGTAAAAGGCGAAGACATCGCAAAATTAAATACTACGCAGGCATTGGGCGCTTTACAAAGCCAGTCTCCGGGTGTAAATATTCAGGCCGTTTCCGGTCAGCCGGGTGATGGGTTTAAAATTAATATTCGTGGTGCTGGTACTAACGGAAATACAGCTCCAGTTTACGTTATTGATGGTGTAGCCGGTGGCGATATTAACGCCTTGAATCCTGCCGATATTGAACGTATTGACGTGTTGAAAGATGCTGCATCTTGTGCAATTTACGGTTCGAGCGGTGCCAACGGTGTTATCCTTATTACTACGAAGCAGGGTAAGGTAGGAAAGGTTTCTGTATCTTATGATGGAAACATAGGTTGGGCAAATATATATAAGATGCCTGATATGTTGAATGCCAAAGAATATATGGCGGTAATGGATCAAGTGGCCTATAATAATGGAGGCCAACCGTATGATTGGTCAAAATTCGTAGATGCTGATTTGCTGACTGCTTATCAGAATGGTACCAATCCTGGTACAGATTGGGTAAAAGAATTCCGGAATAAAAATGCTGTGGTTACTAATCATGCGTTGAATGTAACAGGTGGTTCTGAATTCTCCAAATTTTCGACAGGTATAGGCTATCAGTATCAGGATGGTGCATTCGGTGGTCCGGTGAAGACTGACTATCGTCGTTTTACTTTCCGCATTAATTCTGAGCATGTGATATATCGTAAGGGAGATGTGGATGTGATAAAGTTTGGTGAGAATATATATTATCAGCACAAACAGAATCAAGGTGTGCAGTTAGGTAATCAATATTCGAATGACCTTTCTAATGCTTTGCGTGCTATTCCTCTGATTCCTGTATATAATGAAAATGGTGATTTCTTCATGTATGATGATTTGAAGAATTTTGGAACGAGTGCTAATGGTATACTTGATTATACTGCATATGCTTCTAATCCGATGGCTCACATGGTATATAATCAGGCTGGGAATAATAAGAATAAGAATTTTAATCTGAACACAGCGGCATATCTGGAAGTACAACCACTTAAGAATCTTATTTATAAAGGTCAGGTTAGTTACAAACAATGGTCAAGTTCATGGCGTTCATATCTTCCCGTTTACCAAATTAATAATCAGGGAGATAGCCGTGATAAAGACCAAACGATAAATAACGTGTCTTTGGGTTGGAACTGGAGTTTGACTAATACGTTGAGTTATCGGTTTGATATTACAGACTTACATCATTTTGATGTTTTGGCTGGTACAGAGTATTCTAAATCAAGACCAACTTATGGCGAATCAGTAGAGGCAACCGGTTATAATAGTGCTTTTGGTGACTTTACACATGCTTATTTGCATAATACAGAACGTAAAGCTACTGCTACAGTAAATGGTTATCCCTCGGATTATGGTTCTAAGATGTCTTATTTTGGACGTTTGAATTATGACTTTAAGGAAACTTATATGTTTTCTGCTATCATTCGTGCCGATGGCTCGTCTAAGTTTGCGAAAGGCAATCAATGGGGATATTTCCCATCATTCTCTGCTGGTTGGGTTATTTCAAACGAGGCTTTTATGAAGAATACTGCTTCTTGGCTTGGTTTCTTGAAAGTCCGTGCTGGTTGGGGACAGAATGGTAATGACAATATCCCTAATTCAAATTGGCGTGCCGGTTACGAGTTTGGCGATTATGGTCTTTATACATTTGGCTCGGATAAGAATGGAGGTACAACCGGAGCTTACCCGAATCGTTTGGCTAACCCCGATTTGACATGGGAAACTTCAGAACAGACCAATATCGGTATTGATGCCCGTTTCTTGGATAACCGTCTGAGTTTTACCATGGACTGGTATAGCAAGCAGACGAAAGACTTGTTAGTGGAAGTGGGTACCAATGCGGCTTCCGGTTTCGCTACTCAATATCAAAATGCTGGTACGGTAAAGAATACTGGCCTTGAACTTTCAATGGGCTGGAGAGATCAGATTGGTAAGGAGTTCAAGTATGGGGTGAATGTCAATATGGCCTATAATAAGAATGAAGTAACGGAGGTTAATAACGCCAATCATTTTATTGAAGGCGGTAATGATTTGTTGGCTCAAAGTACGGGTCGGTTTGTCCGTATGGAAGAAGGACATCCTATTGGCTATTTTTATGGTTATAAGACGGATGGTGTCATTCAGAACCAGAATGACTTGCAGGCATATCTTGACCAGAATTGTAAAGGAAATGCGGCAAACTCTAAGCAAGGTGCAAGTATTAAACCGGGTGATTTGAAGTTTGTGGATGTTGATGGAAATGGGGTGATTAATGATGACGATAAGACTGATTTGGGTAATCCTCATCCTGACGTGACAATGGGTCTTACGTTAAGTGCGGAATATAAAGGATTTGATTTCTCTGTAACAACCTATGGCGCTTTTGGTGCACAGGTAGCTCGCTCTTGGCGAAAGTTCTCAGATGGACAGTATGAAAACTATACGACAGAAGTTTACGATTACTGGCATGGCGAAGGAACCTCAAACAGATATCCGCTGCTTGTGCCGGGAAATAGTGGACAGAATTTCCAGGCCATTTCAGATATTTATATTGATGATGCCGACTATGTTCGCATTCAAAATCTGACTATAGGATACGATTTCAAGAGAATTTGGAAGAACTGTCCGTTCCAGCAACTTCGTGTGTATGCTGCTGCACAGAATCTATTTACTTTTACCGGTTATAAAGGGATGGATCCGGAGAATGGTAGAGCCCTCAATGACAAAGAACCGTGGGTAACCGGTGTTGATGTAGGTAACTATCCTCAACCTCGTACTTATATGGTAGGTGTTAATGTTAAATTCTAAAATTGATACACGATGAAAAAAATAGCATATTTAATAGGTGCAGCTTTGATGATAGCAGGAATGTTTGCTTCTTGTAGCTTGGACTCGATGAGTCTGACGGAAAAAGATACGACCAATTTTCCTAAAACGGCTGAAGATGCCAATCAGGCTTTAGCTGCCATATATCAGAACCTGAATAATGTCAATGCTTTTCCACAGCAGTCTTTCTTGTATAATTCTCTGCTGGCTTGCGATGATATGTTGGGTGGTGGTGGTCCCAATGATAAGTTGATGCAATCTTTGGACCTTATTTGTAATACGGGTACAAATGCTACGCAGGACTACTGGGTGGCTCGCTATCAAGGAATCAACCGTGCCAATACGTTGTTGGAGGCTCTTGCTGGTATTGAAATGGATCCGGAAGTAAGAGCGCAGGCTGAGGGCGAAGCCAAGTTCCTTCGTGCTTTTTATTACTACGAGTTGGCTTCCATGTATGGGCGCGTACCTTTGGTGATTACTGCTTTGTTGCCCGAAGATACTACTCCTCCGACTGCCGCTGTTATCTGGGGGCAGATTCTGCAGGATCTTCGCGATGCGGCTGCAAATATGCCGGCTGTTCGCAAGTCGGATGGGCATGTTGATAAATATACGGCTGAAGCTATGTTAGGACGTGCTTGGTTGTATTATACTGGTATGTATGGCAATGGTGAAACTCTGAACGATTTGGTTAGTACGAACTATAGTCCGTTGACTTCAGTTGATTTGCCTGATGGGACAACTTTGACCAAGCAGGATGTGGTTGGGTATATTGATGATTGTGTGAATAATTCTGGTTATAGTCTTGTTCCTGAGTTTCGTAATTTGTGGGCATATACCAATAAATGTACGGTAGAAGATTTTCCGTTTACTGCCGGTCAGGGATTGAAGTGGGTAGAAGATGATGCAGCGGTAAATCCCGAATCCATGTTTGCCATTAAATATAATAAACTTGCATCTTGGAGCACTACTATCGGTTATGGTAACGGTTATGCTCTGCATTTTGGTGTACGTGGCAATGATCAGGCCAATTCTTTCCCCTTCGGACAAGGATGGGGTGCCGGTCCTGTAGCTCCCAATTTTTATAATGATTGGAGTGTGGCAGAACAAGATGATGCCCGTCGTCCGGCCTCCGTATTCAAGACGGAGGATATGCCGAGTTATAATAAAGGTGGTGGTGACGGCTTTATCCAAGAAACGGATTATTATCAGATGAAAATAGGTTCTATCATGGCTTATAGTACGGATGCGGCTGGAAATAAAACGATTGAGCCGGTATTTGAGAAGATAATGTATGGTGCCGACGGCTGGATTAATGATAATCTGATGCAAACCGGTTCTATTCATGATTTGGTTTTGATTCGTTTTGCGGATGTATTGTTGATGCAGTCTGAATTGAAGGAAGATGTTTCCGGTATAAACAGAGTGCGTAGTCGTGCCGGACTTGAACCTATTGGTACATATTCGTTGGCTGCATTGCAGAATGAACGCCGTTGGGAATTATGTTTTGAAGGTACTCGCTGGAACGATATTCGCCGTTGGCATATTGCTGCCGATGCCCTTGAAAGACAGACGGGAGCAAAGGTTTATACAAATGGGGCTGAAAGCCGTAATGTGGCGCAGAACGGTGGTTATGCCGCACGTTATAAGGCTACGGCAGGTTTCCAGAAGATTCCCGAAAACCAAGTCCTCCTGAATGAAGGAAAGGTAGAACAAAATGAGGGTTATACGGATGCAAGTGCTGAGTATAATGGTTGGCAAGAATAGAATATGAATTTAAAATGAAAAAAGATATGAAAAAGATATTATTCGCAATACCTTTGTTTGCAATGCTGCTGGTGGCTTGCGATCCGATAGTGGATGAAATCAGTCCGGATCCCAATGTCACACCGGAAAATCTTACTTTTGAACTTGTGGCCAAGAACCAGGGAAACAACAACATTCAGATTGTTCCTACTCCGTCACGTTATGTGAAGGTTTATGATGCTACGTCTGATATCAAGTTGGCAGAAGGTACGGCTCCGTCGGTTCAAGTAGCTCCTCCTAATAAAGAATTGCAAGTATATGTAACAACCATTAATTCGGACGGCTCCATAACAAAATCGGCTTCCAAATCAATAGCAGTAACGGAGTATACAGATCTTCCCGCTATTTATGCTGATGTATTCGGCACAACTCCGGACGGTGGTTATGGAACAACCACTTGGGTCTGGAATACAGAAGCTGCAGACGGTTGTTGGGGTAATGGAGGTTATCTCGGCAATACCGGCCCCGGTTGGTGGATTTGTGATGCTGTGGGAGATGTCGGAAACGGTAGAGGGCAAATTGATGAACAAGCTGTAGGAAAAGGATTGCCTGATGATGGATTAAATGGTTGGTTCTCACTTAGTTTGACTGGTGTTCAGACAAGTCGTGGTGAAAGTGGTTCTGTCAAGGTGTCAGAAGATGTGGTGCAATCCGGTTGGGATGTAGGTACTATGGAGTTCTCTGGTACTATTCCATTGTTAGGTATACAGCCGAATCAAGGAAATGCACGTCAGTATGAGTATCATATTTTGAAGATTACAGAAGATGAACTTCGTCTTTGTGCTCCTGAACCCGGTGCTGGCGCTTGGGGTACGGCATGGTTCTGGAACTTCAAGAAAAAATAGTTAATATTGAAAGGTACGGGTGGGTAACGACCACTCGTATACTTTTATTACTAATTAAAAAAATGCAACAATGAAACGAACTTTCTTTTTGATATTACTGTTCTTCTGTGCTCTTTTTGTTAAAGCGGATGTTTTGGGACCGTATACAATGGATAGTAATGTACCTCCCACACCAACCGGATATGCTCGGGTTGTACTTCCGATAGGAGGTGCTGACGCTTCGGTAGCCGTAAGCATAACTGTTTGTGACGAAAGTGGTCAACAGTATGTTTTGAGAACTACTACCCCAAATGCTGCTCCATATTGTTATTTCTTGGCTTATGGCGTTTACCGCGTGGTCGCTTTAGAGGATTGTACAGCACAATCTAATTGGGGCGCACTTACGGTTGGTACAATTTTCGAAGTGACAGGAGGTGGCTATATTTCTTTAAATTATATAGGAACAATCTCTACTCCAAGTATTGTTCAAGCATCGGGTACTGATGATAATGTTCCTCCTTCCAAAGTAGGTTACAATATAATGAAAGTGTATGGAATAGAGACAAACGGCGGTGGGGTGTTGGTTGATTCTGACAAAAAAGAATATGGTATCTTTAATTATACCGGACATATAGGCGGTGCTCATTACTTTTACATTAAGCCAGGCACATACACTATAAAATCTTTGAGTGCTACCAATGGAAATTATATTTATTTGGAGTATGGAAATGTTAGACAACCGCTTTCTGCTGGTAGGACTTTCACAGTTCCTGCGTCATTCTTCTCCATTGTGTTTTCTAAAAAGGCACTTTAAGAATAATCTATAAATGAATTATTCAACTCAAAGCAGTTGTCGTTACCCCCCCCGACTTTATTAGTCGCCCGTAACATCGGATAATTGTAAATGCATTAACCGAATAGTACAATTGTTTAATGGTTAAATCAGGAAAAGGCGAGTCGTGAGATTCGCCTTTTCGCATTCATTCTCTATTGCCTTTCCGGATGCAATTCACATTCCTTTTTGTATTACCCCTGATTTCAGGGCGCAGAATGTTTCTTTTTATCCCTGCATCTCCTTCACCTCCTTCTCCCATCCTCCTGTTCATTGGCTTTCCCGGTGAAACCGCTTTCCACCCTCATCGCCCCGCCTTTGCATCGCGCGACACGCCGTAGTATCCCGGCATGGCCCGGTAGATGGGTTGCGTGGGCTTCCCCACATTCTTCGGCTTGCCCTCTTGCTGCAACCGTTTCAGGTGGACGTTCGCGGTGGTGCGCGCCATGCCGCAGAGCGCTTGGAAGTCACTGCGAATCAGCACGTCGTGGTCGGCAAAGTATTCTTTCAGCTTCATGTCTATCTCCACTTCCGAAAGCTTCAGGGAGTGGCGGGTGTATTTACTGCGGATGGCATTGACTCCCGTCATCGCTTGTTTCAGCCTGACGTCGGGACGGAAGCTGATGCTTTTCAGCCGGAGTTTCAGGTGCTTGTTCGGGGTGCTGCGGGTCACTTTCTGTGTGGCTTCCAGGGTGGGGGCGAAGTAGCCCAGCCCTTCGATGTGCACCTCGTGGCCGTCGCGCAGTTCTTCGCCGCAAATTTGCGCCAGGCAGTCTATCGCGTTCATCACGTCGCCCACCGTGAGCGAGCTGCGGGCATGCACGCGGTTGTAGAGCTGCCGCATGGTTACTTTCCCGTTGAGCAACGGGCGGGGATGGAGGCCTCTCTCTTCAGGGGCTTCCTCATTAGTGCCCGGATTCTCGTACCAGTCATATAGTATTGCCATATCAATAGGTTTTAGTGCGTTCAACATACTTGTTTCTTCCCTCGGAAGTGTCTTCCTGTAAGTGAACGACTCCGGTCGGCCGAACGAATAACCCGGGTCGTTCGATTGAACGACCTAAGTCAGTCGATTGGACGACCCGGGGCGTTCACTTATAAAGAACCGTGCAAAGGTACTGAAAATAAAGGGTTCCGAAGCATAAATAAGTATGTTTGTCGGCAGGAATGATTTTTGAAGAATAAGCGGAGAATGGTTTGCAAAACGCCCTCGGCAGGCAGTAACTTTGGCGAAGAGGCGAGAGGAAAGAAAGGATGATTCCCTTCCTCGAAACCTCCCAATAATCATTTTAATAAAAAATATTTATGAAGAAAAAACTGATGACTTTGCAGCAACACCGGCTCTTGAAGGAAGCGGGACAACTGATAGCCTTTTCCGAAAGGCTGAAACACGCACAAAAAGAAACGACCGACCGAAACTGGAAGGAGCGGGAAGAGCAGCGCCGCCGGAGCGCGAAAGCCGCAAGCACCGTGACTGCACTGAGCGGCGACATCGAGGAGTTCCTCACTTCGCGCTACGACTTTCGCTATAATCTGCTGACGGATGAAACCGAGTTCCGCCCCGCCGGACAACGCTCTGCCGCCTTCACCCCCGTGGGCAAGCGCGAGTTGAACACTTTCTGCATCGAAGCCCATGCCGAAGGTATTCCTTGCTGGGACAAGGACTTGAACCGATACGTCTATTCCACTTACATCCCTGCCTACCATCCCTTCCTGCTCTACATGGACGAACTGCCCGATTGGGACGGCAAGGACCGGCTGACTGCGCTTGCCTGCCGCGTCTCTTCTCGGCCTCACTGGGTGCGGGGATTCCATACCTGGATGCTGGGACTTGCCTCGCAATGGATGGGCGTGTCCGGACTGCATGCCAACAGCGTGGCTCCCGTTCTCGTCAGCCGCGAGCAGGGACGACGGAAATCCAGCTTTTGTCGCGCCTTGATGCCTGACGTGCTGACGCGTTACTACGCCGACAACCTGAAACTGACCTCGCAGGGACAAGCTGAGAGAATGCTGGCGGAAATGGGGCTGCTCAATATGGACGAGTTCGACAAGTATGCCGACAACAAAATGCCCTTACTGAAAAATCTGATGCAGATGTCGGTGCTCAACATCCGCAAGGCCTATCAGCAGAACTTCAGGCAACTGCCCCGTATCGCCTCGTTCATCGGCACCAGCAACCGGTTCGACCTGCTGACCGACCCCACCGGGAGCCGGCGCTTCCTCTGCATCGAGGTGAAGCACAATATTGACTGCATAGGCATAGAGCACGACCAGATTTTTGCCCAACTGAAAGCGGAACTCATTGCCGGGCGGCGCAACTGGTTCACCAAGCCGGAGGAGGAGGAACTGCAATGGCATAACGAGGCTTTCTATCGTGTCAGCCTTGTGGAGGAGGCGGTTCACAGCTTGTTTCGTACCCCGCTTCCGGCAGAGAAGAGCTTCGACCTGACTGCCGCCGACATCTTTGATGAGTTACAAAAAACGCATCCCGCCTTGATGCGTGGCAGCAATCCCATGCAGTTCGGTTCGGTGCTGCTGCGGGTGGGACTGAAACGCCGGCATACGAAGTACGGCAATGTATATGAGGTGGTGAGAAGGAAGAAAGAAGTTTCACCGGAAAGGGTTGAACGATAGGGAAATAATGCGAAAGGTGAAGGGGTGAAGGAAGAGAAAGCCGGTTTATAGTCTCATTACGGATTGACATAGATTCCTATTAATTCAGGTTGTAGATGCCGATGGGATAAATATTTTCGCTCATAATAACTGTATATTTTATAGATTTCTATAAAAGTAACTTTTTTATAAGAACAAAACAAGCGAAAGTTGCGATTTTCACTACTCCTTGTCGGATAAAAAACTTATCTTTGCGATTGAAACAATCTCTTGTTAATGATATGAAATACACATCATACTCTTATCCTTCAGGCAGGGCGGAAGTGGCTGCATTTGTTGTGACCGGCGGAGTGACGGAATACCATGTGATGATACATGCCACTGACCCGAAACAGACCTATCGTGAACAGATGAATGTCGTGTTGGATGCGTATGCCGCTTTACTGAAAAAAGAACTGTCCGGAGCCGTGGCGGTTTTTAAAAGATACTTCCTGAGTGATGCCGCCAACCAAGCGGAACTGTTGCTTGCCGCTACGGCGGAAAGCTCCGATTGCGCGCTGTCTGTGGTGGAACAGCCTCCGCTGGATGGCACCAAGATTGCTTTGTGGGCCTATCTGCAGACCGATGTGCAGACACGAGTGCTGCCGAACGGACTGTATGAAGTGAAACACGGTGCTTACCGCCAGCTCTGGATGGGAGGCAGCTTCAATCGTGCCGCCAATTCGGAATACCAGATGCGTCTTTTGCTCAACGACTATGCCATGCAACTGATGGAGGAAGGGTGTACTCTGGCCGACAATTGCCTGCGTACCTGGATATTTGTGCAGAATGTGGATTGCAATTATGCCGGTGTAGTCAAGGCACGCAATGAGATGTTCGTCACCCAGAACCTGACGGAGAACACGCACTATATTGCCAGTACCGGTATCGGTGGGCGTCATGCCGATCCGAAAGCATTGGTGATGCTTGACGCTTTTGCTGTAGCGGGATTAAAGCCCGGACAAATCAAATATCTCTATGCCCGCACACATCTGAACCCCACTTATGAGTATGGAGTCAGTTTCGAACGGGGAACGGCGGTGGATTACGACGACCGTCGGCAAGTACTCATTTCCGGTACGGCGAGTATCAACAACCGTGGGGAAGTGATGTATGCCGGAGATGTACGCCGTCAGACAGAACGGATGTGGGAGAATGTGGAGGCTCTGCTGAAGGAAGCTGACTGCGGCTTTGGAGATGTAGGGCATATCATTGTCTATCTGCGTGATATTGCGGATTATGCTGTAGTGAAAGAGATGTTTGACAAGCGTTTTCCCGATACGCCGAGAGTGATTACGCTGGCTCCCGTCTGTCGCCCGGGGTGGCTGGTGGAAATGGAGTGTATGGCGGTGAAGAAAATCTCTGATTAAAAATATTATCTTTGGTTAATTGAATATTAGGCTGACAGTTGGTAAACGCCTACCTTTGTTGAAATTCTAATGTATAAGGATGAAAACACGTATCTTGCTTTTCTGTATCAGTTGCCTTCTTTGGGCAAGTTGTGGAAATTCCGGACAGAATTATGTGATTGAAGGAACGTTGCCGTCGGTGAAATACGACGGGGAATGGATATACCTCGTGCCGATGGAGAATGCGCCGGGGCGGGTGGATTCTGTAAAGATAACCAATGCCTCTTTTTCTTTTTCCGGACAAGGGGAGGAGATGAGGGTGTTGCGTCTGCGCCATCTGCTGCGTATCTACATCCAGGAACTGCTGGTGGTGACGGAGCCGGGAACCATACATGTGAAGGCCGACTCTGTCGGTTCGGTAACGGGCACTCCGCAAAATGATGCCCTTCAGAAATGGAAAGAGGGGAGGGAAAAGAAGCAAGAGGCTTACCATTTTATCCGGACGGGACTACGGAATGCCACCGGAAAAGATTCACTGCATCTGATACGGATACGTGACAGTCTGAGGATGCAGGAGCAGGAAACGAACTTTCTGTTTTTGAAAGAGCAGGGAAACAATACGTTGGGGACATTCATGCGGAAGATGGTGCGTGGCTCCTTGACGGAAGAACAACAAAAACTGTTGGATGAAAGCTTGCAGAAGGAAATACATTGAATGGGGAGCGGCAGGAATCGGTGCTTTGGCGTTGTTTCTTTTTTTCTTCCGGATATTGCCCTATCATCTGTTCCATCGGGAGCAGACACAGCTCTTTTTGCTTGCCACCGAACCATTGGCCGGGTATCTGCGGCATCCGGCGGCTCTGGCACGTCTGTCAGGAGATTTCCTCACTCAATTCTTTTATTACGAAGGGGGTGGCCCGACCATAATGGCTGTCGTGCTGTTGCTTTGGGGAGTGGTGGTGTTTCGTTTGTTGGCTCCGTACATGGGACGTTGGGCGTGGATTCCTACGGTGTTGGCGGTGGCTTGGGAGGCAGGAAGGCAATGCGGATTGAGTTATCCGCTTTCCGGCACAATCGCTTTAACCGGTATCGGAGGTGTTTTGTTGTTGTGCCGTAGCTGCATGCGACGTTCGTGGAAGTCGGGCTTACCGGTAAGCATATTGGCGGTATTGTCCGGCTATTGGCTGTTTGGCTGTGGCGATTGGTCGTCACGATGGTACAATATGCCCGATTTAGGGCGGGAATATCTTTTGGCGTTGGATTCGGAAATGTATTTCGGCCGTTCGGAAAAAGTACGGAAACTGTTGGTGGAGGGTGAATACCGCTCTCCGTTCACTGCCTATTATTATAATTTGCTGAATGCACAGCAGAACCGGCTTCCCGACCGGCTGATGGATGGTTATCAACCGGCTTCGCAAGGGCTGTTTCTGCCTGTGGCTCCCCATTCTACCTACCTCACTATTTATGCAGCCAATGAAGTCTGGTTTGCGTTGGGAGATATGACGATGGCTGAACATGCCGCCATTCTGGGAATGATTTTTTCTCCGCACCACACCGGGGCAAGAGCTGTCAAGCGTTTGGCGGAAATCAACCTGGTGAACGGTGATGAGGCGGCGGCTATGAAATATCTTCGTCTCCTGCAAAAGACAATGTGTTACCGTGATTGGGCAGAACGACGTATTCCCGGAAAACAGACGGCCGAAGTCTGCCAATGGCTGGAACGGAAGCGGTTGTTGTTGCCTGCAACGGATACTTTGCGTTCTTCTGCCGACATTCCGCTTTCACTTCGTCATCTGTTGCGTAACAATCCTGATAATACGTTGGCATGCGATTACCTTCTCTGCTTTGATTTGCTGAATAAGGATATTGGGGCTTTCGCCGGAGATTATCGGGAGTTTGCTGCAAAGAAGTTTCCTTCCAGATTGTATGCCGAAGGTTTACTTATCTATCTTGCCGGGAAAAAGGCTTCGTTGGATGAAGTGGAAAAATGGAATATACCGCCTCAAGTATTGGATGAATTTGGCGATTATACCCGACTGTACGAGGCGAATGGTGGTAATGGTGCCCCTTTGCAAGCCAAATACGGAAAAACATATTGGTTTTATTTCCACTATGCTACGATGAAAAAGGGGAAGTGATTTATGATGAACATAGATATGAAATATATACAAGTTGTTGTGGGGCTGTTACTGTGCTACTGCCTATATGCTTGCAGTCCCCGTCCGGAGTCTGTACAGCCTGCAGACCGGTTATTGGTGCTCTATCCGGAATATCAGGATGTAACCATTCCCTACAATGTGGCTCCTTTGAATTTCCTTGTGCGGAATGAAGGGGTGGATGCGGTATGCGTGAGTGTAAAGGGAGCATCGGACAGCTTGGAGATAAATGCGCGCGGGAACAAGGCGATATTCCCCTTGAAAGCTTGGCGTGCATTGCTTGAAGCGGAGAAGGAACATACTTTGGAAGTAACTGTTACTGCCCGTACCGACGGCCGCTGGCTGCGCTATCCTTCCTTTGCATGGCAGGTAGTGGCGGACAAGCTTGACGCCTATGTCAGTTACCGTCTGATAGAGCCCGGTTATGAGGTATGGAATACCTTGCAGATACGTGAACGTTGTATTGAGAATTTCGAAGAGCGTATTTTGGCGGATAACAGTCAGACAGACGGCAAGTGCATGAACTGTCATGTGCACGGAGGAAATAGTGGCAACCTTTCGATGTTCCATCTTCGGGGTGAGGGAGGGGGGACTGTCCTGAACCGTGACGGCAAGCTCCGTAAGCTTGCCTTGAAGAATGAACAGATGATATCTGCGGCTGTCTACGGGGATTTCCATCCTGACGGGCGGTATGGTGTGTTCTCGTCTAATGTGATTATTCCCATGTTCCATACGGAAAGTAACCGCCGTCTGGAAGTTTACGATACCGTCTCCGATTTGGCTGTCGCCGATTTTGACGGAAACCGGATGATTCTATCTCCGCTTACGGCGGATTCCACCGTATTGGAAACTTTTCCCACATTCTCTGCCGATGGGAAATGGATATATTACTGCTCAGCTCCGACTGTGCCATTGCCGGACAGCGTACAGCAATTACGCTATTCGCTTTGCCGCATTGCGTTCGATGCCAATCACGGCGCATGGGGTGACCGCGTGGATACCCTTTGGAATGCCCGGCTGGAGAAAGGCTCCGTGTGTCATCCGAAAGCCTCACCGGACGGACGCTACCTGCTTTATACCGTTGCTGATTATGGAACATTCCCCATTTGGCACCGGGAGACGGAATTGCAGCTGATGGATTTGCAGACGGGCGCCATCGACTCCCTGCCAATGGTCAACTCCAGCCGTTCGGACACTTATCACAGTTGGTCGTCAGGCAGCCGTTGGTTTGCCTTTGCCAGCAAGCGGGGTGACGGGCAGTACGGGCGGGTTTATTTTGCCTATCTGGATGCTGAAGGGAAGGCGCATAAGCCTTTTGTGCTACCCCAGTCGGACCCTGAAAAAGACGATTTGACATTGAAATCCTACAATATTCCCGATTTGTCGGCTACTCCCGTTCCTTTTGATGCTTCTTCCATCAAGCGGATAAACCGGCAACTGAAGGCTGAGGAATTCAAATGACAAGACATACAGAGAGTACCAAATTGTAAATAATAAATTGTAAATAGTAAATGTTCTTATTTCTGAAAAAGACTTGGAAGATAGGGTTGTCGATACTTTTTGGCGTAGCGGTGCTTCTCTTTTGGGGAAGCGTATATCCGGCCCATATTTCCTATCAGGAGCAGTTCCAGCTTTTCTTGTTCGATGCCGACTACTGGTGGGAACGGATAGTGGTTCCCGGTGGGTTGGCCGATTATATCGCTGAGTATCTGACGCAGTTCTATTATCACGTGTGGGCGGGAGCTTGTATTCTGGCTTTTTTGTACGTGTTGTTGCAACGGTTGGTTTGGAAACTGGCGAAGGAGCAGGGTGCGGCTGATGTGTATTATCCGCTGAGTTTTCTGCCCATCATTGTCTTGTGGCATTTCATGGGTGATGAAAATGCGATGCTGTCATTGGTGGTGGCTCTGCTGTTAGCATTGTCTGCATCCTGCTGGTATGCGGATTTGAAAGGGAAGTGGCAGCGTGTGGCATACATTCTGATAGTCCTTCCGCTGCTTTACTGGACAGCGGGTGCGGCACACTTCATCTTTATGGGCTGGGTGATTGTACGCGAGTTCCGGTTGAATCTTAAAGGTAAGAATTTCTGGGGTGGTGTCGGAGTGTTCTGGGGTGTAGGATTGTGGGGTATCGGTTGTCCGCTATTGGCAAGCATGTGGGTACAATTCCCCATTTACCGTCTGATGGGTGGTATAGGATATTACCGTTTCCCGGCAGTGATTCCCTGGATAGAGATAGGGCTTGCCGTATTACTGGTTGTTCTCCCCTTCCTGCTGTCCGCTTTGCCCGCTTTGAAGAAGAAGCCGGTATTTTATGGAGTTCTGCAAGTGGTGGCGGTAACATTGTTCGGCTATTACTACGTGGCGGCCGGTTGCGATATGGATAAAGAGGAAGCGATGGAGTATGACCAGCTGGTACGTAATAAACAATGGCAGGAGATTATAGAAAAGGCAGAAGAGAAGTCACCGGTTTCACCTTTCGGCGTGACCTGCCTGAATCTTGCTTTGGGAAAGACGGGACAGATGGGCGACCGTATGTTCGAGTTTTACCAGAACGGGACGGAAGGGCTGCTGCCGGAGTTTCAGCGTGATTTTACTTCTCCGTTGCCCACCAGTGAGGCATACTATCATTTGGGTATGGTCAATACGGCACAGCGTTTCACTTTTGAGGCGATGGAGGCCATACCTAACTTCAACAAGAGTGGCCGTTGCTTCAAGCGTCTGGCAGAGACGAACCTGATAAACGGGCAATACGAAGTGGCAGCCAAGTACCTGCGTTTGTTGAGGAAGACAATCTTCTACAGGGATTGGGCAGAGGATGCCATGACCTATCTGTATAATGAGGAAAAAATCAATGCCCACAAGGAGTGGGGTTGGTTAAGGCAGATACGCTATACGGAAGACTTCTTGTTCAGCAGCCAGGAAACGGACATCATGCTGGGGCTGCTTTACCAGCACAACCACCGGAACCGGATGGCATTTGAGTATATGCTGGCCTATGTCCTGCAGCAACGTGATTTGGAACGTTTCATGAAGTACTATCCGCTGGGTAAGCATGCCGGCTACGACCATATTCCCCGCAGCTATCAAGAGGCGTTGATATATGTATGGACACAGACGCACAAGAACTTCCAGGGTATGCCGTGGAGCATTTCGCCCCAAGTGGTGCGGGATGTAACGGAATTTGCGCGGATATATACCTCGCAGCAGAATGCCCGGCAGATGTTGGAGGCGCGTTTCGGCAGTACATACTGGAATTATTTGCTACTAAGAAAGTAAAATGAAAAAGATGAAGAATATAGCTGTTTGCATAATGGCTGCATGGTGGTTTGCCGCTTGCGGCAATCCGGTGACTTCCCCGGAAAGGGTGGATGAATGGCCGGATATCTATCCCGACTATATCGGTGTGACTATTCCTGCAACCATTGCTCCTATGAATTTCAATTGTATTGGTGGAGCGTACGAACGTGTGGATGTGACCGTGACCGGAGGAAAGTCCGGAGAGATGCACGTAAATGATAAAATAGTATCATTTCCGCAAGATGCATGGCAAGAGCTTTTGGAGGAGAACAAGGGTGATAGCCTTCTGTTTACGGTATGTATCCGGAAAGACGGCGAGTGGAAACAGTACCGCTCTTTTCCCATGTATGTCAGTCCGTATCCTATAGATTATGGGGTGGTATACCGCAAGCTGGCTCCCGGATATGAAGTTTATAGCAAGATGGGCATTTATGAGCGTGACCTTGCTTCGTTCGAGGAGCGTCCCTTGCTGGAGAATACCATGGTGCCGGGCATGTGCCTGAATTGTCATGCTTTCAACAAAACAAATCCGGACCATCTGAGCCTGCATATCCGTGGAAAGAACGGAGGGACCTTGATGCAGATAGACGGGAAGCGCGAAATGCTGGATACGAAAACGGATTCCACTCTCTCTGCGGGGGTGTACCCTTATTGGCATCCAAACGGCAAATATATTGCCTATTCTGTCAACAATACGCGCCAGTCTTTCCATGCGGTGAAGGATGAGCGTGTGGAAGTGCTCGACTTGGAATCGGATGTACTGGTCTATCATCCCGAGACACATGAATTACTGCTCTCTCCCTTGCTTCAGAAGAAGGAAGTCTTCGAAACCTTTCCAGTATTTTCACCGGACGGACGCAAACTGTATTTCTGTACTGCGGAGGCCAAGCCGATACCGGCGGAATATAAGGAAATACGTTATAGCTTGTGTAGTATAGATTTCAATCCGGAAGACGGGACATTTGGCGAAAAGATAGATACGCTGGTCAATGCGGCAGCTATGAAGAAAAGCATCTCCTTCCCGAGGCCCTCGTACGATGGCGAGTATATCATGTTTACTTTGTCGGATTACGGGAATTTCTCAATTTGGCATAAAGAAGCCGATTTATGGCTGTTGGATTTGAAGGATGGCGGTATGCGTCCCATAAAGGAGGTGAACAGCGATGATACGGAAAGTTTCCATAACTGGAGCAGCAACTCCCGATGGTTTGTGTTCAGTAGCCGCAGGGGAGATGGGCTTTATACCCGTCTGTATCTGGCAAGTATGGATGAGAATGGGGTGGTGGGCAAGCCTTTCCTGCTTCCTCAGGAAAATCCTTGGGAGTATTACGACCGTCTGGTCTACTCGTACAATGTTCCCGATTTTACAAGCGAACCGGTGAAGCTGGAACGCCGGAAAGTGGAACGGGGAATTGTCTCGCGGAAGCGCGTTCCGGTGAAAGTTAGATGATACGTTTTTTATATTCTGCTTTTTAATACAGTAAAGGGATAAAATTGTATCATTTTCTCTTGGTGCAATCCGCTATCTTTGTGCCAGGAATTAGTGTTACCAATAACAATACCAGATTGAAAAACATGGATATGAGAAAAGTAAAATTTGCTATGATGATTCTGGCGGCAAGTCTGTTGACCGCCTGCGGTTCTTCCAAGAAAGAACAGAGTGTGAATGAAGAGACGGCTGCTGCGCGTACGCAGGAAACGGAGAACTTACTGGCTAACTTGAAAAAAATCCCTTCCAAAGGTATCATGCTCGGCCATCATGACGATACGGTATATGGTATCGGCTGGGAAGGTGAGGAAGGCCGTTCGGATGTGAAAAGCGTGTGTGGCGACTATCCGGCTGTTATCAGCTTTGATTTGGGAGAGCTGGAACTTGGGAATGCCGCCAATCTGGATAAGGTTCCCTTCGATAAAATCAGGAAAGAGATAATCAATCAGTATCAGCGGGGCGGCATGGTTTCGCTCAGTTGGCATGCGCGCAATCCCAAGACGGGCGGTGATGCCTGGGATGTATCGGATACGACGGTGGTGAAGTCCATCTTGCCTGGTGGCGAGAATCACCAGAAATTTGCCGGCTGGTTGGGAGGAGTGGCCGATTTCCTTCATTCGTTGAAGACGGCGGACGGCGTGAAGATACCCGTACTTTTCCGTCCCTGGCACGAACACAGCGGCAGCTGGTTCTGGTGGGGCGAAAAACTGTGTACCCCTGAAGAGTATAAGGCATTGTGGCACATGACAGTGGATACTCTGCAGGCCAAAGGAGTGGACAATGCACTTTATGCTTACTCTCCGGGCACGGAACCCAAGGACACGACGGAATATTTGAAGAAGTATCCGGGCGATGAGTTGATAGACGTTATCGGTTTCGATACCTATCAGTTCGATCGGGATGCCTATCTTGCCGGGATGGATAGGGCACTTTCCATTATCGACAGTGTAGGGAAAGCACACAATAAGGTGATTGCTGTGACCGAAACCGGTTACGAAGGAATTCCCGATGCCAAATGGTGGACTGGTACTCTGCTGCCTGCGTTGGAGAAATATCCGCTTGCCTATGTGCTGGTGTGGCGCAATGCCCGTGAAAAGGTGACCCATTACTATGCCCCCTATCCGGGACAGACATCTGCGGAGGATTTTGTGGAGTTCTATAACAATCCCAAGACGCTGTTTGCAGCTGATGTAAATCTGTATCAATAAACAAACAATCAATATAACAGACATGGAAGCTTTTAAAGAAAAGGTAGAGAGGCTCTTTCAGAGACACGAAGAGTTGATTACGAGAAAGAATGTGGCCGTGGAAGACGGCAATGGCATATTCACCCGCTATAAATATCCGGTAGTGACGGCTGCTCATACACCTGTATTCTGGCGGTATGATTTGGATGAGAAGTCCAACCCGTACCTGATGGAACGTATCGGTATGAATGCGACCATGAATTCGGGGGCCATTAAGTGGAATGGCAAGTATCTGATGGTGGTACGTGTAGAGGGCGCTGACCGTAAGTCGTTCTTTGCCGTAGCCGAGAGTCCCAACGGCATTGATAATTTCCGGTTCTGGGATTATCCCATCACCATGCCCGAAGACGCGATTCCGGCAACGAATGTATACGACATGCGCCTCACGGCTCATGAGGACGGCTGGATTTACGGTATCTTCTGCGCCGAACGCCACGACGACAATGCGCCTGCCGGTGATTTGTCCTCGGCTACGGCTACAGCTGCCATTGCCCGCACCAAGGATTTAAAGAACTGGGAACGCCTGCCCGACCTGAAGACCAAGAGCCAGCAACGCAACGTAGTGCTGCACCCGGAGTTTGTAGATGGCAAATATGCCCTCTATACCCGTCCGCAGGATGGCTTTATTGATGCCGGCAGCGGTGGTGGTATCGGCTGGGCGCTGGTGGACGACATAACCCATGCTGAGGTGAAGGAAGAGAAGATTATCGACCAGCGCTACTATCACACCATCAAGGAGGTGAAGAATGGTGAAGGTCCGCATCCCATCAAGACTCCGAAAGGATGGTTGCATCTGGCTCATGGTGTCCGCGGTTGTGCCGCCGGATTGCGTTATGTGCTCTATATGTACATGACTTCCCTGGAAGACCCGACGAAACTGATTGCCACTCCCGGTGGGGCCTTTATGGTACCCGAGGGTGAGGAGCGTATAGGTGACGTAAGCAATGTACTTTTCACCAACGGCTGGATTGCCGACGAAGACGGAACAGTATTCATCTACTACGCTTCTTCCGACACGCGGATGCATGTGGCTACCTCTACCATTGATAAGCTGGTGGACTATTGCATGAATACGCCTGCTGACGGCTTGTCTTCATCAGCTTCGGTAGAAACGTTGAAGAAGCTGATAGACAAGAATTTGCAGATAATGAAATAATAAAAATACAACATACTATGGCAACACTAAAAGAGAAAATCGGTTATGGTTTCGGGGATATGTCTTCCTCTATGTTCTGGAAAATATTCTCCTATTACTTACCGTTCTTCTATTCGAATATTTTTGGCTTGAGCTTGGCTGATGCAGGATTGCTGATGCTGGTGACACGTATTTGGGATGCAGTGTCCGATCCGATGATGGGAGTCATTGCAGACCGTACTCATACGCGTTGGGGTAAATACCGTCCTTATTTGTTGTGGATTGCAGCTCCTTTTGCCATTGCCGGGATTTTACTTTTTACAACGCCCGACATGGGGACAACGGGTAAGCTGGTATGGGCTTATGTCACTTACATCTTGATGATGACGGTATATACGGCAATCAATGTACCATACGGGGCTATGTTGGGAGTAATGACTGATGATTCGAACACAAAAACGGTTTTCTCTTCTTACCGTATGTTTTTTGCATACGGAGGTAGTTTTATCGCTTTGGGAGCATGGGAGCCATTGTGTAATTGGTTTAAATCAATGGACTATAGCAATGCTTCCAGTTGGCAATATGCCATGGTATGCATTGCCACGCTCTGCTTTTTGGGTTTTCTGTTTTGCTTTAGCATGACGCGCGAGCATGTCAAGAGTGTGGCGTCCGAATCCATCGGTAAGGATGTGAAGTCACTGGTGCGCAATTCGCCTTGGTGGATATTGAATGGTGCGGCGTTGTTGTCGAATTTCTTCAATACGGTACGCGGAGCTACTGCCGCCTACTTCTTCAAGGACTATATCAGTGCCAATGCATTCCTCGATTTCGGGGTGTTCAATCTGGTATTGTATGCCGGCTTGTTCCTGATGGTGGGTGAAGTGTGTAATATGATTGGTGTGGCGCTGGCTGTGCCTCTGTCCATGAAGTTTGGAAAGAAGTCCACTTATATCATTTCGCTCGTGTGCCTGGTAGTGCTCAGCGTGCTCTTCTTCTTTGTGCCGAATGACGGGCTGGGATGGTGGCTGATGATGATTTTCCAGGTGCTTATCTCCATCTGCACCGGTATCGTATCTCCGTTGATTTGGAGCATGTATGCGGATGTGGCGGACTATGCCGAGCAAAAGGATGGCACATCCTCTACGGGGCTGATATTCTCTTCCGGTTCTATGGCGCAGAAGTTTGGCGGTGCATTTGCAGGCTGGGCAGTAATGGCACTGTTGGCATTCTTCGGTTACAATACCGCAGAGAATGCCGTGCAGACTCCCGAGGCGCTGGATGGCTTGAAGTATCTGATGAGCTTTATTCCTGCTGCGATAGCCGCACTTTCCATCGTTGTCGTATTCATCTATCCATTGAATAAGACGCGTATGGCAGCCATCAATGCAGACCTGAAAGAGCGCCGTGAGAACCTTTAGCAGAATAACTCATAACTTATAACTCATAACTCAAAAACTTGTGGATATCAAGAAGATGAAACAGGAGATGGAGGAGGAGCTGGTTTCCAATATCCTCCCCTTCTGGATAAATAGAATGACGGATGAAGTGAACGGCGGTTTCTACGGCCGTATCACGGGCCGGGAGGAGGTGAAGCCCGAAGCAGAAAAGGGGGCAATCCTGAACGCCCGCATCTTGTGGACCTTCTCGGCTGCATACCGCTTGCTGAAGAGGCCGGAGTATCTGGAAACGGCTACGCGTGCCAAACGTACTCTTATCGACCGTTTCTATGACAATGAATTTGGTGGAGTTTACTGGTCTCTCGACTATAAAGGCAATCCGCTCGATACCAAGAAGCAGATTTATGCTTTGGGGTTCGCCATCTACGGGCTGAGTGAATATGCTCGTGCCACGGGCGATGATGAAGCGCTGGCATATGCCATCCGCTTGTTCGAGACCATCGAAGAGCATAGCTTCGACCCCGTGAAAAACGGTTATTGCGAAGCCTTGACCCGCGAATGGGGAGAAATAGCCGACATGCGCCTCAGCGCCAAGGATGAGAACGAGCGCAAGACGATGAATACCCATCTGCATATTCTGGAACCTTATACCAATCTTTTCCGCGTGTGGAAGGATACCCGTCTGGAGAGGCAACTGCGCAATTTGATAGGCCTTTTCACGGAACGGATTCTGAATATCAAGACCGGTCATCTGGAATTGTTCTTCAATGATGATTGGGTTAGTAAATACCGCATTGTCTCCTATGGGCACGACATCGAAGCCTCCTGGTTGATACACGAGGCTGCCCTTGTTCTGGGCGATAAGGACCTCCTGGAGAAAGTGGAACCACTTGTAGAATACATCGCTGCCGCTGCCGATGAAGGATTGACGCCCGACGGCAGCATGATATACGAGACTTTTCTGGATAAAGGAAAGACCGATACTGACCGCCACTGGTGGGTGCAGGCCGAGAACGTAGTGGGACATGCCAACCTCTACCAGCACTTTGATGACGAAGTGGCCATGCAGAAGGCTCTCCGATGTTGGGACTTCATCAAGCAGCATCTGGTAGACTACAAGTACGGAGAATGGCATTGGAGCGTGCGTGCCGACGGCACGGTGAACACCGATGATGACAAGGCGGGATTCTGGAAATGTCCGTATCACAACGGACGTATGTGCATGGAAATTATTGAACGTTTTTCATAGGTTTTCTATCATAAGAAGATGAATAGATTGATGGTTTTGGGGATTCTTGTCTGGATGGGGATTGCGCTGCATGCGCAATCTCTTTATCCGGACTTCAGCAAGCTGAACTTCGGGTGCGATGGAAACAGCATTACCGCAGGCGAACAATGGTCTAAGACTGTAGTGGATAAACTCGGATTCGCTACACATCACAACGTGGCGGTCGGTTCTGCCACATGGGCATGCCATCCCGATACTCAGGATTATGGCAGCGAAGCTTTTGCCGGCATCTCCGGCGGTTGGCAGGTTACGGAGGATAAGCATGAGTTACAGATGCGGCACAACAACGTGTCAAAGGTGCATATCCAGAAGTTCATAGCCGAAGTGGAAAGTGGCGCTTACCCTGCGCCCGATGTCTTTGTGTTCTCTATGGGAACGAATGACCGTAACTTGGGTAGTGCCGAAGAGGCCCTTAAAGGGAAGACGCTCGATGAAGTAGATGTCAACACCATGGCGGGCGGTGCCCGTTGGTCCATTCAGACCATTCTGGAGCATTATCCCCAATGCCGCGTATTCGTGTGCACGCCGATTCAGACCGGCAACCCCGAACACAATGCACTGAATCTGCAGAAGATTGCCATCTTGCGTGAGTTGTGCCGGGCGCTTTCCGTGCAGCTGATAGACTGTTACTCCAATTGTGGTATCACCGAAAAGTTTGAGCAGCCTTCCGGTAGCGGGCGCTATCTGCGCGACGGGTTGCATCCCGACAAACCGGGGCAGGAGCTGATGGGCCGTTACATCGCGAAGGAGATACGGAATCATTTCTTTTAGTTCCGTTCTGCATATTCCGGTTGGAATAACTTATCATTTAGGGCTTGTAAAGCCCTTTTTTTGTCTGTATTCTTAATGACGAATGCCACATCATTATTGCTGCTGCCATATGAAATCATCCGTAGGGGGATGTCCTTTAGCGCCTCCATAATCTTTGCCTCAAACCCGGCATATTCCCATTGCATGTTGCCCACCACGGAGACGATGGTCATGCGGTCTTCTACCAATACATGGGCATATTGGCGTAGTTCGGAGATGATGTTCGATAAACGAGTGCAGTCGTCTATAGCCACAGATACGTCCAGATTGGAAGATACCAGCAGGCAGAGGGGGGTACGGTACTTGGCAAAAATGTCGAAAATCTTGCTGATGAACAGATAGGGACACAGATTATGGTTCGATTCGAACTTTATGTATATGATGTGGTCCTTGGCGGCTATGGCCTTGATGATATTGTCGTCCTGCAGGTTGGAAATTAGCGTGCCTTCTGCCGACGGTTCCATAGAGTTAAGCAACCGGACGGGAATATTCCTTAGGCGTGCCGGGGCGATACAGAAGGGATGCAGTATCTTGGCACCATAGAAGGCCAGTTGTTCGGCTTCGTTGAAGCTGAGGCGTTTCACGGGGCGGGTACCTGACACCTCGCGCGGATCATTGTTGTGCATGCCATCTATGTCCGTCCATATTTGTATCTCGTCTGCTTGGAGGGCGGTGCCAATGAGGGAAGCAGTGTAATCACTGCCGCCGCGTTTCAGGTTATCTGTTTCGTTATAGGCATTCTTGCAGATGAAACCCTGAGTGATGAAGAGATTGATGCCGGGATGGCAGGCAAGCTGTTCTCGGAGTTTCTGTTCTATATATTCCAAGTCGGGTTCGTTGTCGGGGCCGATACGCATGAAGTCGAATGCACAAAGCAGTACATTGGGAACTTTCAGCTCGCGCAGGTAGAAGTGCATTAGGGCGGTACTGATAAGTTCGCCTTGTGCCAGCACTTCCTTCTCTTCGACAGAGGTGAAGGAATCTTTGGTAAATTTCCAAAGTTGCTGGAAGCGGTCGAGGATATAATCTATTGCTTCCCGTTTCAGTTTCTCGTCGGTCAGCAACCCATTGGCAAATTCGATGAATTGGAATTCCAGCCGGGTGATACGGTCGTGAGCTTGTTCTATTTCACGGTTGAACAAGTTGGCGGCAATCTCCTCCAGATGGTTGGTGGTGCCTGCAGTGGCAGACAGTACCACAATCTTGGGTGTTGCATCTTTAATGAGTGTTGCTACATGTTTCATTCTCTCTACGGTGCCGACGGAAGTTCCGCCGAATTTACAAACTTTCATTTCTTGTTTCTTTTTTAACAGTTTCATAATTGCATTCATCCGGATGTTCTTCCTTCCGGCTTTTCATTTCAGGTGGCCTCTTTCCAAAATGGAAGGGGGAGGCATGAGGGGCTTTCACTGGGACTAGGCCTGCATAATGCCGCTGTGGCATTGCTGTGGTGGGATATTCATATCCCGGTTGGTGGCAGGCTCTTGCCCCTTCACCTATAAAAGTTCAAAAGATATGCCGTTGGTATTTGGGAAAAGCCTATATTTGCACACCCTGTTTTTTACCGTTATCAGTTTAAAAACTTATCGAATAGATATGAGTAAGATTCTAATCATTGATGATGAGGTACAAATCCGTACCCTTCTGACACGGATGATGGAGTTGGAGGGATATGACGTCTGTCAGGCTGGTGATTGCAGGGCTGCCCTGAAGCAACTGGAACTCCAAAATCCCGATGTAGTTTTGTGTGATGTGTTTCTGCCCGATGGAAATGGGGTAGACCTGGTGTTGGCTATCAAGAAGGCGGCACCCAATGTGGAAGTTATTCTGCTGACAGCGCACGGCAATATTCCCGATGGGGTGCAGGCCATCAAGAACGGTGCTTTCGACTACATCACCAAGGGAGACGATAATAACAAGATTATTCCTCTGATAAGCCGTGCTGTAGAGAAAGCGCGTATGAATGTGCGGTTGGAAAAACTGGAGAAGAAGGTGGGACAGACGTACTCTTTTGATTCTATCCTGGGAGAATCCAAAGTCCTGAAGGATGCTGTTTCATTAGCTCAGAAGGTGTCAGGGACTGATGTTCCTGTACTGTTGACTGGAGAAACGGGCACGGGTAAGGAGGTATTTGCCCAGGCCATCCACTACAGTAGTAAGCGTGCACGGCAGAATTTTGTAGCGGTTAACTGTTCTTCGTTCAGCAAGGAGTTGCTGGAAAGTGAAATGTTCGGTCATAAAGCCGGTTCGTTTACCGGCGCATTGAAGGATAAGAAGGGACTGTTCGAGGAAGCGAATAATGGGACTATTTTTTTGGATGAAATCGGTGAGATGGCGTTTGAACTGCAAGCCAAGTTGCTGCGTATTCTTGAAACCGGTGAGTATATTAAGATAGGTGATACGAAACCTACCCGTGTCAATGTCCGCATCATTGCCGCTACGAACCGCAACTTGTCTCAGGAGATTGTTGCCGGACGTTTCCGCGAGGATTTGTTTTATAGATTAAGCGTATTTCAGATACATCTGCCGCCATTGCGCGAACGTGCAGGTGATATCCGGCTGTTGGCGAAGGCTTTTATAAAGAGTTTTGCGGAACAGCTGGCGCGTCCGGTGGTTGAAATAGCTCCCGCATTTCTTGAAGCATTGGACTCCCAACCGTGGAAGGGAAATATTCGTGAATTACGTAACGTGATAGAACGCAGTATGATTGTTTGCGAGAGCGGATATCTGGACATTGCTGATTTGCCGTTTGATATTCAGAATGCCCATTATGAACACTCCAATGATTCAAGTCCCGACAGTTTTGAACTTTCAGCTATGGAACGCCGGCACATTGCCCGTGTACTGGAGTATACAAAGGGGAATAAGACAGAAGCAGCCCGGTTATTGAAAATAGGTTTGACGACGTTGTATCGGAAGATTGAGGAATACAAGATCTCAGATCTATAATAGGGGGCTCAGTATACGACTGAGGTACCTTCGATATAGGACCGTGGCAAGATTATTCTTGAAACAGGCTTAGAAGCAGAAAGTGCCTATGGGCTAAAACATATCAAAACAGGTTGCACCTTTTCATTTTGAAAGGGTGCAACCTGTTTCTTTTTATACTTGTTTAGTATGTATTCTGTTGATAATTAATGGTGTATGGTATATGCGCTCTTTTTGGCACATATTTGGCACATTCCTGGCAGACAAAAATATGTAGTAACATTTTAAAAGGTAAAAACATGGGAATAACAGTATCATTTATTTTTTGCCTATTGAGCGGTTTGTTCGCCTTTTGGCTTTTCTGGAAATGCGTAGATTGGTTTGAGAAGATTTAAAAGAGAGAATTATGTACACAGCTTTATTTGTATTAGGTATTGTAATGTTCGGGTATCTGACTTATGTGCTGATAAGACCCGAAAAGTTTTAATGAATGGAGAGTGGAGAAATGAACACTGAAATTTTAGGTGTAGCCTTGCAGATTGTTCTGCTGATTGTGATATCCTATCCTCTGGGAAAGTATATTGCCAAGGTTTACAAAGGCGAAAAGACATGGTCGGATTTCATGAAGCCGGTCGAGAGATTGATTTATAAAGTGGCCGGAGTCAATCCGGAGGAAGAGATGAACTGGAAACAGTTCTTGAAAGCCCTGCTGATTCTGAATGCCTTTTGGTTTGTATGGGGCATGGTGCTACTCTGTACACAGCAGTGGTTGCCGTTAAATCCGGATGGAAACGCTAACCAGACACCGGATCTGGCATTCAATACATGTATCAGTTTTATGGTGAACTGTAATTTGCAGCATTATTCCGGTGAAAGCGGACTGACATATTTTACACAGTTGTTCGTCATTATGTTGTTCCAATTCATTACCGCCGCTACCGGTATGGCAGCTATGGCAGGTATCATGAAGGGTATGGCTGCTAAATCGACGAAGACTATCGGTAACTTCTGGAAGTTCTTGGTTTTGAGCTGTACCCGTGTATTATTACCGCTTTCGTTGATTGTGGGCTTCATCCTCATTCTACAAGGTACTCCGATGGGATTTGATGGTAAGCTGGAAGTTCAGACGATGGAAGGACAAACCCAGTTGGTTTCACAAGGTCCTACGGCAGCGATTGTTCCTATCAAGCAATTGGGTACGAACGGTGGCGGTTACTTTGGATGTAACTCTTCACATCCGTTGGAAAATCCTACTTACTTGACAGATATTGCAGAATGTTGGTCTATCCTAATTATACCAATGTCTATGGTGATTGCACTCGGCTTTTACATCAAACGTAAGAAGATGGCTTACTCTATCTATAGCGTAATGCTTTTTGCTTTTCTTGTCGGTGTTTGCATCAATGTTTCGCAGGAGATGGGAGGTAATCCGCGCATTGATGAGATGGGAATTGCTCAAGACAATGGAGCAATGGAAGGTAAAGAAGTCCGTTTAGGGTCTGCTGCTACTGCTCTTTGGAGTATTGTGACTACAGTTACTTCCAATGGCTCTGTGAATGGTATGCATGATTCAACGATGCCTCTTTCCGGTATGATGGAAATGCTGAACATGCAGATTAATACGTGGTTTGGAGGTGTGGGTGTAGGTTTCATGAACTATTATACATTCATCATTATCGCCGTATTCATCAGTGGACTGATGGTGGGACGTACTCCGGAATTTCTCGGTAAGAAGGTAGAGGCGCGTGAAATGAAGATTGCTACCATTGTGGCACTGCTTCATCCGCTTATCATCTTGGGCGGTGTGGCACTTTCTTGCCTTTTGTTCGCTCATTATCCTGAATTTGTGGCAGGTGAAGGCGGCTGGTTGAATAATCCCAGTTTCCACGGACTGAGTGAGCAGCTTTATGAATATACTTCGGCTGCGGCCAATAATGGTTCTGGCTTCGAAGGATTGGGCGACAATACTTACTTCTGGAACTATACTACCGGCTGGACGCTGATTTTAGGACGTTTCCTGCCTATCGTAGGTCAGGTAGCCATTGCTGGTCTGTTGGCCGGAAAGAAATATGTTCCGGAGAGTGCCGGTACGCTGAAGACAGATACAGTAACTTTCGGTGTGATGACTTTTGCCGTTATCTTTATTGTGGCTGCCTTGTCATTCTTCCCGGCACATGCATTGAGTACGATTGCTGAACATTTCAGTTTGTAATAGTAGTTTGTAAAAAGTAATTTCATAGGTATGAAAGATAATAAATCAGCTTCTCTGTTTCAGAAGGAGCAAGTAATGGAAAGTTTGAAGCAATCATTCGTGAAGCTAAATCCACGGGTGATGATAAAGAATCCAATTATGTTTACGGTGGAAGTCGTAACGGTTGTCATGCTGATTGTCTGTTTCCTTTCATTGGGTACTTCGGAATATGGAGCATTCGGATATAATTTATTGGTATTCATCATCTTGTTTGTGACGTTACTGTTTGCTAATTTTGCTGAAGCCATCGCTGAAGCTCGTGGTAAGGCCCAAGCTGACAGTTTGCGTAAAACCCGTGAAGAGACTCCTGCTAAAGTGTTGGTTGACGGTAAAATCCATACCGTTAGCAGTTCACGTTTGAAGAAAGGTGACTATTTTATTTGTGAAGCAGGAGATACGATTCCTGCCGACGGTGAGATTGTGGAAGGTTTGGCCTCCATTGACGAAAGTGCCATTACCGGTGAATCTGCTCCGGTTATCCGTGAGGCCGGTGGTGACAAGAGTTCCGTAACTGGTGGTACAAAAGTTCTTTCTGATAAAATCAAGGTATTGGTGACGCAGCAACCGGGTGAGAGCTTTCTTGACAAGATGATTGCTTTGGTAGAAGGCGCTACTCGCCAGAAGACTCCGAACGAGATAGTATTGACTATTCTTCTGGCCGGTTTCACCTTGGTATTCGTCATTGTATGTGTGGCGTTGATTCCTATGGCCGACTATACGAATATCGACCATCCGGGAACTTATATCTCCATTGCAGCCATCATTTCTTTGTTTGTCTGCTTGATACCGACTACTATCGGCGGACTGCTTTCTGCCATCGGCATTGCTGGGATGGACCGTGCTTTGCGCGCTAATGTAATTACAAAATCCGGTAAGGCGGTAGAAACAGCCGGTGACATTGATACCTTGTTGCTAGACAAGACTGGCACCATTACAATCGGTAACCGTAAAGCTACCAAGTTTCATTCGGCTTCGGGTGTTGACGAGAATTTGTTCGTAGAGGCTTGCTTGTTGTCCTCACTTTCTGACGAGACTCCGGAGGGTAAGTCTATCATTGAACTGGGACGTGAAAACGGTCGTCGTATGCGTGATTTGAATACTACCGGTGCTCATATGATTAAGTTTACAGCCGAAACAAAATGTTCGGGTGTGGATTTGCAGGATGGTACTCAGATACGTAAAGGCGCATTCGACGCTATTCGCAAGATTGTGGAAAATGCCGGAAACAAGTTCCCGAAAGAGATTGAAGAGGTGATTGCTGTAATTACCAGCAACGGTGGAACTCCGCTGGTGGTATGTGTCAATCAGAAAGTTACTGGGGTAATTGAGTTGCAGGATATTATCAAACCGGGCATTCAAGAACGTTTTGAGCGTCTTCGCAGGATGGGTGTGAAAACTGTGATGGTGACCGGTGACAACCCTTTGACAGCCAAATATATTGCAGAGAAAGCTGGAGTAGATGATTTCATTGCTGAAGCCAAGCCGGAAGACAAGATGGAATATATCAAAAAAGAACAGCAGGCCGGTAAGCTGGTGGCTATGATGGGTGACGGTACAAACGACGCTCCCGCCCTTGCACAAGCTAATGTGGGTGTGGCAATGAACAGCGGTACGCAGGCAGCCAAAGAAGCTGGTAACATGGTGGACCTTGACAACGACCCGACGAAGCTGATTGAAATTGTGGAGATTGGCAAACAGTTGTTAATGACACGCGGTACGTTGACTACCTTCTCCATTGCGAACGACGTTGCCAAGTACTTTGCCATTATCCCTGCTTTGTTTATGGTAGCCATCCCTCAGTTGGCTCCTCTGAACATTATGGGACTGCATAGCCCTGAAACGGCCATTCTCTCGGCTGTCATATTCAACGCTATCATCATTCCTATCTTGATTCCGTTGGCTTTGAAAGGTGTTCAGTATAAGCCAATCGGTGCCAGTGCATTGCTTCGTCGCAACCTGCTGATTTATGGTGTGGGCGGTGTCATCGCTCCGTTTGTCGGCATCAAACTGATAGATATGATAGTTAGTCTGTTTTTTTAAAACTTGGATAAAATGAAAACTCTTTGGAAATCATTTAAAATAACAATTGCATTTTGCATATTTTTCTCTCTGTTCTATATCCTTGTCTTGTGGATATTTGCACAGTTCGCCGGTCCCAACAAGGGAAATGCAGAGGTGGCAACCCTCAATGGTAAAGTGGTAGGTGCTGCCAATGTAGGCCAGATGTTTACGCAAGATATTTATTTTTGGGGACGCCCGTCTGCGAGTGATTATACAGCCGATGCTTCGGGTGGTAGTAACAAGGGGCCTACGAACGATGAATACCTGGCAGAAGTGGAAGCCCGTATCGATACTTTTCTGGTACATCATCCTTATCTGAGCCGCAAGGATGTGCCTGCTGAAATGGTAACCGCCAGTGGTTCCGGTCTAGACCCACATATCACACCTGCTTGTGCTTATGTACAAGTGAAGCGTGTGGCTCAGGCACGTGGCATGAACGAGGCTGAAGTGAAAGCCATTGTAGACAAGAACATCAGCAAACCCTTTTTAGGACTGTTTGGTACGGAAACTGTAAACGTGCTGAAACTGAACATTGCATTAGAAGGAGTCGATCAGAATAAATAATTTTTTTAGTTGTGTTTGTCATGTGTTATGGGCAGGAACGGAAGTATTTCTGTTCAGGCAGTGAAAGGCTGTCATTTTACAGGGGGAGCCGAAACTTCCTTCCTGCCTTTCAACGATTGATTAGTAATAGTAAATAAATAGTTGGATATGAAAAGTCTAAAAATATCAATTTTAGTTTTTGTGAGTATGGTGGCTGCTTGTTTTATAGGAATTGGCAAAGTGCAGGCTCAAGAATTTACAATACAAGGTGATTTAGTCAGTTCTTATGTTTGGCGCGGCTTTTACCAGACGGGAGTCAGTTTTCAGCCCACTTTGGGTTTTGGGGTCGGTGATTTTTCTTTGACGGCATGGGGCTCTACCGATTTTGACGGAGTTTCTTCAGGAGAAGGGGCTGCGGCTAAGGAGATTGATTTGACGGCTGCCTATGCTTTGGGAGAATCAGGTCTGACTTTTTCTGTTGCCAGCTTGTGGTGGGGCGGACAAGGAGCAAGAAAGTATTTTAATTTTAAGAGCCACGAAACAGCTCATCACTTTGAAGCGGGATTAGCTTATACATTGCCGGTTGAAAAGTTTCCTTTGTCAATCGCTTGGTATACTATGTTTGCCGGAGCTGACAAAGATGGCAAAGGCAGGCAGAACTATTCTTCGTATGTTGAACTCAACTATCCGTTCAGTGTTAAGTCTGTAGATTTGAACCTGACTTGCGGATTTCTGCCTTATGAAGCTGGGGTAGGAGTATATGGCGTTCCTAACAGCGGGTTTGCTGTAACCAATGTGGCACTGAAAGGCATTACGGAAATCAAGATTACTGACAGTTTCTCAATACCTGTATTTGCACAAGCCATTTGGAACCCTCGTATGGAAGATGCACATCTGGTATTCGGCGTTACTTTAAGGCCATGATTTATTTAGATATAACTTTAGAACTCATGAATTAGTGTTGGATGCCCGTGGCGGTCGTGATGATCGCTACGGGTTATATGGTATATATAGACAAGTAAAAAAATAGAAGAAATGAGTAGGGAAGAAAGCGTACAGCATTTTCTTGATTTGATTAAAAAGTCGCGGCGTGGCAAGTTCAAGGTCTACATCGGCATGATTGCCGGTGTAGGTAAATCTTATCGTATGCTTCAGGAAGCACACGAGTTACTTGACAACGGAGTAGACGTGAAGATAGGCTATATAGAGACACATGGGCGTGCCGGTACGGATGCTATGTTGGAAGGATTGCCCGTTGTTCCTCGTCGTAAGATATTCTATAAAGGAAAAGAGCTGGAAGAAATGGATTTGGATGCCATTATCCAGATACACCCTGAGATAGTAGTGGTGGATGAACTGGCACATACCAATGTGGAAGGTAGCCGGAATGAGAAACGCTGGCAGGATGTGATGGATTTGCTTGATGAGGGTATCAATGTGATTTCTGCCGTTAACATCCAGCACATTGAGAGTGTCAATGAAGAAGTACAAGGCATCTCGGGTATTGAGGTGAAGGAACGTATTCCCGATAGCGTTTTGCAAGAGGCAGATGAGGTGGTGAATATTGACTTGACTGCGGAAGAATTGATAGCCCGTCTGAAAGCTGGAAAAATTTACAAGCCGGAAAAGGTCTCTACTGCCTTGAACAATTTCTTTAAAACGGAAAATATTCTCCAATTACGTGAACTGGCTTTAAAAGAGGTGGCTTTACGGGTGGAAAAGAAAGTGGAGAATGAAGTGGTTACCAGTGTGGGAGTCCGTCATGAGAGATTTCTGGCATGTATCAGCAGCAACGAGAAAACACCACGACGCATCATTCGTAAAGCTGCACGTCTGGCAACCCGCTACAATACTTCGTTTGTTGCCCTTTATGTGCAGACTCCCAGAGAAAGTACTGACCGCATCGGTCTGGCAAATCAAAGGTATCTGTTGAACCACTTCAAATTGGTGACCGAACTGGGAGGGGAGGTTGTTCAGGTGCAATCGCCGGATGTGCTGGGAAGCATTGTTGATACTTGTAGGGAGAAACAGATAACAACTGTCTGCATGGGAAGTCCGTCACTTTCTTTTCCGAAATCATTGTTCATGATATTGAAATACCGAAAATTTGTGCGTGATTTGGCACAAGTAAACATAGATTTGATTATACTTGCATAATATTAATTCTTAGGAACATTATGAATATTCGTACAAAATTGATACTCAGCGTAGGGGTATTGGCTGGAATGATTATTTTGTTGGTTGCTCTTTCTGTGGTGAATCTACAGATACTGACGGCTACAGAGCCGGATAGTCCTGCTGCTGTACCGGGATTGCAACGTGCATTGCTCTGGATTTCTGTGATAGGTGGGGTATGTATTTTTGCCAGTATCATATTGTTGGTATGGCTTCCCCGTTCCATCAGCAAACCTATTCAAGAACTGACGCGTGGGATTCTTGAAATAGCGAACCATAATTATGAGAAACGTCTGGATATGAGTGGACACGAGGAATTTCGTGAAGTGGCTGATAGTTTTAATCGGATGGCGGAACGACTGACGGAGTATCGCGCCAGTACGCTGAACGACATACTTTCTGCTAAGAAATTTCTTGAGGCTATTGTGAATAGTATTGATGAACCTATTATTGGTTTGAACCGTAATAGGGAAATTCTCTTTATCAATAATGAGGCTTTAACTGTGCTGAATTTAAAACGGGAAGAGGTAATTCGCCGTTCGGCTGAGGAGCTTTCTTTGAAGAATGATTTGCTCCGCCGTTTAGTTCGTGAATTGGTAAATTCGGGTGAAAAGAAAGAACCGTTGAAGATTTATGCAGACAATAAGGAGAGTTACTTTAAAGCTTCTTACATTACCATTATAAATGCAGAGGCTGATGATGACGAACCTCATAATCTTGGCGATGTGATTTTACTGAAAAATATTACAGAATTCAAAGAATTGGATAGTGCCAAGACTACTTTTATCTCGACTATTTCTCATGAACTGAAAACGCCTATATCCGCTATTCTGATGAGTCTGCAGTTGTTGGAGGACAAACGGGTAGGGGTGTTGAACGACGAGCAGGAGCAATTATCGAACAGCATTAAGGAAAATGCTGATCGCCTTCTTGGGATTACCGGAGAACTACTGAACATGACGCAGGTAGAAGCCGGTAAACTGCAGATGATGCCTAAAATAACAAAGCCCATTGAACTGATAGAGTATGCCATCAAGGCTAATCAGGTACAGGCTGATAAATTCGGTATTCAGATAGAAGTGGAGTATCCGGAAGAAAAAATGCCTAAATTGTTTGTCGATAGCGAAAAGATTGCTTGGGTACTCACCAATTTGTTGAGTAATGCTATCCGCTATTCCAAAGAGAACGGGAGGGTGGTTATCGGCGCCAAGCATGACGAGGATTTTGTGGAAATGTATGTGCAGGATTTTGGAAAAGGTATCGACCCGCGTTATCACCAGAGCATTTTTGACCGTTATTTCCGAGTGCCGGGCACTAAAGTGCAAGGTAGTGGCTTAGGACTTTCCATTTCGAAAGACTTTGTGGAAGCGCATGGCGGTACACTGACTGTTCAGAGTGAGCTGGGTAAGGGGAGCCGCTTCGTTATCCGGTTGAAAGCGTAACGTTTTCTATTTTTTGCGGTACTGTTGCGGAGACATGCCTGTTTGTTTCTTGAAAAATGTACCAAAATAAGAAGCATTGGGAAAATTGAAGAAATCGGCGATTTCCTGGATATTTTTCTGGGTGTTCTTGAGTAGTGAGATGCTTTTGCGGATGATGGATTTGAATATCAGTTCCTGCACGGTGAATCCGCAGACGGACTTGGATAGTGCAGAGAGGTATTTGGGTGATAAGCAGAGTTTGTCTGCATAAAACTCTACACCGCGTTCTTCCGTGTAGTGCGCATCTATCAACTGAATCAGCCGGATAAAAATTTCATGTTTGTGGCCAACCGTTGTTTTAAGGTTCATCAGTTTACGGTTGTAAATGGAACAGATGCGGTATGTGAGTCCCAGCAGAAGCAGCCTTTGTTCGTTGTCGTTGAAGGTGTTGTTGTCTAAGTGCAGGGTATTGTCCAGTAAGGACATGTATTTCAGGACTTCTTCTTCGTCTCCGGTGTTCCATACGTAGCATGGTTCGGTCCGGAGCTGCATGTATAGGTACATGGTTGCCACTGAATTGCCTATGATGTCCCTTATCGGTTCTATCTGGTAAATGAATATGAATAGTTGCAGGTCTTCCGATTCGCTCAGCACTTGGAAGAGGGAATCTTCCGGAATGAAAACTGTTTCGCCAGCCTGGGCCGAGAATGCTTTCATGTTAAGTGAAAAGGTGAAGTTACCCTGGCGGCAAACTATCAGTCCTGCTCCATTAATCATAAAAGGTTTCTTCAGGGAGGTGGGAAAGGAGCAGAGCATACCTTCTGAACTACAAATGTTTTCTCCGTTTGACAATGCGCGGTCTAAGTGGGATAAACGTTCTTGTTGGGTATCCATAACAGACAAAATTACAGGTTGTACTGAAAAATGTCTGCTAAGTTAGTAATTTTCGTTTAGGATACCGCACGACAAGCACAAATATCATGCAAAACAGGCAGGCATAGAGTGTCCATCCTGCCATTTCCTTTACAGCAGAGAGGGTGGCCTGCACTTGGATGCGTCCTTTGGTGGATATGGCAGCCATGTTGATTGCTTCTTGTTTGCTCTTTCCCTGATATTGCATACCTTGTACGGTCTGGGTAAACGAGGCGGATGCTTCGGGGTGCAGCATGTCTACATTCTGTGCATAGCGGGTGACGTAGTGCTGTTGGCGTTCTTGCAGTACATTCGTATAGAGTGCGGTTCCGATGCTGGGAGCCAATACCATGCGTACGGTAAGCATGGTACATATCCAGGAAGAAAGATATTTGTAAGGCATGCGTTGGGTGGCGTAGGTTGGAATCAGCGAATAGAGGAACATCATACCGGTAGAACGGATGATGACCGGATACTTCATCCGTTCGTACAGTCCTGCACCTTGTACCTCGAAATACATGAACATGGCGGAAAGCCCCAATAGAAGGAAACCGGCGGCAAAGAGATATTTGAAGTGTACGCCTTTTACGCTGAGCCAGATAGTGGCTATACCGCCGATGAGGTAGCCCAGCATGGACCAGTTGCCTAGGGTGGCGTTCTGAAAGTTGTCCAGTTTCATGCCTATGCCTGTGAATACGTTGACAAACATGGCGCTGGAATTCAGTACCATTAACAGAAAATAGAATAGGAAACCCATACGGATGGTGCGCAGTTTGAATACATCGAGTTGATAGTAAGGATTGCGTTGGGTAGACTCGATGTAGAGGAATATACCACCAGCAATGATGGCGCAGACTGTGGCCCATTGTATGGTTGGGTCATCGTACCAGTCGAGCACTTTGCCATAAGTAAGCACGTAGGTAATGCAGGCCAGTGTGATGCAGAAGATGGAGGCATTGCCAAACTGCTTGAGGTTGATGGGGAAGCGGCGGGTGGTATATTTATGATAAGGCATAGTGATGAATGTGATGAGGATGCAAAGTAATAGTAGCCCCATCATAAAGTAGTGTATGTACTGCCATTCGTACTCAAAGGCGAGCCAGGCGGTGAGCGAGGTTCCCAATTGTCCCAGTACCATGAAGAATAGGTAGATGGCAGGTTGTGCCGCACTCCGTTCGATGTCCAGCTTGTCCCAGCTTTCGCCGGTTACAGGCTCGTTGCCGGGTGTAATCTTATCGTACGCTTCGATATGCCCTGCATACTTTATGAGAGTGAAGAGGTTGACCATCATCAGTACCATTCGTAGGAATCCCATAAAGATGCTGCATAGTGCCAGCAGGAAAACACTGTCTGTCTTGGCACAGATATAACTGAAGATGTACATCAGGGAGAATCCTGCCAGACACATCATTTTCTGCCGGCGTATGACTACCAGCCTATATAGAAAGGGGCAGAATGCCGCCATACCGATGGAAGTGGCGAAGTTGGCAAACTGGATATGCTCGGAAATGATGCCGAGCCCGCTCATCATTTCGGTGCTTGCCACCGAGTAGGTACCGCCTACAGTCAGTATCGGCAAAAAGAATACGAATAGGATGATGATACCTACCGGCTTAGGTACCCAGTTGTAGAAAGGATAGTTCTTGGGGTATGAGGGCATGGGGATAAGGGTTAAGGGGTTAAGGGTTAAAGATTAAGGATTAGGGGGTAAGGATTAAGGAGTTGGTTGCCTTAATCCCTAACCTCTAATCCTTAATCCCTATTTTTTTGTTTTCGCTTTGACTATTACCATCATACCGGCGGCAAGGCTGCTGTTGTCTTCTTTAGACAAATCGGTAAAGTCGATGCGGACTGGGATGCGTTGCTGTATCTTCACGAAGTTGCCGGCAGAATTATCCGTGGGTACTAGGGAATATTTGGAGCCGGTGGCTCCGGAGATGGCAGTGATTTTTCCTTTGAATTCTTTGTCGCTGATGGCATCGACGGTAATGACTACTTCTTGTCCCAAGTGCAGATTCTCAATCTGGGTTTCCTTGTAGTTGGCTATAATCCACTTTTGTGTGTCAGGCAGAATGTAGGTGATGGTTTGTCCGGCAGTGATGAATTGTCCTTCTTCAAGAGTACGCCGCCCCAATTTCCCATCACAAGGAGCTACTACTACGGTGTAGGAGAGATTCAGTCGTGCCATTTCGAGTGCGGCTGTTGCCCGTTGTATGGCAGCTTCGGTATTTTCACGGCGATGTGACACTTCGTTCACACCCGACAAGGCAGCTTTCTGTTGTCGTTTCACGGCTTCCAACTTCTTGTGGGTAGCTGCATATTCGGTTTCTATCTGTTCCAATTGAATGGGGGTGGCAGCGTTTCTCTTCACCAGATTCTGGTATCGTTGGCGGTCTTTCTCCAGCTTGGTAAGGCGGATTTCTATCTCTGCTATGGAGGCGTCGTAGACAGAGGCTGTAGTTTGCGTGGTTTGTAGTGTGGCACCAATGACTGTGGCACCGGCTTGTGCATCCTTGAGTGCAGCTTCAGCTTCCATGACTCTGATTTTATATTCCCGGTCGTCCAATATAAGTAAGGTATCTCCTTTGTGTACTTCTTGGTGTTCTGTGAAACAAATTTTCTTGATATATCCTGATGCGCGCAGATTGACGGGAGATATGTATTGTTCAATCTGTGCATCATTACTGGTTTCCGTCCGTTTGTAGTTCAAAAAGAGGCAGACCACTTGAATAATTCCCCAGATAAGGATAGCTATTCCTAATAGGCTGACAACGATTTGCCAACGGCGAAGCTTCTTCAATTTCCGTGCTTTTTCTTGGTGGGTACTTGCGGTGTTATTGTTCTCTTTTGTTTCCATATTTTCTATATTATATTGTTTACTTATTATATATACATCCGTCCTTGAATACGGGCTCTATTCATCTTCCTCTTTAATGAATTGAGGGGCTCAACGTCTCCAGCTGTCCCGTCAGCTTCAGCAAAGTCAGATTGGTTATCCGGTAATTGTAGTGGGCACTGATATAGTTGTTTTGGGCTTCGCTCATCCGCATTTCGTCCTGCAACACTTCGGTCATTGAGGCGATTCCTTCCCGATAACGGTCCATGGTAACGGTATATACATCTTCAGCAAGCAGATAATTGTCCTTCTGCTTCTTAAAGTTACGCTGGCTGTTCATCAGGTCATTGGTAGCATTCAGATATTGTGTCTGAAGATTTTTTCGGGTATTCTCTTGAGCGAGTTTGATGTTCTCTATGTCAATGGTTGCCTTACGCATCTTGTAGCGTTTGTCCAGTCCGTCGAAAATGGGAATGCGCAAGGAGAGTCCCACTCCATAGGAGCGATACCAATGGTTGGAAGGGCCGGAATGGAACCAATGGTAAGCTTTGTCCGTATAGGCAGAGAACATCCAGCTTCCCGTCAAGCTCAAGGAGGGGATGTAACCGTTGCTGACTATTGTTTTTTGTTGCTCTGCGAGTTGTTTCTGTGATTGCAGCAGCTGTAGTTCATATAGTGTTTCAGATAGCCCGGTGAGTGCTGCGGGCGTAATCATTTCTGTATTCACCGGTACCAGTGCTATATTTTCTTCTGCCGGATAGTCGATGATGTATTTCAGTAGGTTCAGTTGCTGTTCCATCATGGCTTGTGCGTTGTCGTGTTGCACCTTGAGGTTCTCCAGGTTGATGTTGACGCGTTTCACATCTACTTCCATAGCCATACCGTTGTCATAGAAGGCCTGAGTGATATCTCTCAACTCTTCTAGGCGAGTGATGTTGGCTTTTATCAAAATAATCTGTTCAGCTGTAACCTGTCCTAGGTAGTACATTTGACTAATTTGAAGGATGAGGTCTTCTCTTGCCTTTTCATAAGAAAGGCGATTCATCTCATCCATGGTTTTGGCTATGGATAGAGTGGTGTAGAGTGTCTGGTTATAAAGTGGTATCTGCAGCTGTAATCCGAAGTTGGCGTTGTATTGCAAAGTTTGGGTTACATTGTAGGGATTGCCATACGCTGAACCATCGGTAACGGAGACGGGTGGATCGATATTGTCGTTATAGTTGGCAAAACCATTGATTTGGGGCAGCAGTTTGGCTCGATTCTCAGAGATGCTGTATTTCCCTTTTTGTATTTCTTTCCGTTTGCTTTGCAAGGATAAGTTGTTTTCGATACCTATTTCGAGGCAGTTCTCCAAGGTTAGGGTATCTTGTGCTCTTGTACCTAGTGCAAGCAAACACAGAAAGGAAAATGTGAACAGTTGTCTTTTCATAATAGTCACTTGATATTTGCACACAAAGTTAGTGGCTTAAAATGCAAGAGGACTATCCATATATCAACTGTTTGTATTCATATTTTCCTTTTTACTATAATTTGAAAACAAACCATAGTAAAAAACGAGTATTAAAAACAAAAAAGACCGCCAAGAGTGGAAGCCTCCTAACAGTCTAAATCTTCTTTGTAGCGGGACCCGGGATTGAACCGGGGACCTCATGATTATGAATCATTTAGGATGATTTTTTATGATTATTCTTGCACTTTATATTTGCTTGTTAATCAAATATTTGCTATTTTTGTGATGCCGTCTGATTGGAATTGATTTTAAAAAAATGGAGCTTTTTGTGTTCCCGTTGTGTTCCCACTTGTGTTCTCGGATGAGTGATTATAGTATTTTGTTTAAATGTATAAAGGAGGAAAACTATGGTTGAAAAAAGTAAAGAGTATATAAGTTGTTTGGCTAATGATAAGGTTGGTATTTGTGTAATAAGTTTGGTCTTGGATAGAAGGCACCTAAAGAGTGATAATAAATACCCTATAGCTTTACGATTTACTATAGATCGGAAAAGGTTGTATTATTCATTAGGGGAAAAATATACAGAAAAAGAATTTGATGCTATTTGTAGAGCAAAGAATACTGGTCGTAGAACCAGTACAAAAAATGAAAGGGAAACGAATTTTGAACGTAAAGTGCAATTAGAACGAACATTCAAATCTTATGTTGATATAGTGCAGGATTTGGATAAAACTGCTAAATTAAGTTTGGCTATGATTATGACCCGATTGACAGGAAAAAATGAAGAAGATTCGTTTCTGCAAATTTGGGATGATATTGTTAGAAATAGATCTGTGGGAACTGCGGACAGTTATGCAACAGCAAAAAAATCATTTATCAAGTATGTTGGTGTAATATCAGGCTTTAATGTATCTAAGACTTTGATTGAAAAATGGATTAAAGGTATGGAAAATGATGGATTTACGAAAACGACTATTGGAATATATCTGAGAGCATGTAGGGTTGTATGGAATGAGTGTACTCAGAGAGGTTTTCTTAGTGGGAAAGAATATCCATTTGGTAAAGATAAAACTTTAATCACTATACCTACAGGTAGTACGCGGAAGAAAGAATATTTGAATGTAGCACAGATGACGGAGTTGTATCAAGTATTTATTAATAAGCAATATCCAGAATCGTGGCAGAAGGTTTATAGAGAAAAGGTACATTTTTCTTTAGGTTTATTTTTGTTACAGTATTTGTGTAATGGCTTTAATTTGGCAGATGCTGCACGGTTGAGATATAATGATTACTATTTTTTTAGCGGTAAAAAGGCGTTTCAATTTATGCGATATAAAACTAAAGATAGAAGTGAAAATAATAGTGAAGTCGTGATTCCAATTATTGAGCCTTTAAAGAATATTTTGTCGGAAATCGCTGCTCCAGAAGAAAAAGGTGCTTTGGTGTTCCCTTCTATATTGAAAGGTGAGACTGATGAAATGGCCATTCGTAAAATGATAGCATTGGAGAACAGCAATATTCAAGACCGTATGAAGAAGTTGGTCGTTTTTTTGGGGTGGGAGATTTTTCCGAGTAGTACATGGTGTAGACACTCTTTTGCTACCAATCTGACTCATGCCGGTGTACCAATAAACTATATCAGTGAGAGTATGGGGCATTCTCATAATGAAAGTGTAACCGCACGCTACATAGATATTTTCCCTCATGAACAGCAGGTGTCATATAATAATAGGTTGTTGGATATTTCGTCTGATGATAGGTCTGACCTGACAGAAATTCTGAAATCCCTTAGTCCAGCAGAATTGAATAGTATTTTGGATGCTGTAAGACATAAAAACTCCTTGAGTAGGCTATAAAATACATGATTGTGGCTATTTTTGACAGTGCGGACGATATGGTGTGATTATATTTTTGCTATATTTGGGGCGTTCTCTAAAAATGGTGATCGTTTTTAAAAATTTAAAGATATGGAAACCGCATTTGGCTATATTGCTTGCAATGCATGTAACTACATGTTATACGCTGCGAGTAGACGGCTTTCTTTGGCTACTGTTACTGCATTAGGGAAAGTAACTGAGAAAGTAACTGACTTCGTTTTTGATGCCGCTGTAAGCACTGCTTTGATTATCACAAGTGTGAGGATACGGAATAAACTGTCCGCTGTGTCTAATTCCAAGACTTCCAAGGCATCCTCTCCGGATGATTCTTCCTGCAAGAGTCGTACATCTGAAGGAAACGGTTGTCATACGAATGTTTATACTACAGTCTATGTAAACCAGATCAATGTGACGAATACCACGAATATTACAATCAATTCCGCTGACAGCCCCCATAAAGAGGACGTGCGTTTTTCCGAAAACAATCATACGGAAACATCCCGTGAGCCTTTGTCAGAGGATACGGTCGCCGCTTCCGGTTCATCTGTCTCTCAAGATTCCGAAACTATGAGTCCCCAGTCATCCGGAAATCCAGCTTCCGGGGGGGCTTTTTCGGGCAAACGACAACCCGTTGAGTCCTCCGTTGCCTTTTCCACTTCCACTTTTTGCCTTTCTCTTGATGAAGGGGTTATCAAGGAATTGTTCGATAAAATGCATGGCAAGTACTTCCATAAAAGGACATCCCTGGAGCAGTTTACCTATGTGTTGACCGGTAAAGGTAAGAAGCCTGAAGGTGTCATATCCATTGAATGGATTGCCTCTCCCAGGAGCTTCTCACTGTTCATCGGCATTGTATGTGCTCCTTACCGTGACAAATGGAAAATATGCAAGGGACTCTTTACCGGGAATATAAACAAGAATCCCTCATGTGACTTCAATAGGATGGTCAGTCATGATTTAGTGAAAAACAACAAGGTATCTTCTACACTAAAAGAGAATGCCCGCTTTATAAGTGAAAAGGATAATGACTTGAAATCCCTTCTTGTGCTTCTTTCCGGATTCCCAACCTTCTGAAACCATCTTTCCATTTTTTCTTTATCCGCCCCTCTTGTCCTTTCCCGGACAAGGGGATTTTTTGTTTTTCTGCAAATTATTCCTGCTATTTTTAAGCTATCTCTCTGCTATATTCCTGCTATTCCAAATATCTCAATTATATCTTTGTAAATAGCTGTAATTCAATTCGTTGTATTTGAATAATCTCTATATTTGCTCCCGCGATTCAAGCTTGATAAGATTTTATTAATTAAAAAAACATATAAAATGAAAAGCGAAAATAATATATCTGATATGCTTAACAAGCCTTTGTTCCAGGCCACAGTTTCCGACCTTGTCGAAGTGTTCAAGCTCTGCGGGTGTACCGGTGAGCATGAGGTGGTATCTTCCGGTGCCCCTTCCGTCAAGAAGAATTATGTATACGGCCTTTCCGGTCTCTCCAAGCTGTTCGGCTGTTCAGTCTCCACTGCCCAGCGTATCAAGAGCAGCGGTATTCTGGACAGTGCCATAGTGCAGCACGGGCGTCTCATCGTGGTTGATGCTGACCTCGCTCTGGAGCTTGTGAAGGCTTATCACCGACAATGACACCTCTCCGTTCTCCGGCTTTCACATGAGGGAAAGCATGCCGGCTATCTTTCTCCAGTGGCGGTCGGGGTATCGAATCTGAGTGTATTATTATAACCAATAAATAATTAATATTATGAACATTAAAAGAATATTCCTAATGGAACTTGGCATGGCTGTCATCGGTCTTGCCGGTATATTGGCCTATAAGAGGTCTGTAAAGAGATACGGTCGGATAGTGGAAACACCTGCCGTAATTGATAAGGTGGGAAATGATGCGGAAGAGCTTGTGCCATCACAGGTTCCCCTCTCTACCAAACGTACCAGGAGCAGAACAAAAGTCACCCGTGGCATGGTGAGAGAATGGTATCTGGCGTCGAAGAAAGGGATGACCCATAGGGAAATCGCTACCATGTATGTCGTCTCATTGGTAACCGTGGACCGTCATCTGGCAGATGTCAACAGAAGGCAGGCCGTCAAAAACGTGAAGTCTCCGGTCTGTCTGACAGTCCCGACGGACGATGCAGTAATTAAACAAGATTTATCAACTTTAAAAAATCACATTGATTATGAGTAGAAATTTTTCAAATGCAAGTGCCCCTTCCACCATTAAAGCGAGAGCGAGTGTAGGACTGTGTGGAGTAAGAGGGAGCTATGAGGGCACCGTTTCATCTTTCTGGAAAATCGGTGGTCCCGTTGTCGGCATCACGGTTGCAGTCGGGCTGTTCGTATTGCCCGAAATCAGGAAGAAGTTGGGAAAGGCCAGGATTGAGAACGAGAAACAGAAAAGCGTAATTAGGAAGGATGAGGCATGCGAGAACAGCAGGATCAAAAAGGACGAGGTTGAACAGCAGTGCGACCTTGACATCCGGAAAGCAAAAGGGCTCAGCCAGGTAAAGATTGACGAGACGCGTGCTCTGTTTGAAATCCGTCGGGAGTTCGGTCCAATGGGGAAAAGTACGGGGCAAGAGCAGAACCCGCACGAAGATGTCAGTCTTGGAGAATGGCTGCAATGGTTCAACCGGGAATTCCCCATGCCGTGCCACTCTGCCATCCCCCACATCAGTACCATTCTTGACGGCTGTCCTGAAGGTTTCAGGCCTGCCATGCTCTTCCATCTGCTCGGTGGCTACGGTGCACTGGCCTTCTCAAATGTACGGGCAAGATATCTGGATGGACGGTATCATTCACCCAGCCTGCAGGTGATTATCGAGGGTGGGCAGGGTTCAGGAAAGAGTGTGTTCAAGGACGTGTATGAGCAGGACCTCTTTCAAAGGGTGGTCATGGACAACAGGCTAAAATCCAGAACCGGCAGGACAGACCGGATTGTCCAGATAGTGGGTACCGACATTTCAAAGGCAAGGCTGATGGAGGTCATCGCCAACAGCCGGGGTCTTTCCCTCTATGCAATGGAAACGGAGATCGACACCATACGGAAATCCGCTTCGAAAGGTGGTGGATTCTCGAGTGACCTGCTACGCAAGGCATTCTCCGGTGAGGCCGTCTCCCTGGACAACAAGCATACCCGTGATGACTGCCGCGGTGATTTTTCTGTCCGTTTGAACTATACCTTCACCGGTACTCCCGGAGCTGTCAGACGCTTCTTTACGGATGAGGACTACGAGAACGGCACCGCCTCCCGTATCTGCTTCTGCGCGATTCCCGAACAGGACCGTTCAGTTCCCGAGTTCGATCTGCCGGAGGGTGAGGAACTTGAGAGAATGCGCGACCAGTTAGGGGAATGGCGGGAGAAATACTGCCTCAGGACTGCGGAGGATGGCACGGACATTCCCGCCGACGAGTATCTTACCGACCTCTCCTATGTACATGGCCCGCTGGGCAACTGGATCGGGGAACAGAAGAAGGCTGATGACAGGATGAGGAGAATGGTCTCCCCCCGCATGGCCACCATTGCCTTCCATGCCGCCATCGTGCTGCACATGCTCGCCGGAGAGCCGGGAGAGGACAATCCGAAGATGCGCAAGGCAGTCTGCAAACTGACCGTATATATTGCCAACCACTGCATGGAACGTTTCCTCCACAAATACTATAAGGGAGCATATCCGGTGATGGAGAAAATGGCCGGCTTACCCCTCAGACGTAAGCTGACGGACGAGGAGATTGAATGCTGGTATCCTCTATGGCATACTCCCGGTGAGGACGGCCAGCCGTTGGGATACGGGAGGATAGCAAAGATGATCGGAGTGGACCGGGACAGCGTAAAAAATGCTTTCAAAAGATATGAGAGAAGAAACGGTTTGAGATGAAACGAACCAAGGAGGGTATACGAAAGGTGCCCTCCTTTTTCTTTTTTCAGGGGGGTAAATATCATTCGCTGGTGGGTAAACTCTATATTTCAGGCGGGTAAACGTTCAAAATACGGTTCCTTGAAAAATACAACATGATACGACTTTTTGAATTGAATATTAATTGGTTAAGCGATGAAAAACTATCTATCCCTAGAGTGTGTAAAACGCTACCCACCTATATATAATATAAATATAAGAAAAAAGACTGTCTTTTCATGCCCAACAGAACGGGTATAGTATTATATGATATATGAAATATTTTACATTATTCCATTTTCCAAGTAGCCATATAACCAACACTTCATCCCAAATCCGTACGGGTAATAATGAATAGAGTGGATGAGTGGCCAATACAGAGTCCGGTTACCGGATTAGTTTCTGTACTGATACTGAGATAACCCTTCTACCGATGCTGAACTTATATCCTATACTCATCGCCTCTTTATGACCAGCTGTTGTATGTTGTATTAAGTATTGGTCAGTACAGCAGCAAAGAGTTATGATATCCTTACCGGCTGAATGATTATAAAGCGTATATCCCCTCAGTTTCATACCTTAATACTTCAAAGGCAAGGGACATGAACGGACAATGTATATGTCAACTTTAAGGGTGTAAATATAGCTTTCAGGGGTGTAAAACGTTCAAAATATCGGTTGCTGAGGAGGAGGTAGTTTTGTCTATTTACTGTTTAATTGGATATAACAAGTCAAACCTGCAATATTTTATATCTCCTTTTCATGTTTTGGAAGTTAACGGTACGCATCAAATTTATTTCAGAGATGGCGAACTAAAGCTAAGAACACATGTTAAAACCGGGTTTATATTTCATGAATCCGGTTCTTTTATTTTATATTTGCTTTTTTAATCAATGGATAACTACATGATTTAAGATGAAATATATATTTATACTACTACTTGGTTTTGTATGCTTTCGGGGGAATGCTCAGGGAATTGAATTTAATACATATGAATCTGAAACTGTTCAGAAGACAAGCTATTCTGTTTTTGGTGATAAGCCTTTGACGTTTAAGGATAGCTTGTCTATATCTTATGATCTAGCTATTTTGGATCACACTTCCTTTGGTTATGTTTTTCGATTGAATGACACGAAACAAGAAGAGGCTGATACATATAGTTTTGTTTTTTCTTATGATAATGCTTGGCGGAGTTTTCTAAAATTTAACATTGAAGCTAAAGAGTGTAAAGTGGTAGATACTCTTTGTAACGATAGACTTGGCTCTAGGCGTTGGATACCAATAAAAATGACATTTTTGTTTAAAGAAGATTCGGTGAATCTGATTATTGGTAATCGTGAATACAAAACCGGAAATTTAGGCTTATCTGAAGAAATGGCTCCTTCCATTATGTTTGGAAGTAGCAAGTTCTCTGAGGAAATACCTTCTTTTGCTATTCGAAACCTTGTTGTTTCTGCTCCCGATCAACAATTTGTTTTTCCATTGAATGAAAGTATAGGGACTTTGGTGCATGATACACAAGGCAAGGTCAGAGGTAAAGCTATTAATCCTGTGTGGTTGATAAATAGATTTTATCATTGGAATTTGCTTTACTCTCATAGCTCCGAAACAACAGCTGGCTATAGCTATGATACTAATTTGGGTAACTTTGTTTATTTTAATGCCGATTCTTTGTATACATTAGATTTACGCCATAATAGCTGGAGCGGGTATAAGCATGCTGGTTTACCGGTTAAGATGCGTTTGGGAACAAATTTCTTTTGTCCGGATACACGTTCTGTCTATATCTATGAGGTAGATAAGTCTCTGAATGAATATACTGTTTGTTCATTGGATTTAGCTACAGGTGAAGCAAAAGAAGTGAGCTCTGCCCATTTGTCTTCACAAAGGCATCATCATTCTTCATATTTAGATACTCTTAATAACAAGTATTATATTTTTGGCGGCTTTGGCTTGCGTAAATATGCTAATACGTTGGAAGTCTATGATTTGGATAAAAATACTTGGAGTACAATGCATTTGAAGGGGGATTTTGTTGCTCCTCGTTTCTTTTCTTCTATGGGTGCATTAGAATCGGGTGAGTTGTTGTTGTTTGGTGGTACTGGAAATCCAAGTGGCGATCAGAGTCTTGGGAAAAACTATTATTATGACCTTTATAAAATAAATCTGCAAGATTCTACTATAACAAAAATAAGAGACTATTCGTATAAAGGTCCTAATATTGTTCCAGTCAGAAATCAGGTCCTATCTGCTGATGGGACATCTTTCTATACATTGTGTTATCCCATGCAAGAAGCTTCTTCTTATTTACAACTTTATAAGTTTTCGTTGTTAGACGATTCTTATGAGGTATTGGGGAATGCAGTGCCGATGGAGTCTAAAGCCATATTGTCGAATGCAAATTTGTATTATAGTGCGGAGAGAGAAGAGTTTTATTGCTGTACACAAGAGTTTGATGAGCATGGAGGACAATCGTCTGTAATCCGATTCTATTCTTTGTCTGCTCCTGCCATTGCTGCAAATGCATTATGTGTATATAAGGACGGAGAGAACTCTTATTTATATTTTTATGTCATAGTAGTTGCTGTATTTATATTGTTGTTTTTGTTATTTTGTATTAGAATAAAAAAGAGAAGTAAGCAGACGCTTCCTGTAATGTTTGAAGAGAACCGAATATCGGTTCGGGTGGAAGGCAAAAAGTCACTTCCTACTAATACTCTGTATTTGTTTGGTGATTTTACGGTATTGGATAAAAAAGGCAGGAATATTACGCATTTATTCAGTTCCAAGATAAAGCAATTATTTCTCCTTATTCTATTGAACAGTATAGGAAAAAAGGAGGGGATTACTTCATCTTATATATATGGATTGTTATGGCCGGAAAAAGAAGCAAGCAGTGCCAAAAACCTTAAGGGAGTTGCTATTAACCGATTAAGAAAGATATTAAATGATGTAGAAGGAGCAGAACTGCTTTACATAAACGGCCATTATTCCATTAAGTTATCTAATAATCTTTATTGTGATTATAAGGATTATCTTTCTTTGATGGGGCGTATAAAGCAAGGCAATTCACTTCAGGAGATTAGTCAGTCATTAATAGAAGTATTGTCTCGTGGAAAGTTTCTTAAATCTATTGACGATTCTATATTTGATTTTTTCAAAAGTGATCAGGAATCTGAACTTCACGAGATTTTGATGATAGAACTGGAAAATTTATATTTCAAGGCAGAGTATGAACAAGTCATTCAGTTAGCTGATATTTGGTTGAAAATAGACTCTCTGAGCAGTACTGCCTTGTGGTATTTCTTAAACAGTTGCCATAAACTCAAACGAGAAGATCAGGCGATGAAAAGGTACTATCTGTATGTTGCGGAATTTAGTAAAAGTATGGGTAGCAGTTATCATCTATCTTATTCGGATATCATCCATAATGATTTGCGGATGAGTTTCCAGTGATTCTTTGTTGCTTATCCTCATTTTCTTTCAAATTATGCTATACAGCATGATTTTTATTAATTATGGAGTGAATTAATCAATTTTACTCCATAATTAACCGCTTATTAACCATAATGTAATCGATATTGTAATCTATTGATGTTTATTTTTGCTTTCGAAACGCAAGTGAAAGCAGTGTCGTTTTGTAACCTTATTATTAATTTAAAAAGCACATGTATGAATAAAAGGACCTTTGTTTCTTTAATGTTTTGTTTTGTTGGAGCAGTTGCTTCGTATGGGCAAAATGAGAACGAAAATGATTATGGAGTAAATGAAGCAAATACCAAATTCAGTTTCCAGAATGGAATATTGGGTGGAGATACTGACTATGACTATTTCTCATTGAAAGACCATGAAGATGTGAGTGGAGTTCCATTAGGAGGAATTGGAGTGGGAAATATCAATTTAGCTCCCAGTGGACAATTTACCCGTATTGGAATAAATAATATTCACACTCCTATCAAACGATCAGAGTCTTCTTTTTTCTCTTTATGGATGCGAAAGGGAAATGAAAAGAAAGCAGTCCGTCTGGTCAGAGATACTAAAAAACAATACGGGATGGAGGGAGTGAAACACACCCAATACAAAGGATTGTTTCCAACAGTTCAGTTAAGTTATGCGGATAATAATTTGTCTGTATCTCCTGTGATTCGTGCTTACTCAGGACTGGTTCCTCACAATGTGAAAGACTCTTCACTGCCAGTTGTATGGTTCGAAGTAGATTTGTTCTCGCAAGAAAATATGGAAGCAGCGTTGGCCTTTTCTTGGGAAGACTTTATCGGTTTGTTTAATGATCCTAACAGTTTGAGAGGATTTGATAATGGACAATTACTTAGCGAAGGAAGAGCAAGTTTGAATAATGGAGAAAACTGGGCTCTTAGAGAAAAAGCTGAAACTTTTGTAGAACCCTATAAGCAGGGCACTTTAACAGGCTTGATGCAATGTGTGGCAGATAGTCTACAACCTCGGAAACTCACTTTTCAGAACTATGTGAACAAAGTAATAGTTGCGGTAGAGGGTGAAAAGAATGTATCTTATCTTCCTGCATGTGGTAAAACTTCAGATGCTTGGAGTCAGTTTATTGCCAATGGTGAGTTTGCCCCACAAAATTCTAAAACTTTGTTGACGAAGCAAGGGCAATCTTCTTCTGCCTCTGTATTAGCTGTGAAGACAACACTTAAAGCTGGTGAAAAAAAAACGATTCGGTTTATGCTTGCATGGTATGCACCTGAACTGCATATTGATGAAGCTGCAGCTCCAATCGGAAGCTACTGGCCTTGTGGAGCTGACTATAACAAATACTATCATAATTACTTTAAGGATATAGAGTCCTTGGTGGGTTATGTAGCCGCTAATAGGCAACGAATAATACAGCAAACGTTGGAATGGCAGAAGCCTATATTGGAAAGTACACTGCCTGACTGGTATAAGTTCAAGTTGATAAATAGCGGATATGTGATTTATACCAATATGGTATTGACTAAAGGTGGTGATGTAATGGTCAATGAAGGTGCAATGGGAGGATTTGGAGGAACAATGGATCAACGTCTGAGTGCTCATCCTTTCTATCAGAAATTCTTCACCCAGTTGGATCGTTCCGAGATGGATATTTTTGCAGACTCTATGGATCCGGAGGGATACATTCTTCACTTCATCGGACACTATTATGTAGGTATGGGCAGTGAAGGTGGACGTGTTCCTACTGAAAAAGGATGGATGCTTGATAATGCTTCTGGATGGATAATCCAGTTGGTTAAGGATTATGAACAGACAGGTGATATGCAATATCTTAAAAAGCATTTAGCTGGTGTGAAGAGAGCTATGAAGTTTTTGTATAGCCGCATTCCGGCTGGCAGTACGATTCCTATTGGTCCTACTACCTATGATGATTTTACTCATCCGCCTTTGTATTCCTATTATGCAGGTGTGTGGCTGACAACTTTGAAAGCTTATGAAGCCATAGGCAAAAGTATTGGCGATGCAAAAATGGTTGAGCAGGCTCAAAAACAGTTTGTTGTATCTCAGAAAGAAGCAATTGATAAACTGTGGAATGGACGTTTCTTTGCTTATGGTTGCGAACCTGATGGTTCTAAAAGGCTTGATAATGTATTGTTTACCGGACAATTGGCAGGGCAGTTCCTAAGCCGTTATTGCGGTTGGGGAGATGTATATCCTATGGATATAGTGAAAGCATCTATCATTTCTCAATGCAAAATATCTCTTTCTAAAACGGCTGATTACTATGCTAATAAGGTTTGGGATATTAATTTGGGACGTGGAATAGATAATCGTGGGTCACAATGCTGGCCTTTCTACCTGGAAAGCTATACGGCACTCACAGGAATGCAGGCAGGTTTCTATGCAGACGCTATGGATATAATGAAACATATTCAACTAGTACACCTGCGCAAAGGATGGACCTGGACACAAAATTTGTGGAATCCCAGCGATGTTACTTATATGACGGCTCCTGTTACTTGGTTCTCTACAGATGTATTGGCAGGTGCAGGTATTAATGTTCTGCAAAAAGAATTGCGGTTAGCTCCAGTAATAACGGATGATAATCTTGTTTCCGTTCCTCTGTATTATCCTAATTTTTGGGGAGTAGTAACTGCTGATCCTCAGACTAAATCGCTGAAACTGAAGATTACGAAAAAGTATGGTAAGGATAAGATCAGTTTTACTAAAATAATATCTGAACCGGCTGGTCTTCCTACTACGGAGAAAAGGCAGATTGAGATCAAAGAATTTGTAGTAGATGAAGGCAAAGTTTTGGATTTGAGTCAATATTGGGATCAAATAGTGGATAACAGATTAGAGAGTCCTATTCTCCCGAATGCCGACAAACATGATTTTCGCTACGTTATGAAATGAGTTGTTAGTTTTTTAATAGAATGCCTAAGGAGCATGGAATAATAAAGATTTGTTGATTTCTAAGATGGTAAATGAGAAGTATTGAGTTTACGATGTTTTATTAATTATAATATTAAAATCTTTTGTTAATATGAGAAAACACACGAATTATTTGGCACGCATCCTGTTGGGATGTATGATGTTACTATGTTGTGCGGTAGGTTATGCGCAACAAGTACAATTTAAAGGATTGGTGGTAGATCAGGAAGGTAATCCACTGATTGGAGCAACTGTTATAGTAAAAGGAGATAAGAGACAAAATACGATAACAGATTTGTCCGGTGAGTTTAGGTTGCAAAATTTGGCAGAAGGTGCCACTTTGCAGATTTCTTATATCGGTTTTAGAACAGAAGAAGTAAAGATCGGGAAAGAAAGCTTTGCGAAAGTAATTCTAAAAGAGGACGAAGCTGTACTGAATGAGGTTGTAGTTGTGGGATATGGTACTCAAAAAAAACAGACTCTTACAGGAGCTATTTCTACATTAAGTGGTGAAACAGTATTGACTACCAAGAGTACCAGTGTAGCCCAAAGTCTACAAGGAAAAATTGCAGGTGTACAAATTAGACAACAAGACGGTCAGCCGGGTGGATTTAGTTCAATGGTGCAGATACGTGGTTTCGGTAGTCCGCTTTATGTTATTGATGGAGTGGTTCGTGATAGTGGCGATGGTGGTTCCGAATTTCAACGTATGAATCCGGAAGATATTGAGAGTATATCGGTACTTAAAGACGGTGCAGCTGCTATTTATGGTATGAATGCTGCTAATGGTGTGGTAATTATCACTACAAAGAAAGGAAGACAAGGCAAAGCACGTTTTAGCTATAATGGCTCATTTACTGCTATCTTCCCGACTTCTATGTTGGAGGTTATGAATGCTTATCAATATTCAGAGATTGCGAATGAAGTTTCAATGAATGTGGGTACAGGCCCCACTACTACACCGGAAGAGCTGGCAAAATGGCGCGAAGGTGGACCGGGTTATGAGAGTACGGACTGGCTGGATGCTGTGTTTAGAAAGAGCGCTGGTAGTCAGCAACATACACTTTCTGTGGAAGGTGGTAGTGATAAAATGACGTACTATGCTAGTTTTGGATATGCTCGTGATGGTGACTTGACTCGCGGCGGAGATTTTAATTACGAGAGATATACTATGCGCAGCAACTTTACAGCACAACTTTCCAAGTATCTGAAAGCAGAAGTAAATGTTTCGGGAAGATATGATGTGACAAATGCTCCAATTCAAGGAATATTTGAATTGATGTTCAAATCAACTTTGATGCGCCCTACATCAGGTGTATATGCTAATAATAATCCTGAATATTTCAATGCTGCCTATCCTTTTCAGGATAATCCGGTAACTGCTATGAACGGCGATATTACCGGTTTGAATTCGAACAGAGGTAGAAGTATGCAGTCATCTGCTACGCTGACATACGATGTACCTTGGATAAAGGGGTTGAAAGCCAAGTTGATGACCTCGTATGATGCTAGTGATAGCCGTACTACACATGAGAGAAAGTTGTATCAGCTATATAGTTGGAATAGTCCGAATCAATCGTATGATGTATCGAAGACTATCAACGACCCGAGCAGTCTTTATGTAAGTGCGGGTAATGGAAATAATCTCAATATACAAGCCCAACTTTCATATAGTACCACTATTGCTGAAGACCATAATATATCTTTGATGGGTATGTACGAGATGAACCACGGTTGGAATGATAATATGTCGGCAACCCGTGAATATGATATCTATTCCAAACCTATTTTAGATTTAGGTTCTCAATCTAACATCCAGAATTCGGGTGGTTACGGAGAGACAGCCAATATTTCTTATTTGGGGCGTTTGAATTACGATTACAAGAGTAAGTATTTACTTGAAGGTGCTTTCCGTTACAATGGTTCTTATCGTTATGCACCCGGTAGTCGTTGGGGATTCTTCCCTGTTTTAAGTGCTGGATGGCGGATGTCGGAAGAAGCTTTCGTAAAAGAGAATGTACCATTTATCAGTAATTTGAAGCTAAGAGCTTCGTATGGTGAAACAGGTATTGATGCAGGCAATGAGTTCCAGTTTATCGAAGGTTTTATAATGGGAACCAAAGGGTATGAGTTTGTAGATGGTGTGCAAACCAATGATGTGCAGACTCCGGCACTTATCAATAAAAATTTGACTTGGATTACGACCCGTACCTATGACTTGGGCGTAGATGTGACTCTGTGGGACGGATTACTCGACTTTACATTTGATGTGTATCGACGTGACAGAGATGGTTTGTTGGCAACTAGAGGTAGTCAACTGACTAATACATTCGGTGCTTCACTTCCGGAAGAAAATTTAAATGCCGACCGGACAGAAGGTATTGAATTCAGTATCGGACACAGACATAAAGTTGGACAAGTGTCATACGGTATACAAGGAAATTTTAACTTTGCACGTAGTAAAATGATTCGTCAGGTACATGGAGAGTATGAAAGTAGTTGGGATAAGTGGAAATCAGCCACTGAAGGTCGTTGGAGTGGTATTGGCTGGGGATATACTACAATAGGGCAATTCCAGAACTATGATCAGATTTACAATGCACCGGTGCAGAGCGGTGATCGTGGCAATACTATGATTTTGCCAGGTGATTATTATCTGAAAGATTTGAACGGTGACGGATATATAGATGGTAATGATATGGAGCCCAAATATTTTGGATTGAATATGCCTGCTTTGAATTATGGTATTACATTAACTGCCGGATGGAAATGCTTTGATTTCATGGCTTTGTTCCAAGGAGCGGCATGCTACTCCATACAAATACCGGACAATTTGCGTAATTATGCTTCTTGGGAAGGTAACTCTTCTGCTCATTTATATGACAGATGGCATCGTGAAGATCCGTTTGATGCAAATAGTAAATGGATTCCAGGCAAATATCCTGCTGCTCGTGTTTCAAATTACAATCCGATGGGTAATAATGCACAAGAGACAGACCGCAATACCGTGGACGGAAGTTATCTCCGTCTGAAAAGTATTGAGGTAGGTTATACACTGCCACAGCGTTTTGCTAGTTATGTAGGTTTACAGCATTTACGTGTATATGTTAATGCCTATAACATTTTTACATTCTGTGATTCTTATCTGAAGAAAGACTTGAAACTGGATCCTGAAAAAACAGCCGGTCAAGATAATCGTATGATGAATTATCCTTTGTCTTCTTCAATCAATTTTGGTGTTAATCTTAGCTTTTAAATAAAGTACGTTAGAAATGAAAAATATAAGATATTATTTGATAATAGGGCTGTCAGTTGTATGTACAGCATGTACAGGACTTTTGGATATTGAGCCAAATAACAAGCTTACGCCTAATGAATTATTCAATAATCCTAATGGTGCAAAAGCTTTTATGGCGACCATCTATCGTGATCTGCCTATCGAAGATTATATGTTTATGCCTGGCACAACCGGAGAAGGTGGTTTTAATAATCCTACAGGAAATATAGGTTTATTGTGGTACGCTAATATTTGCGAAGAAGCTGTGCAAAGCCAGTGGGGTGAGCAATCGCCAGGGTATGTAATTCGTGCCGATTATTTCAATCATGGCTATGCCACTCTGCGTAATATTAATTTGTTGAAAAGTATCATCCCTACATTGGATATTCGGGATAGTGAAAAAAGAGAATTGGAAGGTGAGGCAGCTTTTGCAACAGCTTATGTGTACTTTTATCTGGCAGAGAAGTTTGGTGGAGTACCTCTGATTAAAGAATTGCAAGACTACGACCCTGAAAATCCCGATGCGCTGGTAGTACCGCGCAGTACCGAGTTTGATACTTGGAATTATGTTATGCAACAGTGCGATATTGCGGCTAGCCAACTTCCGGACGAACGTTCGGACAGACGGGCAACCAAATGGACTGCATTGGCACTGAAATCACGTGCTGCTTTGTACGCTGCCTCTATTGCAAAATTTGGTGAGCTTGCACCAATGGAGGGTGAAGCCGTGACATTGGGGTTGGCAGGAATGAAGCCGGAACATGCGGATTATTTCTACCAACATTGTATAGATGCTTCTTTGGCTATCATGACAGAATCGAGTCATCAACTTTATAGGCCCAATCCTGCTAATCCCAAAGAAGCGGAAGAAAATTACCGTAATATCTTTATTAATCCTAATCAGACGGAGGGAGAGGCTATTTTCATAAAAGGTATTGTGAAAGAAGGTTCTGGTTTTGCCAGTAGCTTAAATTATTTCATCGAACCTTATCAGACCCAGGGCCAAGGGAAAATGTCTCCGGCATTGAATTTGGTAGATGCTTATGAAGACTATACAGATCTTCCAGGTGTGCGTTCGAACGCTAAAGTTAAGACTCGTCTTAATGATAACTATTCTAATGCAGGTTTTGATGCCGGATATAGCGATTATATCAAGGTGAACAAGGATACTCCTTATGATTTGTTTAATGGTGTTGCTTATGGTGACGAGAAGAAAGCCAAAGATGCTCGTTTGTGGGCTTCAATTATTCTTCCGGGGACGGAATGGAAGGGTACTAAAATTATCATGCAGGGTGGTGTGATTCAGCAGGATGGTACAGAACTATATCGTGTTCCGACTACGGTGACTGGAAAAGATGGCAACACCTATTATACCTTAGGAGGTGAAAAACATCAGGTGTCGGGCTTCTGGCCAGGAGATGGAACTCATTCTATGTCAGGTTTTCTCATGAAAAAAATGATAAGTGAGAGTATGCCGGCCCAATATCATAAGACAACAGTAGATTATATCGTATTCCGATATGCAGAAGTGTTGTTGAACTATGCGGAAGCTGTGTGCGAGAGTGGCTTGGGGGATAAGAACCTTGCTACCAAAGCATTGAATGATATCCGTAAACGAGCTGCTCATACCAATGAAATTGAATTGACAAGAGAAAATATACGAAGTGAGCGTATGGTAGAACTTGCTTTTGAAAATATTCGAATTTGGGATTTGCGCCGTTGGAGAGTGCTGCATACGTTAATGAATAACTTCTCTCATGACATTTTGGTACCCATGTTGGATTTGCGCGAAGAGAATCCCGCTTTGATTTTTATACGTAAGACGACTTTAGGAGTAAGTTTGAATGGGCCTAATACTTATTCTATTTCAGAATATTATGAAGATGTACCGCGCAATGCCATTAATCAAATGATTCAGAATCCTTAAATTATTAATTAGACAGAGTATGAAAAGCTTAAAATATATAATAGCCGGCATCAGTGCGGCATGTGTTATGACTGGGTGTGAACTTGATAACTTTGATGGTCCGGATGCTCAGGTATACGGTGCAGTGATTGATGCAGAAACAGGAGAGTTGATTCAGCAGGAGATTGGAACAAGTGGTGACGCTGCTTGTGTTCAGGTGATAGAATACGGATATGCTATTCGCAAAGTGCAGCAATGGAAGCTTATGCTGAACGGAGAATATAGAAATAATCTTGTTTTTTCCGGTATTTATGATGTTATCATGAACAATGGAAATTTTGTAAAACTGGATACTATCAAAGCATATCGGTTCAATAAGGGTGAAAATAGACTTGATTTTAGGGTGATTCCTAATATTCGTATCAAAGAATCAGTGGTGAAGAAAGAAAATAATGCCATTGTCGCTACTTTTAAATTGCAGTATGGGCATAGCATAGGGCAGGTGGAAAAAATAGCATTATTTGCTCAGTCGGATAAGAATCCATCGAATTCTTTCAATTTGGCACATGTAGATGTTAACATTGAAAGTGATAATGTCAACTTTGAGAACAATAGCGAGAATGTCAATAAAGTCTTCACACTGATATTAGATTTGAATTCAGATGAAGGAAAGAAGTTGAAAGCTGGGCAGAAATACTTTTTTCGTATCGGCGCTTTACCCCAAAAGCTGGGAGAAGGTATTCAAGCTAAATATAATTATTCACAAGTGTTTGAAATACAGTTGTAATTAAGGTACAAGATAGCCGTTTTCAATAGGTGAATACTGATTTATTTGCTTGCCGAAGTACCTTTTTCCCTTTGTTAATGTGGAGGTGGTACTTCGGCTTTATTTGGCATGGCAGATGGTTTGTGGACTTGATAGTATTTATTTATTCTTAGAATTGTTGTATGAAATTTATTTTTAGTGTCTTGTTGCTTCTTGTAGGATTATTGGAGGCAGTAGGTGGTAATACCTTTTATCGTCTTTCCGAAAATTGGCAAATACCCGAAATGATGTTGGAGCAGGAGTGGCATTATATGTCCGAAATGAAACACAAACCGAAAAAATATTGGAATTGCGTAGGAGTAATCTCTGTAGATAGTCGGAACAGTGTAGACGAAACCGATAGAAAATGTGGATTACAATATCACTTGTTATGTCAGTCTTTAGCGGGTTTGACGAACCGTGCGGTAGAGGAAGGGAAAAGTGAAATAGGAGTTTGGTTACATGATTATGATGGAATAGCTTCTTATCAATTGTCTCGAAAAGCATTGGAAGATATGGGAATTCGAGAACAAGGCATACGGGATGGAGTGGAATTAGCATGCTGTGATTATCCATTGGTGGACGGTTTGCGTATTCAGCTGAAGGGGATGTTCGATGGATATGTATTGACGGATGTAGCAGGAAATCCAGAGAGTGGTATTGTGGCTTCTGTCGCTTCGCATGTTTATAATTCGATTATTGTAGATGTGCGTGATAAAGACTTTTACGAGAAAGCAGGTTATCGGATGAGATATGATGCAACCCGTAAAACTACTGTAGATGCTTGGCGTGAGTTCAAAGATAAGTGTAGTAATGAAGCTTTAGTTATCATGCCGGTACAGACAGGAGAGTTGCGTGAGTTTTCTATTAAGAACAATTTGTTTGTATTGAATTTGAATCGGACACAAGGAACCCCTAATGATGGACAAAATATAGAATTGTTGGAGGAAGTGCTCGCATGGTTAAAGCCCAATGCTCCTGTGTATGGCTGGGAACAGGGAGTAAGTGAAGACCTGTTTGTGGCTCGCGTATCTAGAAGTGGACATCCGATGATTCCTTGTGACTGGAGTTATAATCATTCGCTTATGTCATTACTTTATAAAGAATGTCCGCCTTCGGTTATAATAGAGGAGTTTGATCCACGAGATATTGATTTTAATAAGAAAAAAAACTATGTCTCTTTTTTCCTTTCCGATGGTGACAATATTCAATGGATGATGCAAAGCTTTGTTCCTCGCTATTATAATATTCCTGAAGCTGAGGATGTGAAGATGTCATATGGAATACCTATTTCTACATTGGCAATGGTCTCTCCTATACAAAACAACTATTTACTGAATCTGAAGAGGTCGGGTTGTTCCCTTATAGAAATGCTGGGCGGTGGTTATTATTATATAGATACATATAGCCAAGACCGGAATAGGGAAAACAATCTTAAGATTGTAGCAGAACGTTTAGCATATTATATGTGTCGACACAATGTTGGTTTGTTGGGAGTTATGGCAATGGATGTGAAATCGGAAGCAGCTCAAGAAGCTTATCAAGCTTATGTGGATGCTAACAACCGGTTGGAAGGTATTATTGCTTTGCAATATTCTCCATATGCAGGTGGCGAGGGAGAAATCTTTTGGGTAACGAATAAAGACGGTTACGATATTCCTGTCATCACTGTGAAATATTCTCTTTGGGATAGAATTCACGAACGTGAGGGCTCTCCTGCTTTCATAGCTTCAAAACTGCAAGATGAGGTGCAAACAGAAAGCTTCTCAGCAGTGTGTGTGCATGCTTGGAGTCATTTTGAAAATGATGCTTATGGAGCTGCTGCTGCTAAACAATGTGCCGCACAGTTAGATGATCATTTTGAGGTAATTAATATGCGGGAATTGGTGTGGCGTTTGCGTATGAGTCAACGTCCCGAACAGACGAAGACTTATTTCAGTAGAATCTTTAGATAGATATTGGGCATATAACTCCGTATATTTACAATAAGTAAGATAAATCGGATGTTTTTTTGAATAACTTGAACTATATCTAAACCGTACTTGATTCGTACTTATATATCAAAAGGGAGACATCAAGCTTCATACATTGTATAATATGAAGAAATCCATACCGACGACAGTCAGTCATATTGATGACTGAAGATGGAAAAGAGATGGTAAATGCCTAATAGGTGTGATTTATCAAAATCTTTAGATAATCCACATTGTCTAAAAATTGTATTATCAAAAGTAGCCAGTTGATACTGTTAATCAAATTATTGACATGGCTGCTTTAATTATTTATATGATTATAGTATTTAGCAAGGCATCAAACTCTACGGGAGTCAAACTTGTTGCTTCAGGAACTTAACTATGGCTGGCGGTGGGAATCTTGTCGTAAAACATTTATTGAACTTTAAACTACAAAAAAGTCAAAGAATGCATTAATTATTCGATATAACTCTAATAAATTTATGAATTCAAATTATTTATCATCAAAACCAAGATATGAGATTCTTGACGGTCTGAGAGGCATAGCAGCAATAGTAGTTGTATTTTATCATTTAATGGAATGTTATCCAAAAAATATTATCAGCAGTTATTTTGCTCATGGTTATCTGGCGGTTGATTTCTTCTTTGCACTCTCCGGATTTGTTCTCGGCTATGCCTATGACAACCGTTGGCAAACCAGACAGAATAAAACCGGAATGACACTCTGGCATTTCTTCAAACGCAGACTGGTGAGACTCCATCCTATGGTGATTTTGGGAGCATTAATCGGTATATGTTTGTTTTATTATTCTGGCGATATTGAACTCTTTGGTAAAGTGGATGAAGCTGTATGGTGGATGGTACTTCTCCAGGCTTTGCTGATGATTTTGATGATTCCACTGCCCCAGTCCATGGATATTCGTGGGTGGGGTGAACTGACCAGCATCAATGGGCCGGTCTGGACACTGATGTTCGAATATGTAGCAAACATACTCTATGCACTCTTTTTTCGCCATTTGAGTAAAGTGGCACTTGGCTTTCTTGTTGTTTTCTGTGCATTACTTACTACCGACTGCTGTCTCCGTCTGAATTTGTGGGGAGTACTTGAAAGTGACTGGAACAGCTATTCTGTTGTAGGTGGATTTATCTTTACAGCCGAACACGTTTATATTGGCTATGTCCGCTTGTTCTACCCGTTCTTGATAGGGCTGTTGCTTTCTAGACTTGACAAGACAATAAAGATAGAGAGAGGTGGATTTCTTTATACTTCACTCATGGTATTGGTTGTGCTTTGTGTGCCTGTGCTTGGTGGTGACAATAAAATCATTGATGGTATCTACCAGCTGATTTGCATTCTGTTTGCTTTTCCACTCATTCTTTCTATAGGTGCGGGAAGTTTACTAAAAGGTAAAAAAACTTCGCGCGTTTGTGTATTTTTAGGACAAATATCTTTTCCACTCTACATCACACACTACCCTCTCATCTATATGCATACCAGCTGGGCACAGCGTCACCTTGGCGCACCAATATGCACACATATCATGGTGGGTATCTGTACATTTCTCATGGCATTAGGCTTAGCATGGGCAGCCTTTAAGCTATATGATGAACCGGTGCGGAGTTGGCTTACAAAACATTGGCTTAAAAGATAAAATTCTATTTGAATCTTTCAATATTACCTATGTTCAAGCGCACAACGGGTTTGCCTCTTATAAAGGGGCAGTTTTAATTTAAATAGGTTTTAAGTATTTTGGACCGGAAGAAACTGCTGATTTGAGCAGCTATTCAGGTAATGAGTTAAAAGCTGTTTTACACTTTGGTCTTACACGATAAAGTGTCGGATGTGGTTGTATAAATTTCGCTGAAGATGAGTCTATAGCTAAAATCTCATATCCGGAGAAGTTGGCTATTGTTGTTTTTATATACTCCTATGATGGTAAACCGACTATATGCCATACATCACCGGGCAAGAATGGAGTGCCTATGATTTACCGGGAGAAGGCCTGTATATTACCTCCCGTTTATTTTCCAGGCACCCTTTACTGTTGCCCGTATTCATTCCTCATCATTTCCAGTTTTTTACCGCCTCTAATTTTAGAACAGTGAACCGATGATAAAGTATGGGAATATCGTTTCACTGGTATAGGTTCCCATGTTACTTCACAGCCTCACACCTGGATTTTATATATTGGATGACAAACATTATTCAGTATGCTTGATACCATCTTCCGTAGTCTTTCTCATATCTAAGTAACAATATTGTACAGCCCTGTACACCGCATTGCCAACTGAAACCAACCGCCACCAACCCGAACCAATCATAGGAAATAAGAACATCCGCTTGTTTGTTGCCTTGTCGGTCTTATGAATACTGATCCTTATTCTATAATCTGATGTCATTACAACCGACTGTAATCATCCGGCTTATCCATCATATTCACCGGGTAAGGACTATCTGGCAATATTGACAGGAGACATATACAGCTTGGTTTAAACCGGATCTATTGTAAAGGTAATGGGAGTGGTTTATCGGATTCCTGCTTATACTGATACACTTTTGCCCATACTTCCTAAAACAATATGTATATGGCAAATGAGGAGTTGAAACAATGTATAAGTATGCCAATTCAGCCAGGGGAAAAAGGCAAGTTCATCATTCATGCATTATCCAAACGGTGGGATGGAAGAGTTAACTGCAAGCCCGTTGTATCATACTGTTACTATAATTAATAGTAATACCCACTCAGGCGGCGTGAGCCTACAACAAACGAAAGAGAAAATATATTATATCCCAAAATCAACTTTTTTTCCTAAAATTGGGATTATTACTTAAATAGAATAGGTTTTATAGAGAAAAAAAATGATGCATTCTGTCAACTCATCCGACAGTGATTCGGTTATACAGAAAGATTGCATTGTCCGATTTGCTATATCTTCATTTATAGCAATCATACCTTGGCTAGAATGAATAAGATCCCAATTCTCTTGCTGCCTTTTGGGGAATATACAGCCGGAAGAATAAGTGACAAGTTTGGCAATAATACACTTTTTCCGTATTATCAATTTTTCCAGTTTCCAAATCATCATTGAAAGGGTAAACGGAACGCTATCAATCATTTTTTTTTCCTTTGAAACATATCATTTATAAGTAATTTCCCTCATTCCAGCAAAAAAAGTTGATCTGAAATTATATACTATTCTCTTCTTCGTCAGATGTAGGCTCACGCCGCTTGAGTGAGTATTATTATTAATTACAGTAACATATGGTACAATAGGCTTTCAGTTGACCCTTGCATATCATCATTTATGTGATACATGGGTAATGTGATTTTAATCCCCTTGCTTCCCTTGACTGGACAGATGGAATGTCAGCATATGGTCGCCAAGAAAAAAACAGTACCGTCCTATCCATGGACGTACTGTCATATTATTTGTCTATGCTTCCAGTATCTTGATAAAATACACTTTCCTGCCCCTGTCATTTGTCCTCTGTTTTTCCATGACGGGAAGATACAGTTTCAGTTCTGTTGCCTTGGCTGTTTTCCCGGAAAGTCCCAAGTTGTCGTATATCTTCTGTAACTTGGCCTTTACCTCCTGTTTGGAATAAAGCATGCCGGGAACGAACTCCTGCCTGCAAGCCTCCCTTATCGGTTCCTGCGCACATTGGTTGTCATAGGTCCTCTCCGCATCAGCCTCATGAAAATCCAGACTGTATAATGTCCGGTAGCCCAGTTTGTCGTACCAGTCGTGATATTTCAGATCGATGAACGGGTTTTGCAGGATTAGAGGGTAATACTGTGGGTATCGGTTTCTAAAATCGGCATATCCCAAAAGCCTATCCTTGTCGGGAGCCTTGTAATACCACTGCTCGAACTGTTTCACCTCTTCCGGTTTCTGTCGCATACCTACCACAGACTGAATACTGGTCAGGAGTTGGCAGGAGTTACTGTAATAGTAGTTTCGTTGATACCACTGGTTCCATTTCGCCACCATTACAAGATAGTTGAAACCGATTGTCGTATACCCGTTCTTCTGGATGAGGTCAATATAATCGTCCACAAACCTGTTCTCTAACGCCTTGTCCCGGTACAGTTCAACCAACAAGTTTTTGGTATCTTCCGGGGCATTGTTGAACGTATTAAGAATATTGTCCGATTTCCGGTTCATCGCTTCCTGTTTCTGTCTGAACTCCTCCTCCGACATTATTTCAGGCCTGGTCTTGTAATATATCGTGGCATCATGCCGGAACGGATTTATGTCAAGCCTCTGTCTGCCGAGAATCTGTGGGATGTCAAGCATAATGTCAAGTGTCTGGCATTCCCGACCCGCATTGATGAAGATATAGGTGCTGGCATTGTCCGAGTAGAAGTCAACACCCTCGAATGATGCTTTTGTGCAGAAGGTGAAAGGCTTGTTTCTCGGGTTATTCCTGTCAATACACAGTCCTCCTGTCGTGTAACCTTTCGGTAAATCTGAGGCCTTGCTCTCCGAACATAATATCGTAACCTCTTCCGGTTTCAGGTTGTTTTGCCTGATAATATTCCTGATGGACCTGACTTCATTGAGAAAGATACAGGCTTCACGGGAACAGACAATATTTCCCTGCACTACCTTTCTTTCAAAATAACCGTTCTCCCTATAACGTTGTATCAGTCGGTTACATAGTTTTTCGGCACTCTCACCTTTCTTCATCATCACTTCCTTCAACGTGGGTTCTTCAATCACATCCGGATCCCATTCCAGTTTATAGTATGGAATTCCTGATAATTGGGGGATATGATCCAAGAATATATCGGGAATAGGGGTTGCAGACAGATAACAGATACGTCCCACCCTGTTGTCAAGAGAAACGAGAAAATTCATGTCCGTACTTCCCTTGAATGTGGCATCACCCATAAGACACTGGAACTCGTCAACCACAAAGAGGAAGGCATCTGTCATCCCCCATGATTCAAGCACAGAAAGAACCTTGTCCGATGAATCCAGTGTAACCAGTATCTTGGCGGGGCTTGACTGCTGACCGAACGGGAAATTACCATGATGATAACTCAAATATGTATTCAAATCACTCATTTTTTCTTGTATCGCATTTCCCCGGTTATTACATAAAGGAATGTGGAAGAGAAAGGTTTCCGGATACTGACTGTGTTTCTCTTTCAATACTTGGATGCGTGGCGAGATTATCACTATTTGCAAATCGGAATTGAGAAACAGGGATGTACCCCCACATCCGGTTACGGTCTTGTTCAGGATAAACTTACCGTCCAAAGGTAACATACCATTCAGAAGTCTGTCGTCATCACTCATATACCTGCATCCTTTCGGCATATCGATATGTGTTATCTTATTTATATCATTATTCATAATTGTGTTATTTTGTTTATACTCATTTCATATATAAAGGTTTGAACTTTTTTATATACCTTTTTTACACATTGATGAGTAAACGGAACGCATCACTTTTTTCTTTTATGAAATCTATTGTATATAAGTGATAATCCCAATTTTAAGAAAAAAAGTTGATATTTTCTTCTCTTTCGTTTGTTGTAGGCTCACGCCGCCTGAGTGGATATTGATAATAGAATCTGTAGTATATGTATAATTCATTAGCCTTCGGTCAACTCATAATGTATTATACTGCATATCACTCTGCCAACGTCTTTAGGCAGCATACACGATAAAAAAAAGGAGAGCTTATGCAGCATCTCCTTTATCTTTCCAATCAGTCAGTACATTCTCAAATCCAGCACTTGGCATTGGATTTGACTACCACTTTGGTAAATTTCTGAAGTTCGGTTATCAATGCCTGCACTTCATTCCTTGTCGGTTCGGGAAGGGTAATGTCCTGTCGTGAGTTCCTGCCGATATTGACTTGTACAGGAGAACACATGCTGACAAGTTCAACCATTTCGGGCAAGTCGAATTTTATCAGAGGTTCACAGGTCACATAGGTTCTCATTCCAAGGCTCGCCAATTCTTGCATGGCCTGGGCACGTTCCCGGGTACCTGGAGCGTTCATCACGATGCCCGGATAGAAAATATTGGTTTCAATGGTCGTACAAAAAACCGATTTCTGTATTACCGGATGACCCATGAACTCCAAAAAACGTGAAGGGTCCTTGGACTGGAAAAGATAGTTGTTATTAAACAGGTTACAATAATCCAGGAACCGGGTAATCCAGTCCGAAGGTATATCGAAAGCCCAGGCATCCGTTCCGCTACCAACGAAAATAAAATTGCCGTTACCCAGGTTTACTTCCAGTTCCTTGGGGTCAAACCGTATAGGAAGCAGACCATCGAATTTTTTCATGTAACAATAGGGGCAGTCATGAAAACATATCCCTTTTATTGCATTCCACGTGTGGGTAACAAAAGGATACATGTTACCCCGGCTTTTTGTCAGTGCCATAATTGTTTTTTAAAGGGTTGATTAAATCAGTGTATTGCAAATATCAATGTTCCGAAGTTCTTCTCTTCGGTCTTATAGGCATTTCCCACATGGCTTCTGATTTCCTTTTCATCCATTGTGTCATCTTCCCAGCCATCAATGAAATACTCAGTAGCCAATTCCTCGTCAACACCCCATTTGCACATCCAGCAGGCTAACCTGAAGATGCAGTTTCCCCTGTTGCCTTTTTTCCAATATTCAGGATTGTTCCTCTTCCAGTGGGAGTTCATGATGCTGATGATGCTTTTGTCCGACACTGTTCTTGTCCCGGATGATTGTGGCATCTGTACCTGTGGCTTTATGGTGGGGACATAAGGGTACGGTTCAGGATTTGGATTGACCCATATGTCCGGATCGTAGCTCAGGTAATTTCTGCGTGCAAGGTCTTTACAGCCTGCATCATTCCTGTCAGCCACATAGAACATGTTTAGTAGCTGCTCATATAAATCCCCATGTCTGGCCGGATCTGTATTGTCATGCAAGACCAGAGCCTTCAGTCCATTTCCACTGGGTGTAACAAAAACACTCAGGACACATTCGGTTATCATCAGCTTGTTCCGTAACCGGATCATTTCATCCGGTGTTGCTATATGGTCAAAATCCAATGCCGTCACACGCGAGTATTCAATCAGCCCCGCACCGTTAAGTTCCCTGAATGTACCGTTATAGGCAACAGCGGGCAGGAGTCTGGCTTTCCATTTCTGCATGTCACTCGGGGCTACACTTCTGATATGCTCTATTGCCTGCTTCAATGTATAGTCTCTAAACTCATTGTCATGTAATTGCATGTCTCCCGTACGAATCATCTGTATAATATCACCCAGCCCCGGATAAGTTAGGTTGTACTTTGTCCAATTGATCTTTTCTGTCAATGTCGTTTTCATATTCCTTACCATAGACTTTATTGCTTCTTTATCCATCTGAGATTATCAGCCGCATTGTTGGACATGTCGCCGTCAATATGCTCCACTTCCGTATAGGCCTTCGGATCAGGATTGACCAGGAATGTCTCAGCAACGAGGAGATCGACATAAGCCTTCTCCCCGCCGATGATGATGTACTGTCTGCCGTTTGTCTCCTCGAATACCGGTACATTGCCTCCCTTTGCGGATGACGGCATTGCCGGACCAGCGCAGGGAACTTTTTCAAGGCTTTTTCTGACATCCGACCATAACCTGTATTTCCTGATGTCCCTCATGCCCCGTGAATACAGACCCTCATACAGGGCACAGAGGAAATCCACACTGTCGTATATCCCCAGTTCATAGGCCTTCTCGAACCATCCTGTCGCTTCCCTGTACATTACGGGAGTCCCAAACAGGCCTTTGAGGCGTATATGTCCCATTGTGAAAGCCGACAGTCCGTCACCTGAATCCGCAGCCTGCCCGAGTAATCCGATACCTTTCCCTATATCCTGCGGACATCCCTGCCCTTCCAGGTATATATGGCCCAGATTGGCTTTCGCTGTGGGTTCCTTTTCCGCGATGCTTTCCAGAAGGGCGATTGCCTTGCCGGTATCACGCTTTACAGCCATCCCTTTCAGGTAATACACGGCAACGGCGTTGATTCCATATACGAATCCCTGCGTAGCCGACCGTTCATACCATAGGAAAGCCTCATTGACATCCCCCTTATCCTCATAATACATACCGGTCAGATACTGGGCCTCTGCATCACCTGCCTGGGCCTTTTCCAAAATTCTTTTTGTTTCTTTTTTCATGTTTCTTTCATTTTTGAAATTGAACATTTTTTTAAAATCACACATCTAAGGATTTCGGGGTTTTGTCAGACGGCAGTTTTTTATGTGTGTAAGTTGAAGCGGGGAGAATATGCGGATGGTGGCCCAATGGATTTGTCCGGCAGTCATTTCGGCGTGTCAAGATTTCCTAGTAAAGTTATCAGATGAAGATGAGTGGTTGATACTGAAAGTGTAAGTACAGTCCGGAGATTTGGAAAGGGATTCGGGATGTTTACAGTTTCTATATTCTTTCCGGTCTGTGTGAACAAGGAATAACCCAAGGAGCAAAGAAAACGCTGGAATTGATTGAAGGGGCTATGGTAGGTGTTAATGAGAGATTGAAGAAGACAGGCTACTTCGTACCCTCCAAAGTGGAAGAAAAGGAAGGATGTTTTTATTTTTTTCCTCACTTTTGTAGACTGCGAAGCCGGTCTACTCTTCTATATCCTCATTTAATCATTATTTCACCCGTATTTTTTTACTTCTCTATATATATTAGAATGTACATCAAAAAAGTCCGGGTAACAATTTTTCATTTGTTATCTTCCAATCAAGAAATGAAGAGGAGCTTCCCATCCTATTACAGACAGAAAGCCCCTTCAGAATAACATTCAAATTATCAAGGTCATAATTCATCGGCAAAAATAGATATAATACATATGACTTTCAAGGACAAACCGATAAAAAATATATATCACTTCCGCCGGTTTTACTCCCCAAAAACTTGAATATCCATCATTTGGAGAACTGGATATGTCTTAGTGGGGGAAAATGTACGGCGGCGGTATCGATATTATATATTTGTCTCCAATAATCTTGAATAATTTTTGCAATAGCTCAATCTATTTAACATCTGATTTTGAGTAATCATATTACATTTGCAAAAAAAAATAATAGATGGACAATGGATAAATGTGTGGGTGCTGCCATTGCGATCAGAGAACACGGCGCCACTCGTTTTGAAGATATGACCGCTTCTTTTTTCTGTGAAGAACGGAGGAGCTTGTTTGTTTTGTTTGTTTTCCCATTTCCCATGCCAAGAGAGGTAGGGAATGGGATTTTTTATTTGCATGTTTCATCATTATCTTGAATCTGGACTGGCTTCTCACCCTACAAAATAATAAAAAGCCTTCCGGAATACAGTGAACACTACCGGCAAGAGATATATAACCGGAACCAGACTCTACAGATTACACCATTATCCGGAAGGCTTGAATGGATATAACGGAAAACATGTGGGGAATGTTCGGTTATCTTAGGGGCAATGAATGAAAAGTGCCTATGGATTATCGTGAGTCTGTAATATCATTCCCGTAGACTCAAGGCACATCCCTAAATTACCCATAAAAACAAGATGAGATGTTATGTTTATAAGCCAGTCCCATTCCAATAATATCAATGGAAGAATGTACGGCAGTAGTGATATGTCAGTTTTTTACGCAGTCTTTGCACCATCAGAAATACACATCTTCAATATATATAGTAGAATTGCTGTGTGCCTTATCCGATGATGGATAGGGTATATTTATTTTTCAGACTTGGGCAATATCATTATGAGTATAAACAAAAAGTCTCTGGAAGGGTGTCGCTTTTTATATATAATAGTAGCTTTTTTATGCCATATAATCTCAAAATGGCAATGAATGGTACATCCTTATCTACTATTGCATTTTTAGTTGTTCTTCCTATTTAGTACCTTTGTACAAATTATATATAAAATAAAGATGTCAACCTTATAAAAGAAATTGCCTATGGATTAATTGGGAATGACTCTTGAAATCAATCATAACAATGTAATATGGCTTCGCCGAGAATCAAAAAAGCATTACAAAACAACAAAGCCCCCCATTGAAGGTGCAATATCCATACAAGACGAAGCAAAAATAACCGGTGCCAAAAACACTATGGTACGAATAGCATCCAACCTCAAGCTGGAATGCGATAGTAAGTGTGAATCTTAATGTTTCGGGATTGAAAGCTGTGACTGCTTGTTATGCCAGGTGTATGGCTGCCGGAAAAGAAAGAAGGGACAACCACGATACAATACATAATGTATAACCGATCATTCAATAGAAACAATGAAAAAAATATTCGTTTTATTCTTGCTTTCAATCATCAGCATTTCTAGTATATGCGCAGAGACAGTTCGCATGAAAGTAGGGGATACCAAAACACTTTCCCCGTCTGTTTTACCGACCAAAGTGCTTGCGGGACAGCCTGCATGGACCTCCTCTCGGCCCAATGATGTTAAGATCGTTTCAACAACTATGTACTCCTGCGAGATAGAGGCGGTTAATTCATTTAGCGGATATGCTACTATACATTGCAAATATTATTATAGAGAGTTGGACCCAACAACGGGACAATATATATATCAGCGTTCCGGATATGTTGATTACAAGGTATTTGTTGAGGAAACAACAATTACAAGTATAGAGATTAGTCCTGCCAATATCGAATTGAACAATGGTGAAACCCATAAGATGGAGGTTATAATTCTACCTTCCAATGCGAATCAGAGTGTAGCGTGGTCATCATCCGATCAATCTGTCGCGTATGTCAATTCAAACAATGTTCTCAGAGCCAACGGATATGGCACTGCCGTAGTAACTGCAACTGCAAGCAATGGTCTTACTGCGACTTGTACTGTAACAGTAAAAAAGAATGGTGATGACAGTGGGGAGAACAGTGGCAATGATGGACAAGACAGCACTGATTATAATGAACTGGACTATTATTTCCAGATAGCAAAAAGAAGGATGAACGCACTTCGGAATAAGGCTATACAACAACAGAATAAAAATAATGAATGACATGAAAAATATTACACTTCTCATTTTGTCCTTAATGGCATTAGCCTGCTTTTCCTCATGTAATGATGAAGGGGAAGAGAATGCGATTCCACAATATTCATTTTTCAAGCCCTACCTGGAATGGGGAAGTTCTAAAACGCAAATAGCCTCAAAGATGGCAGATTGTGTTGTTTTGTTAGATACAGATAATACGTTATGCTATCAATCAGAAGGTGAAACTATTGCCTATGCGTTTAAAAACGGCAAATTAAATACGGTCGTTGTTATTCCAGAAAGGGCATTGCCATTAGATGAAATCTTATTGGCGTTTAATGGCTACACATTATTAGGCGAATATGACAATATGGTTTATTTGAATGAACAATCGAATACAATTGCTGAAATTGAGGACAGCAACGGTTTTTATACTATAAGCTGGAGCCAGTACGGTCTTGATATGGCAAACGCGGTAGACTTAGGCTTGAGTGTGAAATGGGCAGACGTAAATTTAGATATGGGATATGATGACTATGCGGCACTGACCCCTGAAAACATCCAAGACGACATGACAAGGTACTTTAATGGATTAATTGGATGGGGAGATCCCACTGGTATAAAGAAAAGCGAAATTGAGAGCGATTACCCCAAAGCCAGTTCAATAAGTGGCACAATATATGATGTTGCTAAAGTAAAATGGGGAGGTAAATGGAGGGTTGCCACTCAAAGCGAATTCCAGGAACTGATCTCCGCTTGCATATGGATTTGGGAAGAGAGGAATGGCTATTATGGATATAAAGTCATAGGCCCGAATGGAAATAGTATATTCCTTCCAACTACCGGATACAGAATAGGTCTTTCATGGTATAGTAGCGATAAAGGATATTATTGGACAGGTACTATGCGACCAGGCACAAGTCCGTATCCATACGTCCTAAATTTTGACAAAGCGAATAAGGGACTCAATACTTCATCTGTTTCTGGTTTGGCTTATCCGTTTAAACATTTTGGTTGTGCAATAAGACCTGTACAAGATGAATAGTTTCTTGCATAAAAACAGGAATGGGCATATCCGGTATTTAGAAACTGAAAATTTCTAAATGCGCTGTTTTTTTGTTACTTTTGTAAAGTTGTGTGTGTTGAAAATATGTCATGGGTATATTGTATTGCCCATATACTAAATACCGCATCCGGGAATTATATGATTGAATTATCGAAGAAATGAAGAAGGTAATATTAGGACTAATATCTCTGGGGTTGTTGGCTTCTTGTACGGATGGCAACCATACAAACAATGAACCGTTTGAAAGGAACTGTGTGCTGCATGCCAGAATAGAAAGTACAAATACCCGTATGACAGTTGATGCTGACAATCAATTGCATTGGGGGGAACTTGACGGAATAGGTGTGTACGGTGTAGAAACCAAAAACGTGAAATTCAGTTATGCCGGCACCCAAAACGGTATCACGGAATTTACCGGTAATCCGGATGCAAACCAAGAGGAGTTTGCTTTTGCATATTATCCCTATCAATCGGAGGCTGTGAAGGATGGAAACTCTCTGACTGTCGGGTTGCCATCCGAGTATCTCTATAAAGACAGCAGCAATGCCCCGCTGTCGTCCGTGTACAGGTTCTCGTCCGTGATGGAAACCGCATCGGCGTATGACACGCCCGTGTAGCAGGCGAACAGGAACAGGTCACGTGCCAGCATGTGGGATTTTCTGTAAGCTGGTATTTCCACATCACGGATTCTCTCGAACGATTCGCGGCTCAATGCCCGCGGTGTCCTTTCCGATTGCCGGGGCAGGGCGAAATGTTGGAAATGGCATTTCTCGGAATACCCCTTCTTGTAGGCAAGGCGGCATATCTTCTTCAGGATGGCAAGGTGGTGGCGGACGGTATCTATCGCATACCCCTTTTCTTCCGTGGAGAAAGACTGATAGTCGTGGATGAACTGTTCCGTCAGTTGCCCGAAAGCCAAATCCTTGACTTTATATCGGGTTTCGATGAACTCTCCGAGTGCCAGCCGCATATAGTGATAGCCGGGATAAGTACCTTTCGCGCGGTCGATGCCGATACGGGCTTTGAGGTCGTCACAGACAACGTCCGTCATTTTCATGAGGGTCATCTGTGTTTCCATGCTGCCTTGAAAAAGGTCTTTCACATCGGCGGCGTCAAATTCCACTTTGCGGGATACAAGATTGTCAAAAGCGGTATTTACCGCCAACAACAATTTCTCAATCTTGGCATTGGTCTTGACCGCCTCTTTGCTCTTCCCGTTCAGACGGCTTTCACGGGGATTCCACAGTTCCGGCATGCAGGACAGCCTGCAACTGAACTGCGCCATACTTCGGTTCACGGTGATTCTTCCCATTATCGGGGCTTTGCCCGACTTGTCCGGTCCGCTCTTTTTGAGGTAGAGCAACACCTTGAATATCTCTACTTTCATACGCTTATACTTTTTAGTGCAAAATTACTTGCCTTATAAGCGTTCCTTGATATACAAAACACTGTGTATGAGTGCAAACAAAACGGCGAGGACTTCTTTTCATCGCTTACCGTTACCTGTTTTCGTTTCGGTAACTGCCCGGCTAACGGTTTGGTAACTGAACAACCTCAATATTCTGTTGCTGTTTGCATTTCCCATATTTAGCAAAATACAGAAACATTGCTCATTTTAAACGTGTTACGTTTAATCATTACTTGTTTGCTTTCGCTTGCTTCGCCTTGTATATTCCATACAGCCCGCCATGGGTTCGCTACGCTGGCTTTGAGCAAGGGCGTTCCGATCGAGAGTGTAAGCCGGGTTCTAGGACACACGAACATAGTCACTACGCAGAAATATTGTAAGATCACCACCGAGAAAATCGACAAGGACCTGACGGTGTTCGGTGACCGTCTTAACCAGTCGTTCCATGAAATTTCAATAGCGATGTGATGGAAAGAACAATTATAACTATCTGCAAAAGCGGCAGTGTAAGCATTCCAAGCGGTAATGTATGGATGTTATAGTTACAAAGTCTCCTTTTGAAGTGGCATTTTCTTTCTACCTGTGCAGCTTTTTTGCGTATCTTTCTTCTATTTTTGTGTTTAAAAAAACAGTCCATGATACAAAATAGCGGAATTTATTTGCTGTTTTCCAATAATTCGTCTTTCTTTGTGAATAGTAAAACAGAAAAGTACGATAACGAAACAGAAATAGTTCTAAACATATTGCAAAACTTGTACTGACGGATTATTAGACCTGGTTAAATCTGGAAAATTTGAACTTAGGAGTCTATAATGATTTAGTCAAAGCATGTTCTGTACCCCGACAAGGGGCATGGACTGACTTTAACTTATTTAGACTCCGCGGTTTTTCCAGAACCCTACCAGATGAATAAGGGAAGAGTGGGTACGTGCTCCTTTCTTTTATTCGTATTTCTACCTTTCCGGTTTTTCTTGTTTTTCAAATGTGTTGTGGGTTAAAAGGTTAATGTTTGTTGTCGCGAACTGATATGAACCTTAAACAAAGAGGATAATCTCATTGAATATTGTCATCTTTACAAGAACAATTATGAAACACGTGATTTTTTCACCTTGGGTGGGCAAGCACTATCATACCGGATGGAACGGGAAACGGATGATGGTGTTGGGAGAAAGCCATTATTGTGCTTCTTCCGAGGAGGCTGTGCCACAAATTACCAATCGGATAATAACCGATTTGATGGATGCAGACAGCGAACACGAAGGTTATAAGAATACCTATACGAAGTTTGCTAATGCTTTGGCAGGAAAATTCCTTTCTTTCGATGAGCGAAAACATCTGTGGCATTCTGTCCTGTTCTACAACTACGTGCAAGTACCCATGTCCGGAGCACGCATCTCTCCCACTACACAAGAATTTGCCCAATCAGAAACGGCATTCTTTGAAGTACTCGAAACTTATCGTCCCGGTTGCATCATCGCATGGGGCAAGCGGCTTTATAACAACCTGCCCCGCAGAGGATACCAGCTTCCTGATTTGGCTCTGCCGAATGGTGACAGCATGGAGACATGGGCATACGAAACTTCCGATGGGCAAATCGTGGAAGTGCTACCTATCACACACCCTTCAGCAGCATTCGTTCCAAGCTATTGGCACGAAGTGATACAAATGTTTCTCAACCGAATTCCATAAAAACAACGATATGGATTTGAAATTAATCAGTTTGCTGATACTGATTCCTTTAAATGGATTGAGTATTCATTCTAAAATTTGTAATAGTATATATACGAGATTATGAAGAAAATAAATGATTATAGCTCATATGGATGCTATTTTTCTAATTCCGGATTATGGAATAAGGTCAAGAGTGTGGCTCAAAAAGCTGGAGTTAAAGTTGTGTATGCTGTCTTGTTGCTGTATTATGTAGCAATAGATGAAAACGTGTCAGCAGGCGACAAAGCAAAGATTTACGGTGCTTTGGGCTATTTTATTCTTCCGATAGATTTTATTCCTGATATAACTCCGGGAGTTGGATATGCAGATGATATGGCAGCATTGCTATGGGCTTTAAAGGCTGTATGGGATAACATAACCCCAGATATAGAACGTAAAGCAAAAGCAAAATTGCATGAATGGTTCGGAACCATTCGCGAGAGTGATTTGAAATTGTTTTAATACAATAGAAATACATAATTATGGAAACGTCATTTGAATACATTCTAAGCTCTTTATTAGAGGATTATGATAATAATCCTAATCAAAACATAAATGTCTTAATAGAGAAACATGCCCAAAAAATGGGACTGTCGGAAGAGAGTAAAGCATTGTTGGCTGAAACCAACGAATATATAGATGCTTTTGATGAAAAGGCGACTTCTCTGGCTAAAGCCAAAGAAGAAAGAGGTATCAGCCGCAAACGCTGGATGCTGGAAGAAATTGATGTCATTACAGAGGGACGTACAGAGGAAGAAAGGGCTGCGGTGGCTACGGCTCTATCAAATGCCGAAGAAGAAATATTGAACCAAACATTAACCAAAGAATAACCGACTTATGGAATTTGCAAATTACAATGAAGATTACGGCAAGAATGAATTGGGTAATCAGGTAGAGAATAGCGTAACCCAAATGTCGGCTTTACACTCTTTGCTGGTAGGTGAGGAATTGAGTAAGGAAGAACTCTCTTTTATTAAAGAGTTCAAATGTGTAAAGGATTTCTTGGAGATGCCAATCAATGACTCCAAAGAAAAAAATCTAAAAGAAATGTTTGCTGCTGCTATCGTTATGGCAAAGGAAAAAGGCGTAGTGCCTTTTGAAACAGATATGTCTCCGATAGCCATTGCTAGTGCGATAGATGAAGGGTTGACACGACTGAAAACAGGCTATCAAATAACTACCGGTGAATTGGATACTATAGAAGCAGCAGACATATTGATAGACAAGGCTACTGCGCGCATCATTGCTATAGCGGATAAAGCCATAGACCACATAATGCCGATTGTAGTAGATAAACTATGTCAAGTACTTGTAAAAAAATATCCACCCGTCACAACGGTTGTTCCCATTATAAAACGCACAGAAAGATACATTACAGTCGCAACAAAGGCTGTGGTAAGAAAAGGAATTAGGGCTATGACCGGTACCGCAAAATCTGTTGTCAGAGAGATGGCTGAAAAGACTACAAGGGTGACAAGTAAAACTGTAATATTCTTAAAGGCTTAGTTATGAGATTGGTAGCAAAGGCTAAGCCGGTTAAAATACGTATAAAGTCAGGTGGAGAAGAACATGTTTCACTTGAATCTTTGAAACATAATTTTTGTGTAGAAGATATTCGGCTGCTGCTTGACGGTAGATTGACAAGATGGTTGAAGCAGCGTAATGAAGAGGCATTGGCTAAGGAAATAGATAATTGGGATACCTTTTCTCTGGATACTCCCAAAGGCTATCTGGATTTTATAATGCTTTTCTTTCAAAATGATTTACCGTCAGACTCAATAAATACACCTTTGGATTTGGCACAATATTGGGAAAATAAAACTGAATACAAAAAGAATAGCCTGATATTGTATCAACACTTGTTGAACAGTGAGATTGAAGCAGCTAAAAAAATATATAAAGAGAAAATATTGAATAATATTGATTGGCACAAGACATTCCTTCAATTTCCCGATTTTGAACAAGATGCTGAGGCAATGTGGCTTTTAGGTAAACTGTTGTTTGATAAGGGAGAAATTGAAGAAGGGTATAGATATATTCAGAAGGCTGCACAAAAAGGCAGTTGCAAAGAGGCCTTTATGTTTGTTTCAGAACGGGAATATGAAAAAGAATTAGAAAAGAAGCACCGTTTCTATGGGGTAGACAAAGAGGCCTTTACGAAATTTGGTAACGACTTAACTCTGTCATGGGTTAACAATTTTAGTGGAAAGAATCGTGAAGTGGCTTTGTTTATCTATCATTGTAGGTTGATTATTAGAGATATTTACAAAAATGGTTCTTATAACGCCATTGACAGAGCTTTAGAACTGTTTCATCGTAATTCAAGTTCGTGTTTACGGATAGAAATGGAATTTATTATAGGCTTAATCTATGATGAGTATGGCTCTAAAAAGGCAAAGGAACAATACTTGAAAATAGCAGACATATATTTTCCTGCTCAGCAAATGCTAACCAAAACAACCTTTGCTATCAACCTTAGAAACAGAAGTCTTGCTCAACAGATAACTTACATTGTGCAACACTTATTTGAATTTGAATAGTTATGAATAGCTTTGTGATATCTTCTTTGCTGAAAATGATAGATGTCAATATGCCTATCATTTATATACAAGACTATGATTTTGTGCGCATTGACGAAATAATATCTTGTGTGGCCGGCAAGCAAAAGATTTTTGAGTGGAATCCGGTAACAGGAGTAACAAATTTCAAGACAAAAATAGGACAAGGATTTGCTGAAGTACAATCTTTAGAGTCTTTTTTGAATGATAAATATACGGACGAACTTTTGGGGACAGCAAAAGAACGTTTTCTTGTTCTGAAAGATGTACAAGACTATTTGGAAGAGCCGAGAGTGAAGTCGTTGCTACAACTGATGTCTCAACGCCGTTTGTATGATGCTGAGTATAACACAACCATCATTATTGTATCAGCTATCCTCAAAATTCCTCAGGAGATAGAGAAATATGTCTCCTATTTAGAGATACCTTTTCCTGATGAGGAAGAAATCAATCGTCTGATAGATGAACACATAGAGGTTAACTGTTATGACAAATTCAAGTTTAGACAGGAGGATAGGGAGAACTTGATGCCTTCATTGAAAGGTATGACTTCTTTTGAGATAGACCGTATGCTGGATATGGCAATGAGCAGTAATGGTTCGCTAAGTGCCGAAGATACAGGAATGATTTTGGAACAGAAGAAGCAAATGGTCAAGAAATCCGGATTGCTGGAATTGATAGATACCCCTGAGAGTCTGGATAGTATCGGCGGCTTGGATGCTTTAAAACAGTATCTGAAGAATAAGGCTCAGATTATGCGTCAGCTTCCCGAAGCTCAACGTTTTGGAGTGACAATTCCTAAAGGTGTCTTTATTGTAGGTATGCCGGGATGTGGAAAATCACTTTGCGCTAAGGCTTCCGCAGCCTTATTCCAAGCTCCCTTGTTGAAAATGGATATGGGCTGTATGATGGGAAAATATGTAGGAGAAAGTGAAGGCAATTTGCGTAAAGCCATAAAAATTGCCGAAGCGGCTGCACCTTGTATCTTGTGGATTGACGAGATAGAAAAAGCCTTTTCAGGAGTAGGAGGTAACAACGATATAATGACACGTATGTTTGGCTATTTCCTTTCTTGGATGCAAGACAAAAAAAGCAGTGTATATGTAATGGCCACGGCAAATAATGCGGATGCCTTGCCACCGGAACTGAAACGCAAGGGCAGGTTTGATGAAATCTTCTGTGTTAATCTGCCTAATGAGCAAGAACGGGAATCCATCTTTAAAGTTCATGTGGAGAGAGGTAAACGACGGAAGCTGGACATACAGTCTTCTGTATTCAAAGATTTATTAAAATCAACCGACGGGTTTAATGGTGCAGATATAGAGTCTGTAGTAAATGAAGCTATGGAAGAAAGCTTTTTGGAGAAGAAACAAGATTTGACAGCCCAAAAGCTCTTGGAAGTGGCTAAGCGTACTGTTAGCATATCTAAATCTTGTAAGTTGCAAATAGAGAATATGAAAAAAGCGTTCAGTGAGAACTGCTTTAAAGATGCCTCCACTGGAATATATTCAGGTAAAAAACAACATTAAAAACAGTTCGGCATGTCTAAAGTATTTCAACTTATTCCCAAGTGCACAAAACGTGCGAATGGAGCTGTGCTTACCCCGGAAATGGTGGTAACAGTAACTACTCAAATGCACACATCTACTCCTTTTTATAACAGTGCAAAAGATGTACAGGAAGTGTATATGCGCATGTACAACTTTGATTGCAAAAAGGCGTGTTGCTCGGCAAATGATTTTGATTTTAAGAAATTGGATTAAGTGGGCATAGGGCGAAGCGATTTAACCGTTGTCGCTTCGCCCTTTTTACAATAAAAGCACATACCTGCGCAGCTTTTTCGCGCACCTCCCCTCTACCTTTGCACTCATTAAACGAAAGAAGAACAGTTATGAGTTGCAGTATTTCTATTTGTATCCGAACGAAAGATTGGACGATGGGGTATTGGTGCGGATGCAGCCTTCTGATACGAGAAGGGTATAAGGCGACTGTGGAGTGGGGAGACGGGAAATTACACAAAGTGACGGGATCTTCCGAATGGATATATGTCACCCATGAATACCCCAAGCCCATATTGCTTTATGTGATTCGCATCTCAACGGAAGAGGATGATGCTTTGTGGGGCTTTCAGGATGCAATGCACGAAGTAGATGTGTTAGATTTTGATTGTAGCGGCTGCCCTTCCTTGCGGTTTCTTGGATTTTCGTATTTGGAGAAATTGGATGTCAGCTGCAATCTGCATTTGGAAAGGTTGGTTTGTAACGAGGGAAGGTTCACTACGTTAGACTTGTCGCAGAATGCGGAACTCAAGATGCTGGATTGCCATTATTGTCCCAAACTGGTTTCTTTGGATCTGACTTCGTGCAACCGCCTGGAACGATTGAATTGCTGGCTTTGCGGCTCTTTGTTCCATATTGCGTTGAGCAACCAATCCGTTTTGAAGGAAGTGAATTATGGAGATACCTGTCTGCGTGAGAAATCGGAAAAGCATCTGCTTCGATTGATTGATCGGAATGGAGAAGCCTTGTTTGATTCTTTGTTTAATATGTGGAATGATTAATAGTTGCTGTTATGAAAAAGAAGAAAGGGCGTATTCGGAACTTGATTCTATTCGGTACCATCAAGGATTTGATAGACCGCTATGAATATTCCGAACTACAGGAGGAATTAGGATGCTTGTGTAAGAAGGACGCTTTGTTGCCGCTGATGCAGGATGCTTATATCCAGTTGAAGGCTGTGATTCCTGAAACGACAGACCGCACCGTACAGGTGGTGGAACGATGGGAATATTGTTCGCCGATGATAGACATGAACTGCCATATACGTACCCGAAGCGGAGAAATACTTTCACCGGTTGCAATCTGTGACTCGTGGCCGGAGCTGATGAGTATGCCTGTCTATTGCTTGAGGAGGCTGAGGATGACGGAGAAGGAATTGCTGGCCGGAATCTTGTGGGAGGTGACTTATTACAAGGATAGCTATCTTGAAAACAGAGGGAAATGTAATTGTAAACTTAAAACAACAGAACTATGAAACTTGCAGAAGCTCTCAGTCTGCGCGCTGATTTACAGAAGAGAGTAAGCCAACTGAAAGTGAGGCTGAAAGACAGTTCGAAGGTACAGGAGGGTGATGAGCCTGCCGAAGACCTAAACGATTTGTATCAGGAACTGGGCTGAAGGAGAATTCATTCATAGTATGATTTGAACAGAGGCGCTTTGGAGCATGGTGCATACTCAGCAGGGGCACAAGCGCATACTGCATATTCCAAATGGGCGGAGCATATCGCATTACCGAATCTCAGCTATGACAAGAAAGAGCAAGGGAGGGACGTGGAACGTTAGAACTTAAAAAATGAAAAAGTATGAAGTACAAAGATGGCTATATTGCGGATTACGAAATGTTGGGTCAAATGACCGTAAAAGAGCTGGAAGATACGCTGATGCGTATCACCGATGATGTCTATCTCAGCGAGGATGCGAAGAGGGAGCTGGTGAAGATGTACCTAGACGAGCGCAAATGGAAGCTGGACAGGGAGTTTGTCTTTACGGAGGAGAATGTGCGACAGATGAACGAGATGAATAAGCTTTTTGAGAAACAAACCGCCGAAGTGATGCATCTGGCGCATCAAATCTTTCTGGATGAAATGGAAGTACGGCGGAAGACTCCGGACGGCTATAATCATCTGGAAGTACGGGCAGAACTGCTGATACCTTATAATGAATATGGTGCGGAAGAGGAAAGTGTGGCAGGCTTGGACACTGAACGTGACGAGATGTTATGGGGCATGTTAGGTTCTCGGGGCATCAACTGGATGCTTGATTCTTTTAGGTTACTTGCTGAATCTGATGCTACTTTCACTACGGTAAACTGTGATGTGGAGCGGATGATTGTAGAAGCACTGTATGGGTTTCTCAAAAATGGGGAAGTTGACAGGTATAGTTGGATAAGTTTCAGGGAAGAATCGGACAGGGAGAAGGTGAAGGATATCTGTTTCGTCCGCCCGTTTCATAATCTGTATGATTTTTGCGGATTCTCGATGCAGGATATTTTGAAGATAAAGCAGTTTAGACTTAATGTGGAAATGGTGTATGAAAATATATAATGGTTATCCGGATGAGGTTGTGATAGACGGCGTGGAAACGACCGTGCACGACGTAAACCGTATGTTGCTTTCCTTGATGTGGGACAAGCGGCTTTCTGACGGAGATAAGGGGTATTTGCTCTGTCAATATCGCACTGAGCGCCAGCGTTACTTGGATGCGCAGTATGAAATGACAGAAGAGAACCGGAAGTTGCTGGCTATGCAGGAGCAAAAACTGTCGGATGAAATCGAAAATTGCGAAGTGCGCCTGGAGCGTTTGAAGCAACGTGAACTGGAAAAGAAGGCACAAGGGCTACGCTCGGCCAAACGTATAGCTTATCATTTGGAAATTGATAACCGCGCTCTCGAAGAAGGAGAACCATATAACACGGAAGAGGTAGAACTTTGGGATTATCTGTTCTCAGAAAATTGCACCTTGTGGGCGTGGGGAGTATCGTATAATTCTGTGGAAGTGCGGGAAGAAGAGGAATCGAGACCGGACTGGCGGAAGAATTTAACGAGGATGGTACAGCCTGGTAAAAAGGAAGAATCTTCTTTCAAAACACTCGGATGCTTAAAAAAGAAATATGGTGTGGCTTGGCAGGATGTACAGAAAATCCAACATTTTAGACTGACTATTCAGATGGAATATTAACTTTGCAGAGAAACTCGTTTCCTTAATAAGAATTATGGCTAAAGACAGATTTAAAAAGTACCTTTGGATAGTGAATAAGCTCTACACTACCGGAGGTATCTCTTACAAGGATTTGGTGAAGGCGTGGGAATGCAGTGTGCTGAATGACGAAGGCACGACCCTGCCCAAGCGTACATTCGATGACTACCGGAATGCGATAGAGGAGACTTTCGACATCAACATCCTATGTGATGCTTCGGATGGGTATAAATACAAACTGTGCGATGCCGAGGGGTTGCAGAAAGACACGGTGAAAAGCTGGTTGCTCAGCTCGTTTGCCGTGAACAACAGTATTTTGGAGAGCCGCAAGCTGAAGCGAAGAATCCTGTTTGAGCAGATTCCTTCGGGCAATGAGTCACTGATGTACATCATCGAGGCCATGCAGGAAAGCAAGACCCTCAGGCTGACCTACCAGGGTTTCCACCACAGCCACCCGGTCACGTTCTTAGCTGAGCCTTATTGCGTCAAGGTGTTCAAACAGCGTTGGTATATGGTGGCCCGCAGTCCGGAAAAGGACTGCGTCTTCATCTATGCCCTTGACCGCATCCTGCAACTGGAAATGACGGATGTGACTTTCGATTTCCCCGACAGTTTTGATGCCGCTGCTTATTTCCACGACAGCTACGGCATTATGGTGACACCCGATGAACTGGATGTGGAAACCATACGCGTCAAGGTGACCGATCACAATCATAAACGGCAATATTTGCGGAAGCTCCCCCTGCATCATTCGCAAGAAGAAGTGGAGAAGTACAAGGATTATTCCATCTTTACTTATCGCCTGTATCCCACTTATGATTTCTTTCAGGAAGTGCTCTCGCACGGTGCGGAAATAGAAGTGCTTTCTCCGAAGTGGGTGCGTCAAGAGTGTAAAGAAATAATTGACGAAATGCTGAAAAATTATTCGTAATCTCCTCATTAATTAATGGTCATTTCCTCATCCAGATGCACCGAGGAAATTACCCGGTGCATTTGAATGATTATTTGCATTTTATTCTGTAGGTTTATCTTTAATGGACCGGACTTTGTTTTCCTGCTCTTTTGCCGCTTGCTCCTTGAGCCGTGCCTGTTTTTGCGAGGGCGGCTTACCTGCGTACCGCCTCCTCGTAGGTTTTCACGTCCTTGCGCATCCGGTTGATCTTCCCGTTGTTCCGGTTGAGCTCGAAGAGGTTTTCCAGTCCGGCGATGCTTTCGGGCGATACCTCGCCCTTCATCCTGATGTAGCGGTACTTCAGGTCGTTGTCGATGCGGTCGTAATTCTGCCTTCTTTCAAAATAGAGTGCTGAGCCTAACAAGGCTGTCAGAAGGACGATGCCGGTCAGGATCGCCCAGTCCCATCTGTTCTCAAGCGCGAACGAGTGCCGGATCTCGTTGACGGTGCGCCGGACATCCGCTCCACCCGTCTTTTTGACGGTTTCTTCCAGCAGTTGTCTGATCTCCCCGAAATCGGGCTGCTCCCTCCAGGCGATACAGCCTATCCGGTTGTTGATGGCATGCAGTTTATTCACAAGGGTTTGGGCAAACTTCGCCAGTTCTGCCTCTGTATACTTGCGGTTCTGCCAGTTACTTTCCTTGATTAAAGCCCTGATGGGAGCAATATCCATGTTGGCGGCATTGGTACTGCCGCTTTGTGATGCCTGCCGGCTCTTGCTGAGGGTCAGCAACTCTTCCAGCATGGCGATGATGGTTCCTGTATTTTCTTTCATCTTGATTGTTTTTTAGGTTGTTGTTAAATTCTGAATCCCTTGTTCTTCCTCTTCCGTTGCATCAGCCGGCGGAACTCGGCTTCCTCCGGAGTCTCGGTGCAGGATGAAGGGGTGAGGTCCAGCAGTCCCAATAAACCGCTGATAAGCTCCCCGCTACCGCCTGAAGCCGGGCTGATGCCTTGCCGGAAGGATTGTGCCTGCCGTTCCTGCTCTTGAGTTGCTTCACGTATCTGCCCGTCGAGGGATTGCTGCTGTCCATTCCTATGGCGAAGACCGACTGAACGAAGTTGGTGAGCCAATGATTGATGGTTGGTAATGCAGTGTTCCATCAAACTGACAATGCCATGTAAATAGTCTAAAAAATAATAAGAGGCAAGCCATCATAAACTTACCTCTTGTACACTACCTTGACTCTTACTGAAACGGCGTATTCTCCCTCAACATCCGATTCCTGTACACTATTCCCCGTTCCTTCCTTGAATACAGCTCCATCCTTGATATACCAAAATTCCCCCGGTTGGCATTATAGTTGTTGATTGCCATCCCTTCAATGTCATCCTCAGAGATACCATACCTGCCGAACGTACCGATGAGATAGTCAAGTGCAGCATCATACAGGACACCATACAGACACAACCATTTTGCCCGTGAGAGGATGGATTTATGTCTGTTGCCGTCCTCATAGCTGTCCGGATACTCTTTTCTCCATTTCCTGTCCACGTAGTTAATAAGCGTACTGTCCTTCCATAACCTCTGAAAGCAAGTGTTCTCCTCTATCTCTTCCGGCGTATGAATGAAACAACCGCCTGAACCACCCTTATTATAACTCTTCGCAGCAGGTTCGGGAATGGAAGGGTCATATTCAAAGTGGTAGGGAATCAACGTGTCTTTCTCCGGGTTGACATAGACTTCAGGATCATGGCTTAGGAAGAACGTGCGGCTTAGATTATGACAACTCTTATCGAATTCATCAGTCCTTGGATATAACCTTTGCTTCACCTGCCGGAAAAGATTGTAATGATGCTCCGGGTTGGTGTTGTCGTGAACCATAGCCGCCTTCACACCCTTGTTGCTTGGAGAGAACCATACTGCGTAAAGATGGAGAGGATTGGCATATTGAATGAGTCTTTCCTTGAATTCTCCTGCCGCCTCATGTGACCCGAAATCATCAAAGTCAAGCACAAGGATATTCGAATACTGGCGCAGGTTGGTCGGGTCATCGTTTCTGTAGTCGAATATTCCGGAAGGTGCTATCATGGGGAGTCTGTGTTTCTCCTCCTTGTAGGCCTTCTCTGTCGTCTGCATCCTCACTATATCCGTTTGCCTGGAGAGTTTAGGGTCGGATGCTATAAGTTCAAGGATTTGGTCGAAATTATAATAGATCCTACTCCTTGAATCACTTGAGTTGTGGTAGTAACTTATGTTCTTGTTTATCATATCGTTATTGGATTTTTATTAGTTATTTGTTTTATTGTATCGTGAACCTCCCCAAGAGACCGGACCTGGCTTTTCTTTGGGAGAAAGCCGGTCCTCTCAGTATCTTCGTCTCTCGGGAAGAACCACTATTTTTCAGTAAAGGAGCTATGGGAACGGTTGATGAAAGATTGAAGAGAGAGGCTACTTCGTACCCTTCCAGAGTGAGAGAGGAGGGATGTTTTTTGTTTTGTCTATTCTTTTTCTCTCACTTTGGTAGACCGCGAAGCAGGTCTATTTCTTTGCCTTCCATCCCACAACCCCTTTGTTTACTATAATACCCGCTTTTTTTCACTTCTCTATATATATTAGATTGTACATCAAAAAAAGGCGGGTGAGTAAATATTTATCCTAACAGCTGATATAAGGAAAGGGATGGGCGTGGCCACAAATCCCGCCCATTCCGTATTTACTTTATCACCAGGGTAATCTTCAATTTACTCAAGGTTTCCACTAGTCTGTCATATTTACGTCTTTCCCTGACATATCTTTTTATACCGATCATCTCCAGATAGACAAAAGTAACCTCCTTCGTATATTCATCATCCATGGTTATAGCCTTCTGCATATCCTTGTCATATCTGGCCAGAAGTATAATCTCATCCTTAAGGTTGCTCCTGATCTTCATCCCCTCCAGCCTCTTTTCCCAGTCATTATGGGATACGGATTTTCTGTCAACAACCCTGTTCTCATTGAAGTAGGCGTCCATCCTCTCTATGAACCTTTCATCAAAATCATCCGTGTACCAGACCGTATATACCTCACCCTCGATATGCTTCCTGATGCCTATCCTCGTTATGAGCTGTGAGAAATACCAGTCCTTCTGACTGTGCGGGTCAGTAGTGGTGCCATAGGCCCTCCGGATTTTAGCCGATTCAGTATTGGGCAGGTTCCAGTCACCGCATAGGAAGATCTGTTCAACATCCCTGTATGAGTTGGTGCTCTTGTTGTCGGTCGCTCCATAATAGGTGACGGTGAACAACCCGGGATCGACACCTTCGGCTACCAGTAACCTCCTGAAACGTTCCGCGTATCCGGATTTTCCCGGGCCGTCATCGTCACCGTTTATATCCTTCCAGCATACAATCAAGGAAGGTTTGTCTATCAGCCTGCCTATCCTCTTTACGAATGTGCCGAACCCCGCCTCATCAAAATACTTTCTGGACAGTCCGAAATCCATTTTCCTGAACTCCGTCACCGTATTGTACTTGCTTTCCGTATCCAGAAGGGTGAAGCGTGTGGAGCCTCTGAAAAGGATATTGCCTGCTCCCTCGAAGATGAGTACATGCGTGGAGATTGTCATGCCTTCAGGACAGAGGTCAACCGGGTAGAAGGTTATGCCTACCTTGTCGGTATCGGACATCATCCATGAGCCATAATACTTTGGAATGAGCCCCAGCACCACGTCACGCTTCATACGGTTGATCCTGTAGGCCTGGTTGAAGAGGTCGTTCCTTCCGCCCCTGATGAAAAGGTCATAATACCGGCCCAGCTCTTCAGGGGGCTTGCAGACGATATTGCCGTTCTCATCAGTCTTTCCGAATATCCCCAGCATGCTCCTGTCGAACTCCACAAAGGGACTGATGAAGGTCGGCGTCTCGTCGAATATGACATATCCCCTCAGGTCATCCCTTCCCATCAACGCCCTGAAATCGCCGTCGAACGGGTCTACCTCTTTCCCGGGTTTATAGATGAGGAAATGGTTTATCAGGTCTGTCCAGAAGCGTACATGAGTTATCAGAATCACCTTCTTTTCCATGAGCACTTCGGGGTTGTCCCTGTATTGCCCTAAGAAATCGGCTCTCCCGGGGTCACTGGATATGATCATCACATCCTCCATCCTTAAGACTCCCTCCACTACAAGGTTCTCCACTATCCAGCCGAACATTTTTTCCAGTTCATCTCTGGTATCCACGCAATAGAGAATGCCCTCGCTATGCTTGTGACGGATAAGGCTCTTTATGCTTTCTGTCTTTCCCGAACCCATCCCCGAGCTGACGATATATCCACCGCTCTCGTCAGGAACATCTATCTCCCCGGTCTTGAGCCTCATCCTGAAACCGGGGCCCGTGGAATGGGGAATGATGTCAAACAGCTCCCTCATCGCCGCCTCCTTCCCCGGTATCGTCGATTATGACCCACTCGTCCCGGTACTTATTGACCAGGAACTCATAGTATGATATCACGTCCGACTCGTCGAAGTAGTTGTCGTCAAAGTCGGGTTCCGCCTCCTCCCATGCCTTGAGGTCGGCTCTGATCTGTGCGAGGAGTTCTGATTTCCTCACGATTTCTTTCTTGTTGGTTTTCATTGTTTAAAAAAATTAAGTTTGATTAATCGATTGGACATGCTCATAGGAACATGTTCTTATTACACAGATTAGGGCATGACTGGAAATGGCGCGCGTTTTTCATATTTGGAGCGCTATTATATATATAAGGTATAATTGCCCAACGTCCAGCATCCTCCCAAAGCCTTATTGATGAAGAAACAAATACTCACAATGAAGGGCGCCGAAACAAATACCTGGAATGTTCCGCTACTTGAATTACCACAAGGAAAAATAAGCGAAGGGAATGACCGGGGAAATGGACGGCGCTCTTCTTATTTTTTCTCTTCCAAACCGCTAAAACGCCATTCACAGCCTGCCAGAACCTAATATCTGAATAATAAAATAGCATAAACCCTATGTTTAAAGAGTTCATAAATCAGCTATTGGGACTTGAGCGGGAGCCTATGCCCAATCGTCAGGATACTTGTACCGCACCTGATGTCACCGAAAAAGCGGTATCACACGAACCTATCCCTGAAAAATACCAAAGAGACATTGAAGCGCTCCGGAATAAATATGGAGACGCTTTCAAAACCGGTCTCTGCATCAATCTAACCTTGCAGGAGGCTTTGTCAATCATGCCGAGGGTAAAAAGGAAACGTATTGATTCGTACAGAGGTTTACAATCCTATTTGATGAAAGAATGGGATATAACATTAACAATCACATCACAAAAAACTAAATCTACAGCATTATGAAAAACTATTTTATAGCAAACGGAGAGGTGCTCAATACAAATATGAGCATTGAAGAAATGGAATCACGGGTACAGGAATCATTGGACGAGAACACTTCAGGCATGGCGCAATTCAGGATCAAGGAAATCAGCGAGAAGGAAGTCCGTTTCTTCTTTGTCAGGGATTTCCTCTGCGACCCCGATAAACGTATTATCTACGATGCGGATATGGCGCTCATCACAGGCCTGGGAATAGGCGCCTTCCAACTACAGGCTGTAGGAGGATACCCGATGATACACCCCTTGAATTTTGCCGGGAAGAATTTCTACACGGATATAACGGCGTTCATCAGGTTCTATAAATTCCAACTGTTTGAAGAGATGGAGCAGCTGGTGGAGCATATAGGTCTGAGATGTTATTCTGACAGAATCCTAATGCAGATAGTCTTCTAGGGATATGAATGTCTTGATAGCATGTGAAGAAAGTCAGGCCGTTTGTCTGGCTTTCAGAAAACTGGGCCATAATGCTTTCAGTTGTGACCTTCAGGAATGCAGCGGTGGTCATCCTGAATATCATTTCAAGGGAGATATGTTTGATGTAATAGCCAATCGTGGTGGAACTTTGGAGAATGGCACAAAACACTTCCTTGACGGTAATTGGAATCTGGTCATAGCCCATCCACCCTGCACTTATCTTGCTGTCTCGGGTGCAAGATGGTACTATCACCCCGACGATAAGAACCTTCCAACAGAACAGAGAAGAGCACACCCCAAGTTCCCCGACAGAGCCAAAGACCGTGAAGAGGCTGTTCAGTTCTTTATGGATGTTTCAAGGGTTGGAGTGAGTAAATTGGCCATCGAGAATCCGGTAGGTATCATGAGTAGCCGATGGAGAAAGCCCGACCAGATAATAGAACCTTGGATGTTTGGTCATGAAGCTAGCAAGAAGACCTGTCTATGGTTGAAAAGCTTGCCTCTCCTGGTACCGACAAATGTGGTTGGGAAAGGTGAGGTGCTGACATTCAGGAACGGCAACCGGATGCAGAAATGGACCTCCGACATATTCTTCTCGGGCGTGTCGGCAGAAGAGAGGAGAAGACTGAGGAGCAAGACCTTCCCCGGGATAGCGGATGCGATGGCTGACCAATGGGGAGGTAAGATTATGGCAGCGTAAGGCAATAACGACAAACACAATGGGTAACTATGAAGAGCACAATATATACCACAATCGGAGCGTCCAACCACTCTGATACAACAAGGGAAGAACATGATTTTTATGCTACATTCCCTGAAGCCATAGACAGATTATTCGAGGTGGAGAAGTTTCCTGATACTATATGGGAACCTGCCTGTGGAATGGGGCACCTGTCTAAAAGGATGATAGAATTAGGCAAGGAGGTTTATTCCACTGACCTGATAAACCGGGGTTATGGTACCGGTGGCGTTGATTTCCTGAAAGCCACTGGAAACCCTTATGGAGCTGTCATTACCAACCCTCCTTATAAGATAGCCCTGGAATTTATAGAGAAAGCCCTGGATATATCGGGAGAAGGAACAAAGATAGCCATGTTCCTGAAGCTGACATTCTTGGAGGGAAAAAGACGCAAACCGTTCTTTCAGACCAATCCCCCATTGAAAATCCACGTCTTTTCTTCCCGTGCCGTTGTAGCCAAAGGTGGAGATTTTACAGCAGCCCAGGCAAACGGGAATGCTATCGCCTATGCCTGGTTTGTTTGGGAAAAAGGTTATAAGGGAGATACTGTAGTGGATTGGATCAACTGAAATACGGCGTAGGGAAACGATACATTCCGGAAATGACAAATATAATGGTTATATGACGGAATGGTGTGTTCCCGCTGGATAATATAAATTTATTAATTCATTAAATAACAGAAAATTATGAAAAAGAAAAGTGTAAATACTACTCAACGATTGGGTAAGAAAATATTTATAGCAGGAAAGGTGTATGACCTGCAAGTGATGGATAAGGATGAGGTCGAGGCATCGGTGCAGGAGTATCTGGACAGTGCAATCGGTAAGGGTAGGGTAAGGTTCGAGCTGTGCACAATCGGAAATATGACCGCCATGTTCTTCCACCGTGGATTTGACTACAATACCTATAATGCAGATCCGGCGAAAGACATGATGGATGCGGATGCCTTCATGATGACCGCCCACGAATACAAGGGTTTTATGATGCCTGTTCCTTTCCCTACACTTCCCATTCCAGGATTCGGCTATCCCTATCATATAGGTCAGACCGATTTTCTGGACGCATACCGGAAGAGTGCCAAGGTTCTCGGGGCAAGCAGGATTAAGAACGCATGGCTGGAGATAAAGCCGCAGTCCATTGTGCTGAGAGTGCAGATTGGATAGGGAGTGAGGAGGCGTAAGCGGAAGTGACATTTTAGGGTGCCTCGGACTGTTTTACCTGTATAAAAAGGTCGGCAGGATATAATTTGGAATGTTTTTCTATAGGCTTTACCATCAGCTTGAAATGAATAAAAGACTATGTGGAATTTTAATTGGTATAGAAGTCGTAGTACAGAGAATGTATTACGATTTCTTTTTTGTTCGATAATAAATAACAGAAATGCTGTATAGTATATCTTGCAAAACAATCTGATTTCGTGACAGATTTTCCATTATAGGATTAAAATGAATTAATATTTAATTACAATAGTTTGATTGTTAGATAGTTATGATTATTTGTTACTTTTTTTGTTGCAAAATAGCAATATTTAATATATATTTGTACCCTAAACAGATATGACAACAACTTTGAAAAGGATATATAAATAGTGCAGGAAACTTCAGCTGGCTATAATATGGTATTTCAAACGGAGGCATTAAGTAATATAACGACAGAGAAAGAAAAGGGCACTTATTTTTGTGAGATATATTATAACTGCTTGATTTATATGTTCTTACTAAATCTTGCAGGATTAGTTGAATCATGTCAAAACAAATGAACCTTCCTATGGAAGACGATGAAAAAACACATTGGTATGTCATGCGTGATCTTAAGCGTGCCAATGCCAGCCTGCCAGCCTACAAATTATTGGAAAAGGAAAAAATTGAGGTATTTACCCCGATGAAAACGATTTTGATTGTGAAACAGGGAAGACGCGTACGGAAAAAAATCCCGTTCATTCAGGATTTGCTTTTTGTCCATGATAAGCGTAGCAGGCTGGATTCCATAGTCGGGAAAACCCCCACTCTTCAATATCGCTATGTCCGTGGTGGTCATTATCAGGAACCGATGACTGTACCCGATACTGATATGGAGCGTTTTATCCTTGCGGTCAGCATTGCGGAATCTCCAAGGTATTATACGCCGGAAGAAGTAACACCGACGATGTGTAGGCGAAAAGTACGTATTGTGGGAAGCCCACTTGACGGATATGTAGGATATCTACTCACTATACGGGGCTCCAAAGTGAGACGCCTACTCGTGGAAGTAAAGGGGCTTCTTGCCGTCGGTGTGGAAGTAACCCCTGAATATATCCAATTTTTATAGTTCCGGAGAGGGACTGAACAATATGGTTTTGAAACGTTTTTTTGACATGGTGGTCTCGCTCACCTTCATCTGCACGTTGTTCCCTTTCTTTTATGTGGTATTGGGAGCAGCCATCAAGCTGACTTCCACTGGCCCTATCTTGTTCAGGCAACAGCGTAGCGGATTGGGCAACAAACCTTTTACTTGTTTGAAATTTCGCACCATGGTTGTGAATGATGAAGCGGATATACTTCAGGCAACAGATAATGACAAGCGGATAACAAGTATCGGACATTTTCTCCGCAGGACTTCTTTAGATGAGCTCCCCCAATTTATCAATATTTTGAAAGGTGACATGTCGATTATCGGTCCCCGGCCACATATGCTTTATCATACTGAAATATATTCATCTTGTATTCCGGGGTACATGAGACGTCTGTCAGTCAAACCCGGTATTACTGGATTAGCACAAATTCTCGGCTACCGTGGAGAAACCCCTATGCCCACCGACATGGCACGGCGCATAAGACTAGACTTGTGGTATATCGAACACCAATCATTTAGTCTTGATCTATATATTTTCATACACACCCTGATTAACTTTTTAGGAATAAGATTATTATAAATTATAGACAGATATGAAAAGAAGAACAATCATTTTTACATTCCTATGTATGCTGTTGCACTGTGGTCTTCATGCACAAATTGAAAGGTCAGATAATATCCAATGGTACCGAGTAGAACGTGACTCACTGCCCATAAGAATTGATTCTCTTCTGACAGAGGACTATGTTTCACAAACGCAACCCACCGATGATCAGTACCGTGTAGTAACAAACCGCTTTTGGGACAACTGGTGGGTTTACGGAGATTTGGGAATACACACCTTCCGTGGTGACTGGAGTGGCAACGGAAAATTCAAGGAAACACTTTCACCGGATTTCACAATTGGTGTTGGTAAATGGTTTACCCCGGGACTTGGTATTAAGGCGCAATTCGGAATAGGAAACTCACGTGGGTTCACTGAAATCTGGACTCCATACGCTGTCGGCAGTGAGGACACTCCCATGTACACGGCTGACGGTATTTCATATTGGAAATTGAAAACTAAATGGTGGGACTTTAATGCCAATGTAGTGTTCAATCTTTCACGCCTTTTTTATGGTTGGGAGGGGTATAACTCCAAAGAGTGTTTTAACCAATTTTTCATATCTTTAGGTATAGGTGCCGTAAAGCATTGCGACAAGGAACTCAAGAATCTCTCTTGGGGTAAACCTTATGGTGGTCCTAAGCATGAATGGTACGGCAACGTTGAATTACAATACAGTCGTTTCTTCAATCGTAACAAAGCGTGGTCACTTGATGTAAAACTGCGCGGAAGATTCTACGAAACCCATTACGATCTCTCACCCATAGCCGGTCATCGATGGGATTACCATCTCGGTCTGAACATAGGAGCCACCTATTATATTAGGAAACGTGGTTGGGAACGCTGCATTCAGGGCGACAACATCAACTACATCATCAGTATGCCTGCCCCGGTAGTGGTACAAAATTGTCCGGAATACAGTACGTTTACTTTCTATATCTTTTATCCGAACAATTATTCCGGACGTAATGATGCTCCTGTCGTAGCCGATGCCGACGTACACACTATGGACTATCTTGCAGGAGGTATTTTCACACAGAAAAGATTCAAAAACAGTTCTGTTGTAGCATCACGTTTGAAGGCCGGGACTTCTCTGCGTTCGCTTAAAACAGAGGATATTCCTACCGAAAAGGCTACCTTTACAGAAAATCCTACCAACGTAGCACGTGGCTACGAAATGTCCAGACAACCTTTGTCATTGAATATGGATGCTGATAATATGCAACGCTTCGAGGACGTAGCAGACTACTATTATGCTCCCATCTACGAGGCTGATAAAGTCTGGGGCTACCGAATTGACAACGAAACACGTACCCAAACACTGCTAAGCCGTGACAACTACAACGAAACCGCCTCTTATTCACTGAATGCTCATGCTGGACTAACCACGGTACGCGAAAACATGCCGCTGGGAGAAGGCACCGTACTATATAGCTTTGCTGACGTATATGCCGCATTGACCGGTAACGAAGGATACATCAGCCAATTTAGTGACAAGCAGTCAGTAGATGCCATCAAGGATATTCTTGAGAACAGCCGGATTCTGCACGTGCAAGCCGAAGGACTTGCCACCAGTCAGGACAACTATATCGGTAAAAACGCAGAGGTAGTAGGATTGAATCGTAACCGAACACTTTCCCATTATCGTGCTCTTTCAGCCATCAAATGGCTCAGAGAAAGCGGTAAGTTTGGTGAATTGAAACAAGGAGACTTCTCCATCAATGTGCTTTCCGACCCTATCGGATGTGTAGATGATCAAAGCACCCGTGGACTAAAGGCCAAGTTGAATCGCTGTGCAAGAATTACCGTCAAATATATTAAATAAGCAAAAAAGTCTTGTTAAGGAAAAAAACCAATAACAAATCAGCAATAAAATTTCCTTTAGTAAGTATTCTTACTCCATGTTACAATTCCGGCAGCTTCTTGCATGTATTGTTGGACTCTATTTTGTTACAAGACTATCCTTCTATTGAGATGTATGCCATCAATGACGGCTCGACTGACAATACCAAGCAAATTATTCAGGCATATATCCCTTTTTTCGAGCAGAAAGGATATTCTTTGGGCTATATATACCAGGCACATGCCGGTCAGTCCGGAGCTATTAACAAAGGATTGAAACTGATTAAAGGTAAATATCTGTTATGGCCAGATAGCGATGATTATTATGCCGCTCCAAATGCTATTTCAAAACTAGTATCCAAGCTGGAAGGTAGTGATGAAAGTGTTAGTATGATTCGGTGTCTTCCCACCTATGTTAACCAATCAGGAAATGCTTATACAGAATCTCGCATCGCAAACCTTGATAAAGAAGATTTATTCGAAGATTGCATTTTTGGGAGAAATGGTTTTTGGTACTTGTCGGGAGGGTACATGGTAAAAACCAGTATATTGGATAAGACAGTCAGAAACAGAAACATAAGCACCGCAAAACATGCAGGTCAAAACTGGCAATTACTTCTTCCCCTACTATATGGTTATAAATGTCTGACCATAAAGGAATACCTATATAATGTGACTGTTCGGGAAGATTCACATTCACGGGGGAAATACAAAACGCATGATGAATTATTGAACAAATACAAAGACTTTGAATATGTGCTGATACAAACATTAAAAGAAATACCCCATTTGCCTGAAGCAAAGAAGAAAGTATATATAGGCCAAATACGTAACATTTATAGAAAAATATATCTTGATCATTGGCTGTCATCACATTCATCGTTGTTAGCGATAAAGAAACTTATAGCTGCTTGTTACCATTTTATTCATGATAAACTCAAGAGATAAAAAACAATGCAGTGGCTGTACGGCTTGTGCAAACATCTGTCCCTATCAGGCTATTCAGATGAAACCGGATAATTTGGGTTTTCTTTATCCCGTTATAGATTCCGCACGTTGTACAGAGTGTGGAATATGTGATTCTGTTTGTCCATTTAATCATGTCTGTAATCTGAATGATTCTTTACCACAGCCATATCCTTATGCTGTAAGGCATAAGGATATGAATCAATTAAGAAGCAGTCAAAGTGGTGCCGCCTTCATTGCCATATCCAATTGGATACTCGAACATAAGGGAGTGGTTTATGGAGCCGGTTACACAGACAGCTTTGAAGTAGTGCATAAACGTTCTGTCACGAAAAAGGGACGTGATGAATTCAGAGGCAGTAAATACGTACAAAGCCATCCGGGAAACTTGTTTCAGCAAATAAAAACAGATTTGCTTAACGGAAAGGAAGTTCTCTTTTCGGGAACGCCATGCCAAACTTCAGGACTTTATTTCTACGTGAACAGTGCATTACGAAAAAAATTGTACTTGATTGATCTGGTGTGTCATGGAGTGGCCAGTCCCTATATGTGGAGAGATTATTTGAGGTATTTGGAAGGCAAATACAAGAAACGAATTATATCCGTCAATTTTAGGGATAAGAGTTTCGGATGGCATTCCCACCGGGAATCTTTTTGTTTCAATGACGGATATACCATTTATCCCTATTTTTCCATTTATCAAGACAGTTTGTTGCGTCCCTCATGTGGTATTTGTCCTTTTGCCTGTCTAAAACGTCCTTCAGACATAACCATTGGGGATTTTTGGGGAATAGAAAGAAACCATCCATTGATGGGAGCAGACAATAAAGGATGTTCATTGCTATTATGCAACACTCTAAAAGGCAAAAAGCTATTTGATGAAATTAAAGACAGCGTGCAATTCCAACTGGTAGGGATAGAGGAATGTCTACAACCCAATTTGATACATCCAACATTTATTCCCCACTATCACCTACTTCTGGAATGGAGCTATCGTTCCGGTGGAATTGTTTTAGTCATGCTTGTTTTGAAAATTATAAAAAAAATTGTGAGAATAACCAATCTTATTAAATATGGCATTTCATGAGAATAGGGATATTGACATTTCATCGTGCACATAGTTATGGGGCTGTCCTGCAATGTTATGCCTTACAGCAAACATTGGCGCAGATGGAGCATGAGGTATGGGTGATAGATTACAGACAGCCTTATATAGAAAATCTGTATTATAAGGTATTCAATTGGAAATGTTTTTTTTCGATGGTTGTACATTTGCACTTCCGTTATATACGAGATACAATATTACGCGCCATATATTATCACCGTTATCGCAAAAAATATCTGCATACGACAAAGAAATGTGATAAAGACACTATTCCGCCATTTGATTGCTACGTTATAGGAAGCGATCAGTTATGGAGCCTTCATTGCACAAAAGAGACGGATAAAGTTTATTGGGGACAATTTATCCGCCCCTTCCATAGCAGAGTAGTAGGTTATGCCATCAGTTCTACCCAAGATTCATTATATCAAATGGGAGAAACGCTAATAAGACATTGCCTTGAGGCTTTTTCCTCTCTGTCTTTCCGGGAGGAAATAATTGGCAAGCTGATATATGATATGGTGGGGGTAAAAGGTGAAACGGTGCTGGATCCCACACTATTGTTGCCGTTTGATTACTGGAATGGTTTTGGAAGTGTAGAGGAAAAAAGGATGTCAGTGGTAGTTTACTTGATGAGGTTTAGGAATAGTGAAGAAATAAATCGGGATATTTTAAGAAAAGCCCACCAATTGGCACAATTGTTAAAGTACGAAGTTACAGACTTATCTGCCAATATCGTCAGTCCGGAAACATTCCTATCCTATTTCAAATCTGCCCGATATGTTATCACCAATTCATTTCATGGAGTTGCTTTAGCCCTGATTTTCGAGAAGCCTTTGTACGCCATTCGGTCTTACGATTCATTAGACGAACGTTATGTGAATCTCTTGTCACTTGTCAATGGCAAACAGATGCTGGCAGATAAGGATTTTTCTCCCATTGCCATGCAAATAGACTATACCACCATACGACAGAACCTTGCAGAACTGCGCAATAAATCTATGGAATATTTAAGAGATAATATACTATCCTGATAATGTTCGTCAATCGCACCAAACAGAGCATAAGGAATATACGTGTTTCCTTATGTTTCTCTATTTTAATACTTGTTCTTCGTTTCTTCTCGCGAAAGGTGTTTATCGACCACATTGGTATAGAAGTACTGGGGCTAAACACTGCTCTGACCAGTCTTCTAAATTTATTAAATCTGACAGAGTTAGGAATAGGAAGTGCAGTTTCTTATTTTCTTTATATCCCATTAGCTCAATCCGACTGTAAAACGGTAAATGAAATAGTTTCTTTACAAGGATGGTTATACAAGCGTGTGACATATGTCATACTGGTCGGAAGCATAGTGTTAATGTCGTTTTTCCCATGGATATTCTCACAGATGAAACTGCCATTGTGGTATGCCTATGGCTCATTCGGGGTCTTGTTAATAGGGGCGATACTCGGGTATATCATTAATTACGCACAAATTTTATTAAGTGCAGACCAGCAAATATATAAAATAACCTATAATATAAAAGGCTGGGAAGCTTTAGGTGTTATTATCCAGATTGTAGGTATAAAATATCTGCATTATGGATATTTCTTTTGGCTTGTTGTCGAATTAGGCAGGACTTTAATTTCTTGTTTATCTCTACACCGGACAGTTAAGCGAAGTTATCCGTGGCTTCATACAGATTTGACCAAAGGGAAATTCCTATTTCGAAAATATAGTGAAGTTACCCGGAAAACCAAACAATTGTTTTTCCATAAAGTCTCCTCCTATATTGTCAATCAAACCATACCTTTAGTAACTTATGCATGTTTATCATTGACAATGGTTGCAGTTTACGGAAACTATCTCGCAATTATTTCAAATATAACAATCTTGTTTTCTGCTTTGTTCGAAAGCATGAGAGCCGGCATTGGAAATCTGGTAGCAGAAAAACACCCCAGGCAGGTACATGCTTTTTTTGCAGAATACATTACTGCCCGGTATTGGCTGTCAGCTGTCATTTGTTTTTGTTTATTACAACAAGTCACTCCATTTATCTCGTTATGGCTCGGCAATGAATATGTGTTGGATTCTGTTTCTTTTTATATATTGATACTGAGTACATTTTTGTCTTTGGCAAACAGCTTTGAATCGTTCTTGTCTGCATACGGATTATTTCAGGATGTTTTTTCACCTGTCGTAGAGGGGGCGTTACACTTGTCCTTTTCCATTTTATTGGGATACTACTGGGGGCTACCCGGTATTCTTGCCGGCAGAGTAGCTGGATTATTGTTCCTCATATGTTGGAAACCTTATTTTTTATACAGTCGTGGATTTCAAATTCCGATAAAGCGCCACATTCAACTTATGGGCAAGGTGATATTTCTGATTCTGTTATCAGCTGGCATTTGCCAAATCACGACAAAGCACCTTATGCCCCCTTATTATAGTTTTACAGAATGGATATACAATAGTATATTATTATTCGTATATAGTATTTTGGTTTTCTTTATCCTGTTTGCTGTGTTCTGCAAAGAGTTCAGAAACTTGTTCTACCGATTTCTAATAATAACCAGACACAAAACATGATTTCTGATCAAATGTTTTCACATTATGTGAATCGCGCCAAACAAAAAATACGTCAATTGATACTCGACAGCTGCCAGCTATTGGCTGGAAGAGTGGACAAGGAAATTTCCATCTTTTGCAACAATTGCATAGGAGCATTTGTCGCGTCAGATTTTAGGCTGCCGTTTAACAGTCCGACGGTGAACTTGATGATACCTCCGGCTGATTATGTCAATTACATATCCAATCTGGAGCACTATATTAATGCGGATATTGAAGCAATAGATACCAGTCTCCCATATCCGGTAGCATTATTGGGAAATAAAGTGTGTTTGCACCTTATCCATTACAATACGTTGGAAGAGGCCAAGGAAATCTGGAGAAGAAGAGAAAACCGTATCAACCGGGAACGGATGTTCTTTATTTTTGTGGAAACTGACGGTTGTACCATAAAAGATCTGGAACGGTTTGACCATTTGCCTTACAAGAATAAAGTGGCTTTGACCCATAAGGCATATCCGCAAATCAAATGTGCTTATTATATAAAAGGCTATGAGAATCAGGATGGGGTGACTGGTCTGTATTATTTTCGTAAGATACTTCCATTGCGGATTTATGATCAATTCAACTGGATGAGATTTCTAAAAAGAGGAAAAATATAACATTTAATAAATACGTTCCAATTATGCCTCCCCCGATTACCATTATTGTAGCAGTTTACAGAGCGGAAGCCTATTTCCACTATTGCATGCAAAGTCTGCTTAATCAAACTTTTAGGGACTTTGAGATATTACTTATTGATGATGGCAGCCCCGATAATTCCGGCAGGATATGCGATGAGTATGCAAAAAAGGATGCGCGTATCCGAGTATTTCATAAGGAAAACGGTGGGGTAAGTTCTGCACGTCAATGTGGAATAGATAATGCATTTGGGGAATATACCATTCATGTTGATCCGGATGATTGGATAGAACCGGATATGCTGGAAAAGCTGTATAAAAGAGCCCAAAAGGATAATGCAGATATGGTGTTTTGCGATTTTTATTTAGAATATAAGGATAAAACGAAATACGAAAATCAGCAACCGTCAGGTTTAAGTAATAGATCCATATTATTCGACTTATTGGTTTATTATAAACAAAGAGTGTCTTTGTGCAATCGGCTTATACGTTTATCCTGCTATAGAAACCATGGAATTTATTTCCCTCAAGAGTTAAAATATGGAGAGGATAATTGTGTACTTATACGATTAATATGTCAAATGAAAACAATTTCTTATTTACCGCAAGCCTATTATCATTATAATCTATATTCTAATTTGAATTCATTAACAAGAAGAGAAAAAAAAGACATTGTAGCAGTAAGAACAACTAGATTTAACTACTATAAAGATGACTTATATCAAACAAGTCCAAAACTATATAATGCGTGTTTGTCTGCCACTGCTTATGAATTCTTTGCAGACAATTTATTTTCCGCTTCTGAATATAAAGAAAAATATAGAAACAAGATTATCCTCTTTTTATGTTCTCCGATTAGCATAAAAATGAAATCTTTTATTATTTTTTCGGCTTTGGGATATAAAGACATTGCTTACAGAATATATAATAAATTGAAACGTATATTTCCCAATAAAAATAAGCTCTCAAAACTAGAAGATATATGATTCCAAAAAAAATTCATTATTGTTGGTTAAGTAAGAATGCCATGCCGGATAAGTTCCTGCATTGCACAGAAAGTTGGAGAAAATATCTTCCTGACTATGAGTTCATCGAGTGGAATTTAGAACGTTTCCCTTTACAAAAGAGCATTTGGGTCAGACAAGCTTTTGAACAGAAGAAATATGCTTTTGCAACCGATTATATTCGGCTCTATGCACTGGTTACAGAAGGGGGGATATATCTTGATTGTGATGTGGAACTCGTGAAGCCATTTGATGATTTGTTGTATTTGCCTTATTTTGTATGCAAGGAAAACAGCCCACAAGGAATAGAAGCCGCGATTATGGGAGCTGAAAAGGGAACGCCATGGATAATGAAATGCCTGAGTTATTATGATAACCGCAATTTTATTGGTGACAATGGAACAGAACAAACCGCCGTACTTCCTTCCATCTTAACAAAAGTAATTGATAGATTTTACACCTTACAGTTTATTCATGAAGTATCTGAATTTGTAAATTCACAAGAATATGTTTGTGTTCTTCCACCCGATTATTTTAGTCCCAAAAATTATATAACCAAGAAAATATCAATTACCCAAAACACGTATTGTATTCACCATTTCGCCGGAACTTGGCAATCAATATGGAAGAAAATGTTACTATGGTTATGGTTGCCATTATCGGCAAAGTATCCTTTCCTGAAATCTCTCTTGAAGAAATGAATATCATATCATGCTATTCTCAAATCTGTACATAAATAATATGATTAAAGTTTCCATTTTAGTTCCTGTATATAAATGCGAGAAATTCATAAATCAATGTGTAGAGTCTTTATTTAGCCAAGCATTTGATGATGTGGAATTTATCTTTTATGATGATTGTTCGCCCGATGCAAGTGTTTCCTTGATACATCAATGCTTGGAAAAACATCCTGACAGATGGGAGCAGGTAAGAATCATTTCCGCACAGCAGAACTCGGGTGTTTCTATTGCACGGAATCGTTTATTGGTAGAAGCCAAGGGAGAATATATATGGTATGTAGATAGTGACGATTGGATAGAGCCGGATGCAATACGGTTGTTATACGAAACGGCTTGTTCTTCCAAAGCGGACATCGTTTCCTTTGGATTCTATTATGAAGGTATATCTCGTTGTGCAACGGTGTATCATTATAAATATAAATCGGTAAAGGAGTGTCTAAAAGATGTAATAGGTAATAATTGGGGAGCTGTTTGGCGATTTTTCTTTCGACGGTCAATTGCAACTGAGAATTCTATTCTTTTTCCGGTAGGCTACAACGTAGCCGAAGATTATGTATTCTGTATCAAATACCTATTCCATGTTCAAAATATTATCAGTATAGATGTGCCCTTGTACCATCATATTACTTATAATACGATGTCGCTTGTTGCAACACAAGATATTCATAGTCTAGTTCATCAATATGAAGCCACCATAATTGTAGAGGATTTTTTACGTAAAAACAAGATCCTGCAACTGTATTCTAAAGATTTGAATTTACGGAAAGCTTATGTACTGGCGTCGTTTTATCGGTATTTCAATAGAATATGGGGAGGATTATATGGGCCATTATGGAAACGTTTGGTTGCAAGATGGAAGCGGAAAGCAATAGCCTTGATTTATAAACATGGTTTAAAATCATCGAAATGACCCTATACCGATTTAAGAGGATATGGTCTATGTTAAAGTCTTTACCATATTCTTTATATTTTAATTTTCATTACTTGCCTATCAGGCAAGCCATAAAATTGCCCATCATACTATATTCACCCCACTTTTGGTCGTTGAAAGGAAAAATTATTATAGATGCTCCGCAAATCTATTTCAGAATGATTCGCTTGGGATTATTCAATGGAGGACTAAGTAACGGGCATGGATTTGTTTGGATGAACGAGGCTGGAACAGTAATTTTCCATGGAAAATTTACTGTAGGTCCGGGCTCTGTAATAAAAATAGCACATCCCAAGGCTATATTGGAATTTGGAGATAATGTATGTAATGCTTCCTCTCTAAAAATAGACTGTCATTACCGGATAAGCATTGGAGAGAAAACCAGATTCGGGTGGAATGTCACTATAATGGATTCTAATTTGCACCGATTAAAAAACGAAGATGGTACTTGGAAGGGGAAAGGATATGATATGGTAGATATCGGTGGAAATACTTGGATATCATCGCAGTGTGTAGTACTTCCGGGAACAAAATTCCCATCATATAGCGTTTGTGCCTTAGGCTCCATTCTAAATAAGGACTATTCAAATAATGAAAGAGGATTGTATGCAGGAAGGCCAGCTAAATTAATAAAAGCCGGAATTTGGAGGGATATGTCGGATGATATAGTTCATTATGATGAGAACTTATAAACGGCTTATTCAGATTTCCAATAGGCATATTATCTTTGAGTAAAAACACATGGAAAGTGTCAAGGTCATAAGAATTGTTTTTGGACTTATAAAAAATGAGGTTATCTATAAATGAAATTGGCTTTTTGGCATTCTTTTTACCTCTATTGGCTATTAAACTGCTTAATATAACAGCAGAAAGTAGGTTGTTAATGATGGCAGGGGCAATATGTTTTGTTTTTTTTATACTATTTGTCGCACAAAAAAGGAGATATAGCAAAAACTTTGCCCGGTTATTTGCTTTATTATTGGTCTATTCTGTAATTCTTGTATTTACTTGTGAAAAGCAAGGTTTCTTGTTTTCTGTTGCCATGTTGATTTTAATGAAAGACGTTGACATGAACCGAAATGTCTATAAGATATCTTTCATAGTTGGATTAATATTTCTATTTATTGCTTGTTATCTGAGCAGGCATGGAGGAGAAGTAATTCGATTCATAAACGGGGAATGGAGAACGATAATGAAACGTAGTAATATTCTATATGTATCTTTTACGGCTGTAACTTGTCTATACCTTTTAATTAAAAAAAACAATCTCTTTTTTCGGCATATATTGTGCATTTTGATTTCCAGTTATTTGATGTATTTATATGCAGGTGCAAGGACGGGGTTCGTATCCATGTTGGTTCTTGTGTTTTCGCTTATAATATTGAGAAGTGAATATATCAGTCGTCTGAAATTTGTTAGATACAGTTGTATATTATCACCGGCAATATGCGCAGGAGTATCTTGGCTCTCGGCATTTAAATATGGAGACAGTCTCATTCTGATATGGTTGGATAAATTGGTACAAGGCAGAATATATCAAGGTAATTATTTTTTAAACCTATATGACATAAAATTGTTTGGACAACCTATCTATGAGAGTGGTAATAGTGATGATTATTACGTTTTGGATTCTGCTTATCTCGATATGCTAATTTGTGAGGGAGCGTTATTTTTTGTTTTATGGGTATTTGTTAATAAGGCTGTAATCAAGTATATGTATGATAACAATAGAATGATAGAAGTGGCCATTTTAATTATGTATTCGGTCTATGGAATATGCGAAACATTTTTACCTAATTGTTTTTTGAATATATCTTGGTTCTTGTATGGAGAATACTTATATGCACGAATAAAATGATATAGATTGTGACAGTTAAAGATGAAGACAAAAATTAGGAATTATTCCCCATTAATAAAATCAATACTTCTCACAAATAAACAGTTGACAGAAGATATGTTGGTAAGTCGTGGAAAGATATATACATTTCTAAATCCTGTCTCTTATCTGACAGCATTAAAGGATGAAAGCTTGTTCACCCGTTTTGATGCGGTAATGGTTGATGGCTCTATCCTGGCTACCGCCATCAGGCTATTATATAATAAAAAAATCAAACGACGAAGTTTTGATATGACCTCTATTGCCGATTTGCTGTTTCGACATATCTTATCTGAGAAAAAAACTGTATATTTGGTAGGTGCACAGCAAGAACAGATAGAGAAAGCGGTGAGCATCTTATTAGAACAATATCCTAAAATGCGAATAGCAGGCTATAGGGACGGGTATTTTTCGTCGAAAGAAGAAATACAAGAAGAATGTAAAAAAATTCTCCATCTTAATCCTGACTATGTAATTGCCGGAATGGGAGTACCCTTACAAGAACATTTTTTATTGCAGTTGAAAGAGAATGGTTATCAAGGTATTGGATTTACATGCGGAGGTTTCTTTTCACAATTGAGTATAAAAAGTATCCAATATTATCCTCAATGGATGGATAGATTCAATTTTAGATTTTTGTACCGTTTTTACAAGGAAAAACATACAAGGAAACGTTACTTGAAAGCCACATTCTTGTTTCCTTTTTATTTTATAAAAAATAAAATTCGTTAAGAGCTTGTTTAGATTTCATTTAATTGCAGGAAGGGCTTTCTGTCTAGGCGTAGAATTAGGAAGCTCCTCTTTGTTGTTTTCTAGAGAATTAGACTTTGGAAGGTATAATGAAAGATTGTTATCCGTCTTTTGATTTGATGTACATTTATGTAGCTTTCGGGGTATTCTTTATAGAGCAAAAAAAGAAAAAACTAAAGGGAGGCCGTCACAGTCTCCTTTACCTCTACAGCCCAAATTCCTTCTTCAACCTCTGGACCGTACTTACACTCACTCCCTCGGTACCGGCTATCATCTTCATCGGATAACCCTTGCCGAGTAACCTGAGTACACTGGCATATTGCTTGCGCTTGTCCTCCTCCGGTTTACGATATCCGGTTTTTCTGCCTACCTTGCCTCCCTTAGCTATATATTATGCTTTACCCGATTGAAGATGGAAGCTGATATTCTCCCTCTCCATCGCGGCTACAGTACCGAGAATAGCGATGAAGATAGTAAGGAATGGATGCTCCCTACCCGTGGAGTCGAATATGCTCAGGTTCTCTTTCTGGAAATGGACGTTCAGCCCTCTCTCCTTACACAGCATCACATTCTTAAGCACCTCATCAACGTTTCTACTCAGTCTGGAGAGTTCGCTGATAAGTAGTGTTCCTATACCCTCGGAGAAACAGTATTCAAGACACTCTGTAAGAACTGCTCTTTCTGAATTTTTCTTTGTTCCTGATATTTTCTCCTCGTATATTTTCTCGATTCAGCCAGCATCCTCAAGTCCGATACCTGACGCTCCGTGGATTGTCTGTCGGTAGTGGAACTTACTCTGGCATAAATCACCACCCTGCTATTTTCCATGTCAATTATACTTTGGTAAACGCTCAAATTAGGGTAAGCGCCTAAGTAAGTACATCTTCTACAGTTCATTTTCCCTCCTTACTTTTGC